>ERZ869907.16-NODE-16-length-61608-cov-24.345068_pt1 | contig 61608 bp, 93 predicted proteins | sample MGYA00579309_ERZ869907 | MGnify/ENA primary metagenome ERZ869907 (study PRJEB32216, sample SAMN09231814) | wastewater metagenome | place: USA: Maryland | collected 2016-07-30 | study: EMG produced TPA metagenomics assembly of the PRJNA472060 data set (Reclaimed... | reverse complement strand
TCGAACATTCTGTGTAGGAGAAACCACACATGACTTTGCAAGAACAACTGGCCCTAGCGCTGGCGAACGCCAAGAGCGCTTATGAGGCCGGCAACATTGAGGAAGGCGACCGCCAAAAAGCGGAAGCTGAGAAACTGAGCAAGGCCGTCAAGAGCCTCGCCACCCTGGAAGGCATTCAGAGCGACACCGCCAAGGCCATGCGCCCGTCTTTGCCCGGTGCCGGCAACGGCGCGCACAGCCAAGCCGCCGACCAGGAACAAAAGCCCGCGTCCGGCGACGCCACCATGAAGGCGCTGTACTCCATGCGCTTCGGTGATGACACCGCCGTGAAGTCGGCCGTGCTAACCGACCTGATCGGCAGCAACTATCAGCAACGCATTTGGGACCAGACTGCGGCCTTTGCTAAGTATCTGCGCGGCGGCGAATCGAACCTTGACCGCGACGAATACAAGATGCTCAAGTCGCAAATCTTCGCCTTTGAGGACATTGCCGAAATGGTGAAGAACGGCTTTGACGTGAAAACCATCAAGACGACGATGGTCGAGGCGCAAGGCACCCTGGGCGGCTTCGCTGTGCCCACGACCATGCAAAGCGCCATCCTCCAGCGTCTGCCTGGCATGACCGCCATCCGTGGCGGTGGGGCGACAGTCGTGAACCTCACGACCGGGAACAGCACCGAGTTCATGGAAGTGACCGGCGGCAATGATCGCTACGCGTCTGGACTTCGCGGCGCCTGGGGTAGTGAGACGCAAAGCCCAACGGAAAAGAACTTCACCATTGGCCAAAAGACGGTCAACGCTGACGTGTACACCTACAAGGTGACCATGAGTCAGTCGTTGGTTGAAGATGCCAGCAACTTGGTGACCATCCTCCAGAACCTGGCCACGTCCACGCTAGCCGTGGACGAAGACGACGCCTTCACCGTCGGCGACGGCGTGGGCAAGCCGCATGGCCTTTTGCCTGGAAGCGCCAACACGCACGGCTTCACTGAGGTGGTGACCGGTGCCGCTGCTGACATTACCGCCAACGGCATCAAGGGGCTAAAGCGCGGCTTGCCGATTCAATATCGCAGCACAGCGGTTTACCTGGCCAACAGTGACACCTATCTGGACATCGAACTTCTGGTCGATGGCAACGGGAACTATCTATTCCCCGACCTCACTGACACCGACCGGTTGCTAAATCGTCGGGCGATGGAGTCCGAGTCGATGCCCGATGTGGCTGCCGGCGCCTTCCCGATCCTATTCGGCAACATGGCCGGCTACGCCATCGTGGAACGCAGCGGCATGACCGTGGCGCGCTACCAGGACTCGAACACGGGTATCAACACTGTGCAGTATCACTTCCGGCGCCGGGTCGGTGGTCGCGTGATTGAGCCGTGGCAGTTCTGCGTCGCCAAGGTCGCGGTTAGCTAAGCCCAGATAGAGCAATAACCCCGTAGGGTCGTGGGGCCAACGGGGCTTTCCATAAGGAACAACACAACCATGATTACGACTTTGACCGAACAGGTGTACTTTAAGGGCTGCAATACGCCCAGCACCGCTATCGTGGACGGCGACTTTCCGGCCAGCGGCAGCTTTCTCGATGTAAGCGATACCTTGCGGTTTGGCTTTATCATCCACGCCGGGGGCAGTGACACCGCTTTGACTTGTCAAGTGCAGCAAGCGGCCACCGTGAGTGGCACGCCGAAGAATGTCACCGACGCTGTGCAGACCATCAGCGCGACGGGTGACGGCACGGTGTATCTGATTGAGGTCGAAACCCGCAAGCTTGACCTCAACAACGGCTACAACTATGTCACCCTGGATGTCAGTGGGCAGGCCGGCAGCAATGACACGCTGGCGATCATCTTCTGGAGTATCCCGCGTGTCGCACCCGTGACCCAGACCAACACCGCCGTCATTGTGGCCGGCTAAGGAGGCACCCATGAAGAAATTCGGCATTGCCTTCCTGCCCATCCTGGCCTTGCTGTCGTTTGTGGCGTTCTACCACCCAGCGACCACCGAGGCACAGGCCAACATCCCGTGCTATCGGATGCAGGGCGGGGCCACCAACGTGGCTGGGGCCGGCTGTACCTATGACTTCAAAAGCTCCAGCGCGCTCACCTTGCGGTCGGGCGCGGCATTCAGCGTGACCGGCTTCCTGAACGGTGGCCTGCAAACGGCCATCACCGTGGACGAGTCGAGCACGATCAGTCCCACCGGCACCGTGCAGCGCATCAGTTCCAGCCGCGCCGTGGGCACATCCGCCATCTCTGGACGGACAACCGAAGGCCGCCTACTTATCCTGGTGAACGTTGGCAGCAATACGATCACGCTGACCGACACTGGTACGCTGAAACTCAGCGGCAACATTGCGCTGGGCCAGTACGACAGCGTGAGTTTGGTAGCTGACGGTACGAACTGGATTCAGTTGGCGACGGCGAATAACTAGACTATGGCCTACACGACAACCGCGGATACAAAAGCCTATCTCGGTGTCTCCGGCAGCGGTGACGACACGCTGATTGATGCGTTCGTCGCCGCTGCCCAGGCGGCCGTCGACCAGTACTTTCTGCGCACCTTCGAGGCCAGCACCAACACGGTGCGCTACTTCGACGCTGTGCGAGATGTCTCTGGCCGGCGGCTGCTACTCGACCGCGACCTGTGCGCCATCAACAGCATCACCAACGGTAACGGGGAGACGGTTACCTCTGGCCAGTATACGACCTACCCGCGCAATGATACACCCTACTACGCCATTGACCTCCTGAAGTCTGCCGGCATCAACTGGGAGTATGAGGACGACAGCGAGGGGGCAATTGCGGTCTCTGGCAAGTGGGCCTACAGCCTGACGGCGCCGGCCAGTGTGGTACATCTCACCAAATGGTTGGCGGCCTTTATGTATCGAGCCAAAGACAACGTGCCACAGACGGGCGGCGGCGGGGCTGGTGTGGCGGCCGCGGTTGACATCCTGGCCGGCGATGTGCCGGCGGACATTCGCATTCTAATGAGCACGATCCCGCGAAGGGGGGTCTTCTAATGGCCTTTACCTACGCCACATTCGTGAGCAACATCGCCGGCATGACCATCAGTGGTGTCACGCCCAAGACAGCGCCACCACAGCAACTAAGCACCGCCGATCTACCCATCAGCTACCCGCGCTTACCCATTGCCGACAACCAGTCGGTGACACTCACGCATGGGCGGGGGCTGCTCCAGGTGGCAGCGGAGTTGGTGGTGGTCATGGAACCGTATCGGCAAGGGACCAACGTGGCCAACTTTGCCGCGGCGGTCGCCATGATCGACGCCATTGAGACGGCCCTTGCAGCCAACGCCAGCACCTACGACATTGACCGCTGGAACATCGCTTTGCAGATTGAAGAATACGGCGCCGATCGGCCCTATTGGCAGCTTGTCGCACGCATCGAAGGGAGTGGAACGTAATGTCATTTCCAAAGGCCGGTACATTCGGCACCGTCATTACACCGACGATTACCGTCAGCGCGTCGCCGGACTATAGCAGCGGCGACAGCATGGGCAGCAAAATCACGCTACCCAACGTGGCGCGGGTCAGTGGTGGGTTGTCGAAGCTTCAGACCATCACCATTCTGGACAACAGCAACCAGAAGCCGGCGGGGACGCTGCTTTTCTTCAATGCTGACCCAGCCGCGGCCACGATCACCGACAACGCCGCGTTTGCGTTCAGCACCGACGCCAGCAAGGTCATCGCCACGCACACCATTGCAGCCGCTGACTACGTGACCATCGATAGCAAGGCAGTGCTGTGTTACGGCGGTATCAACAAACTGGTGCAGCCGGTGGGCACGTCGCTCTATGTGGCCTGGGTGGTCACGACAGCCAGCAATCTGGCAGCCACGACCGACATTCAGATCGCATTCGGGTTTGAGTACATCAACTAATGACGACGCTGTATATCCTCCTGTCCACCGTCTTGCTTTGCCTGGGCATCAACGACCCCGGCAAGCAAGTCAATGAATTCAATCTAGCTGCCAAAGCGCTTGGGCCGGACTGTTGGTGGAACTGGGGCATTTACAGTGAGGCGCACTTTGCCGACCCCAAGTTTGTGCCGTCCATGTTCGCCGTCTCCGACAGCAGCGTTGCCTATGGTTCTACTCTGGCCAAGAAATATCCTGGCCGTACCTGGCTCATCTACAACGAGCCGGAAGGCAGCAACGGCGGACAGGCTAACGTGCCGGCGGCAACAGCGGCGGCCCAGTTCGCAAAGTTGTACAGCCAAATGAAGGCGGCTGATCCAACGGCCATCATCGCTTGCTGTGGCACTATCGTGTCTCAGCAGGGCATGGACTGGTTGGCGGCATTCATGAAGGCCACCACGGCACGCCCAGACCGTTGGCACATGCACATTTACGGCGCCACCGATCCGGCAGCTTGGGATTACTACGCTGACTATCTGGACGGCTGGATAGCCAACGAAGGCGGCAAGCGGGGCTACTACATCAGCGAGACGTGTGGCATGTGGAGCGGTGACCAAGTGGCGCTACTAAAGCACATAGCTGGCCAGAGCCGGCCAGGGTTGGAACGGGTGTTTTGGTTCGGGGCGTACCCTGAGCCGTATGTCCCTACGTGGCAGTGCAACCTGCTAAACGCAGAGCGCACGCCGACGCCGCTGGGTCAAGCATTTGGAGCGCTGCGCCTCACGCCGACACCAGAGCCGCCGACACGGACACCCACGGCAACGGTGACGGCTACAGCGACCAGGACGCCAACGGCTACGGTCACGCTGACGCCGACAGCGACACGCACGCCCACAGTAACGCCAACACCTACGGCGACGCTGGGCGAACCGACCGGCGAAGGCAATCCAGGCGAACCGATGAGGAAGACATATCTGCCCATTGCGGGCAAGGAATAAACCATGACAGTAAAAGGTTGTCGAACAAGAATTTTGGTCGGGGGCGTCGATTTAAGCGGCGATACCAACACCGTGGGCGTCAACATCCAGGGCCGCGCCATCGACTACGGTGTGCTTCAGGATTGCGATCAGCGCCGGTTGCCGCTGAGTCCGGCGGGCAGCATCGAGCACAATGGCTACTACTCAGGCCCCACAGCCGGCAAGATTGAGGCCGAACTATACACCTACCTGGGGAGCACGACCGGCGTGCATGTGGCGTGTATCTACGATACCGCCGGCGCCGTGCCCTTCGCCTACGTGCAGGATATGGCCTACAACAGCAAGCTTGCCATCAAGGGGCAAACGGGGCAACTCCTGACCGTTGCCGGCATGTGGCCCACACTCAAAAGCAGTGGGGCACGGATGATCAGGGGGTATCAGGTGTGGGGTGGGACCATCAGTGCTACCGGCGCACTGACCGGAATAGACTTCGGCGCAGCGGGTAGCGCTGGGGGCAAGGCATATATATTCGTTACCACAATCACCGGCAGCGCGTCTAGTGCCGCTGTGAAAATCCAGAGCGACACCGACCCGGCGCATGGAACGACAGTAGATGAAGGTAACACGTCGTTTTCTGCCGTGGGGTGCTACGAAATCAGCCTGAGCGGGACCGTAAATAGATATGTCCGCCTAAACTGTACATCGCTTGGAGGCAGTACCAATTTCACAATATACGCTCTGGTAGCGCTATCGGGTATCACGTATTGATATCTCTGCTTTTTGTCGGGCGGCTATGGCTTCCTGCTCAGTATCAAACGTGCCCAGGTAGTGGCGAGTGTGGTTAGCGCCTATCTGAGCGGCCCATCCTTTGCCCTTTCGGTAGACACCAGGGTAGGACGACTGTGGGGTATGGCGAAGCTTGATCTCTCGCTTGGTCGGCGGAGTAGATTCCAGATCGTTAAGTCTGGCAAACTCCCCAAAGAGTTCTCTTGCTGCATCATTGTACGCCGCGGCGGCATCGATTTCTTTGTCGAACTCGCCAAGATAAATGCTTTGCCCATTGTGCCCAATGCTTGCTGTCCAGCGCTTGTCTCTCTTGTGGAAGTTAACGCCTTTGAAGTTGCTGCTTTGGTTCGTCGAATTGCGTTTTCGATTCCTGTTGTTTTCCGCCAGGGTAGCGATACGCAGGTTGCTACGCCTGTTATCGAGGGCATCACCATTGATATGGTCAACGATCTGATCGCTTGACGCATTCATGATAACTCTATGCATGTAGATCATCTGCTGCCTGCGATGCTGAGATGGCACATTCCTAGCGGCACGAGGGCTTCGTTTTGATGCATTGAACCACTTCCATTGATTCAGCCAGTCGAAGTCAGCATCATCGACAATAGCAACTTTGCCTTGGGTTAGCGGGATTTCTCTGGACATAAAAAGCCTCCTATCGAATGAACGGTGCGACTGCTCAAAGGCGCAAGGCTCCGACAGGAGGCAGGTAAACAAGTGTAATAGATTTTGTCCCGTTCGTCAACCGAACGCCTTTGAGCAGGATCTATAGTATAGCACAAAAGTGCTAACAGGAGCATTACAATATTATGGCAGTTTACAAGTCCGAAGGCTCAAATCTCAGCGTCACCTACAACTCGGTTGACATCACGCCATATTGCAATCAAGGCGATGTGGAGGCCGTAGTCTCCGAAAACGATGGCACCAACCTGGCCAGCGTTGCTGCTGAGTCCGAACCAGGCAGCACCGACTGGCGCGTCCGTCTGTCCGGCATGTTGGACAAGGCGTCCGACGACGTGTTTGGCAAGGAGTCACTGTCGCCACCCAGTACCCTGCGCGGTCTCGTCATCACCGTTGGGCCATCCGGTACACGTACGACCTATACCTGGACGGGTAGCGCTGATGAAGGCGCATTCATCAACAACTACACCGTGCAGCCGACCGAGCCGACCCAGCTTATCAACTGGCAGGCCGAGCTTGGCATCAGCGGGGGGCCGGTGCGTAGCTGATGAAATATCAATGCGACATCCCAGGCTTTGAAGAGTGTTGGTTCGAGTTATCCGAATGCTGGACGCGCGGTGAAGTCAAGCAGTACTTCCTGGGCAACAATGACAAAGCGCTGATTGCGGCGATAGCGCCCAAGATCCTGGCGATTCGCCTGGGCACCGACATTGTGGACGCTGCCACGCTGACAGTCGAACGCCTGGACGCTCTTGACTACCGGCTTGGCCTTTGGTTTGGCGAAGCCATCACCAAAGAGCTTGAGCGCATCCACGCTGAAGCGCAGCAGGCGGCCACCGACTGGCGCACGCGGATAGAGAAACAACCGGCTCCCGTCGACCGAAAGTATATCTGCGACATTCCCGGCTACGCTGACTGCTTTGTTCAGATCAGTGATAACTGGACGCGCGGTGACATGAAGCGATTCAGCGTGACATGGGGCGCTGACTTCCTGGAGTTGGTGCGCCCGAAGCTGGTCTCCATCTCCCTGTTTGGCGGCATTGACACACCCGCTGCGTTGACCACGGAGAATACCGACGCTCTCCCTTACACCCTCTGGCGCTGGCTGGCAACGGCTTTGCAGAAGGGAAAGGACGATCTGCACAGCATGGGGGAAGCGACCGCGCGGCGCTCATTGGACGGCTCCGGCAAACCGGCGTCCGCGCAAGGCAATCAGACGCAGAAGTAGACGCTATTCTTTTGCAGCGCTTCCCAGGCCGGACATTGGAAGAACTCGACCAGATGAACTGGGCGCGCTATATGCAGGCGATGGATGCGCAGGTGATCATGTATGCCGAGGATGCACGGTCAGCGTTCCTGGGCGGGCGCATCAAGACGATGTCGGAAGATTTGTGGAAGATTGTAGGCGAGAACGAAGAGATTCTGAGGAAATATAACGATGACTGACAGAATCGATGTTCTCGTCACCGCCAGAAACCAAACCAGCGGCGCGCTGAACCAGGTCAAACAGGACTTGAGCGGCCTGGATAACTTCGCGTCCAAGCTAAACGCCGGGCTGTCCGGCATCGGTGCCATTGCCGGCATCGGCGCCGTGGTCGCGGGCCTGCAGCAGATCGGTGCGGAGATTGACGCACTGGGCCGCCGGGGCGCTATCTTTGAGCAGTTGGACAGCGTGCTGAATAGCTACGCATCCAAGGCCGGCCAGGTCGGCGAAGCGTTTGTGGAAGCCGGACGCCGTGCTTCCGCCGGCACCATCGGCGATTATGATCTCATCCTCAACGCCAACCGAGCGCTGCAATTTGAGGTAGCCAGCACCTCCGATCAGTACGCCAAGCTTATCGAACTAGCCACAGCCCTAGGCCGTGCGCAGGGCATCAGCGATACCCAGTCGCTTGAATACCTCACCACAGGTATCGCCAGAGAATCCAAGATGATTCTCGACAACCTGGGCCTGATCATTGACCTGGACAAAGCGACCTCTGATTTTGCCACGACCATCGGCAAGAGCGCGGGCGAACTAACCACCGCCGAACGTAAGCAGGCCATTCTCAACGAAGCGTTCCGCCAAGGCGCGACCGCCATCGAAGCCAACCGCGCGGCCGGCGAGAGCGCCGCCACGCAATACGAACGGCTTGACGCCAAAACCCAAAACCTGAAGGATGTCTTCGGCCAGCTTATCGCCCAGAACAGTGCGGCCTACATCAAACTGTTGGCCGACCAACTCCAGTACGCCACCGATGTGCTGGAGGGCGAAACAAAGCTACCAAGCTGGATGGAGAGCATTGCCGGCGTCATGCAAGATGCCGGCGAGGGCATGGAAGGGACCACCATTCAGACGCTGGTACTAAAGCAAGCGTTATTGGGTTTGGCAGGGGGTGTGCAGGCATACAATAGCGAGATAGGCAAGAGCGCCACGCGTGAGGCGTCCAACGACTTTGATGTGATGGAGGGTGCCGTTGCCAACGCCGGCACCGCGCTGATTATGACCCGCGACGCGGCACAGGCGGCGTCAATGGAAGCGGAACGTCTCGGCATTGCTGCCCTAGATGGCGCTGATGGGCTGTCCACACTTGAATCCATGGCATGGTCGACCGCCACGAGCCTGGATGCCGTTGCGCAGGCGATGGGGCGCGCCAGTGCGGTGCAGGGGCGCCTGGGTGCTGTCCGGCAGGGGGCCATCAATCAAGCGCAGAACCTGGCCCTGCGGGCTGTCCAGTCGGGCGCCGATCCCGCGCAAGTTACCGCCATGTATGGCGAGTTGGTCGACAAACTGTCGAATGTGGCACTGAACTGGGACGCCACCAACGAGGCGACACTGGAAAACAAGCTCGCCCTAGAGGGCGTGAGCTCCGAGTATGATGGCATCCTGGAGACCATCATTGAAACGGACAAGGAGGCTGACCGGGCCGCCAAGCGTGGTGTCAAGGAAATGGAAAAGGCGGCGCGTGAAGCTGAGAAGGCCTTTGATGACCTAAAGGGCAAAGTCGCCGGTGTCTTACAGGAGGCTCTCGACCCCGGCGTCGGTGTGGATGTCAATACCCTACTCAAAGATGGCGTCAACCTGAAAGGCCCAGACGGCAAAGACCGACAGCCCACGCCGGAAGAGTTATTGCTACCACGCGAGGACGCGATCAACGAAAACGCCCGGCGCCTGGCCGATGTGGCCGTGAAGGGCTTTGAATCGCCGTGGTATGAGTATTTCCGCAACCAGTTCCCGGCGCTCTTCCAGGAGTTCTTTGCCGGCGCCGCTGATAACAATGGCGTTCGGCAACAGGCGGCCACCTTGCTTCAGAATTTTCAAGACGGACTGGAGCCTGAGTTGCTCGACAAAGACAAAGCAAAAGAGCGTGTGAAGCGCCTTTTGTTGGGCGAGCAGAGTATGGCCCAGCTTGCACAGGAGATCGCAGCCGAGCTTTCTGCTGAATTCGGCGGCTCTATCTCGCTCGGCAAAATCCAAGCCACTGCCAACTCCGCCTTGGGGGTAGACGGCGGCAACCAAGTACAGCTCGCCCAGTCGCTGTCTGGCATCGCCACCGAAGCCGGCGGACAAGCGGCGGTCATCGGCGGCAACATCCGCAGCAGCATTGTGTCAGCCCTGGACGGCATCGGGGAGACGGTTGCCATGGCGCTGGATAAGCAGTTCCGCGCCGAGAATAACCTGAAGGTCGTTACCGAGGCCGGACGGGCCAACGGCGAAGCGTGGGGCAGTGGGTTCCTATCTACTATGGACAACCTAACCAGCCAGGTGCTGGAGAAGCTGGCCGGCTTAGTGTCGCCCTACGTAGAGGCGACCCAGGCGCGCACCGCCACGCTGAACGGAGCGAACTAATGGCAACCCAACCAGTACTCCAAGGTAGCACCCTGGCATGGCCGAAGAACCCCGGCGGCTACGCTGAACGCACCGGCCAGCGCGCCGTCAGCCTGGAAACGGCCAACAGTAACTTGGTTTTCCAGCGCATCACCACATCGGCGAAGCGTGAATTTACGTTGTCCTGGGTGCTGCTGAACGACAGCGAGAAGGCCACCATTGACAGCGCGTACGCGGCCCTGCTGTCGTCGCCATCGTCCAGCAACTTCACGTCGCCCAGTGGCAGCACCTACACCGTAACGCCGCCACAGGGCAACCCGCCGCTGGAGTGGGCATACACGCAGATCCAGGCGGGAGCGGGCTGGGAAACGACCATGCGGTTACGGGAGATTAGCGCGTGAGCATTTACACCATAAGGCGCGGCCAGCCGAGCACAATAATCGCCGGTGTCCAGTTGGCCGTATTGGCCGGATCATCCACATCGACGTGCGACCACGCGAATTGTTCGATTTCATCAGCACTGGACGGCTGTGGGCCTTGCCAGTCGGACGTAGTAAAAGTTGTTCCGTCTGCGTAGGTAACGGTAGCGACATCAAAGCCGTCGAAATTTTGAATTGCAAAAATCGGATTGTTCATGCCTAACTCCTTATCGATACAGTATTCTAAAAATTGCGTTCGGTTCATGCCGAGTTGTTTCCGGCGCTCATCTGCCCTGGATAGCCGTTCGGGGTTGGTGCGCCAGTCCCAACCCCGAACCTGTCCGCCATAGCGGAATTTTCGATTACTTGCATTCACAAGCGCCACCCCAGTTGGCTGGACAAGCGCCACTGTGGCCACCGCCAACAGCCGCAGATGGTTGTGAATCCGAGCGCCCGACCTCGATAAGCCCATAATTACCAAGGGCGTTGCAGGCGTTGTTGTAGTGACCATTACGGTGCGTGGGAATGTCCCAAGTTTTTGTTTCTGGATTGAACTTGCCGCCAAACTGCTTGGCATACTTGACGCCTTTATCGAAATTCTTTTGACTAACTTTGACTGTGATCATGCTCATGATTTTCACCTTTCGTTACTCGGTCGCTGTCGCCTATGTACCTATTTTACAAGATTGTGCGTACAATGCCAACCGTCAATATTGTAGGAATATTCCTATTTTGAGCGTTTTTCGTCGTCAGACCTTACGACTATGACCATTTCCGTCCGTGCCGTCACCACACCAGCGGTTGACACGACCTCGCCCTATACCACCAACAAGCCCACCGGCACGCTGACGGGCGACTTCCTGTTGGCGGTGCCGGTCGCCGTGTCAGAGGCCATCGACCAGGTGTCACCGCCATCCGACTGGTACGCGGTGCGCGGTGCTGGCATCAATGGCACTGACAACATTTGCGCCTGGTACAAGGTGGCTGGCGCCAGTGAGCCGTCATCCTACGACTTCACCAGCGGCAACAATACGCCGGTGGGCGTCGGGATTCTAGCGCTGTACTCGGATAGCGGTGTCATCAACATTGACGGCGTGCCGGTTACCCAGGTTAACGCCAGCGGTAACCGAGCGTTTCCGTCCGTCACCCTAAGCGCGGCTGGCATGGCCGTCTGCATTGGTGCTGTCGGCGACAATTTCACCAGCACGCCACCAGGAAGCATGACCGAGCGCTGGGATGCGGGTTTGTCGGCCAACCGCACCTACTGCATGACCGGCACCTTTAGCGCCGGCGCCACAGGGACGATTACCGCCACGGGGACAAGCAGTAGCTCGAAGTGCATCACGATTGGCTTGGTGGAAGCGGCCACAACCTACCCCGGCATTCGTTATAAGAGCCGAGCCACGACCGGGCCTAGCAGCGTCTCGTCGTCTATTGCCCTGACCATGCCAAGTGATATTGCGGCCGGCATGGCACTCGTTGCTCATTTGACCCTGGCCGCCGACCGCACGGTGACGGCGTTGGACGGCTGGACTCTACAGGCGAATCTGGCCACATCCGGCGCCATGCGTGTGTGGACCCGCATCGCCGATGGCACCGAAGCCAGCGCTACCTTGACCGTCAACTTCACCGGCGGCTCGACCACGGCCAGCCTAGCGGTGTCGGTGTGGTGGTCACCTGATGGGGACGATCTCACCATCGGGCAGGTGGCGACCAGTTCCAACGCATCGGCCAGCAGTCACGTCTTCCCGACGGTGACTTCCACGCAGTCCGGTAGCGCCCTGGTCATGCTGGCGTCAAAAGCAAATACGACGCAGTGGCAATGCACCAACAACCGGGACATGTGGGAGCGCTATGACTTCGGCGCTTCGTCCGTCCGGTCCGGCATGTTCAGCGAGTATCTGCTAACGGTCGGGGTCACCGGCGCGCGCACCATTGCGCCGACCAGTGGCAGCAGCGCGGCCGACATGGTGTCGTTGCTGATTGAGGTCTACGTTGCGCCGCCGATCAATCGCATTTATCCGAGCGAGGGTTACTACCAAGTCATCTACGACAACCACGATGTCACCGGCTACTGTCGGGTGGCTGATTTGCTTGGCACGGTGACGCAACTGGACGCTACGAGCCTGGCCGACGATGGGCCGGTTGAAGAGCCGGGGGCGACGACTTGGCGGGTCACTCTGGAAGGACAACTGACGAAGACCATTGACGACTGGCTGGGCATCGACGCCCTGCGTCCTCCGGCAACGTTCAGGGATCTGACCATCACAATGGGCGAAACAGGCAACGCAACGACCTACACCTGGGAGGGTGATACCGCCGTGGGGGCATTTGTGGAGAATTACCGAGTAGGGCCCAACGTGCAGTTTGGCGACATTCCGTTTCGGGCGGAACTGGGCACATCCGGCGCGCCGGTTAGGGGGACAGCCTAATGGCTATCCCATCCGCACCATCGTCCTGCACCGCCAACGCTACTAGCGACATCGCCATCACTGTCACTTGGGTGGATAACAGCGCCAACGAAACCGGCTTCAAGCTGGAACGTTCGCTGACTGGCTCCGGTGGCTGGTCACAGATCGCCACGCTGGTGGCCAACGTGACGACCTACCCAGACAGCGGCCTGTCGCCCAGCACGACCTACTATTACCGCGTGCGTGCCTACAACGCTGACGGCGATTCGTCGTACAGCAACACCGCCAACGACACGACCGATGCGCCGCCACAGGTATTCTATGACATCGGGGCGCAGGTTTATTTCGACTGGGATCATGATGGCAACTACACCAGCGAAGACACCTATCTGATAAGCGCCAGAGGCCAGCACCGGCTGACGCCCCCAGGGCAAAGTATCACCGCCACATCGGGGCGGGTGAGCGAATGCACGGTGGTGATGGACAACAGTACGGGGCGCTTTTCGTCACACAACGCCGCCGGTGCGCTGTATAGCTACATCCAGTCCGGCAAAGCGTACCATGTGCCGGTGAAGGTGCAAATCAGCGCGGTGCCGGTCGGCGACAGCGTGAGTTATCAGTCGGTGTTTACCGGCGTCGCTCGCATCCCAGCGGAGGCAACGCTGTCACCGGGGCAACCCCAGACGATTACCTTTGACTGCCGGGGCATTGAAGAAGTGCTGCTGAATCGCCGACAGCGCACGACGCGGGCCAACTTCGCCAGCTACCATGATAATGAAGGAAGCACCGAATCTACTTTCGCGTCCGCCGTGCTGTCCGACAGTGGCGCAACCCTGACCAGCGTGCTAGATGCCGGCATGTTTAATATCCCCTGGCCCTGGCTGGAGAATGAAAGCATCGTTGAAGAGCTATGGAAGCTTGCCGCGGCTTGCGGTGGGCGTTTCTACGGCAACGCTTACGGCCAACTGGTTTATGAGAATGCAACGCACTGGCTAAAGTCACCGCACACGACCAGCCAGCAGAGCTACACCAGGGGGAGCGGCTTCAATAACTTGGTGCTGACCTGGAACGAAACCGAGCTAGCCGAAGAGGTGTCGGTCACCTGGGCAGAGCGTGACCCCGAAGAGGAAGCGGAAATCTACGACAGCGGTAACCTGTTTGTACCAGTGGGGGAAACCATCATTGTATGGGCCGACTTCGGTGACCCCGCCTATGGTATCTCAGCATTGAACTACACAGCCGGCACCCCAGGCGGGATGAACCTGCAACCGTGGGTGTCAGTGGCTGCCTACTATTATGCCGGCAGCGCCAAGCTGACCATCCAGAACGGTAGCACGATGGCGGCAACCGTGCGTGTGACCATGACGGGCTATCTATCCAGTGCTGGTAATAGCAAGACGGTCACGCAGGAGTCGGCTGATAGCTTCTGGACGGGCAGAGAGGGACGAAGCCGCAAGGTCAGTGGTAACCGCTGGGTCCAGTCGGAATCACAGGCGCGCTTCCTCAAGGATTTTATGGCAGCAAGGCAGGAGACGCCGCCACTGTTTGCAAAAATGGGGGGATGCCCGGGGAATCCATTACGCACGTTGGGGGACCGCATTACGATCACTGACGCAGAGCTGAGCCTAAGCGCAACCGACTTCTTTATCACGGCCGTGTCATGGCGCTATGACCGGGGCGGCTTCCTTCAAGATTTCGAGGCGATTCGGGCGGCGGATGCTCATGAGTATGCCGGGGGTGCGGTAAGTGGCGGGTATTTCTTCCTGTCAACCAGTGGGGGGAATACACTGGGAACGGGGTCAAGCAAACCTGGCAAACTGTTTTTTTAGGAAGGTGTCAAATTAGCTACACTACGAATCCCACCTTTGCGGACGGGGATGTTCTCTCAGCGAGTCAATTGAATACCCTGGCTAACAATATCGCCTTCCTTTACTCCCTGGTCAGCGGCGTAAACCAGCCGTTTACGGGGGAGCTGATGACCGGATCGGGCACGTCCAGACCGTGGTCTTTCCGTAGGCAGGGTAGGTATTTGCACTATAAGTGCCAAATCCTCGTCGGCACAAGCGACGAAATTGAAATTCGGGTAGACGGTACAGCCGAATATAGTGACGCCACCAACCGAGGTGCGCCGTATACCTGGAGTGGCTATATTGACCTCCAGGCCACAACCAGCGCGCCAGACATCGGGGAATGGTATGAAGCCACCGTTACCTTCGACTTCACCAGCGGCAACGACTTCCGCGTCGTCTACCTGATTGAAAGCGACAGCACGAGCCTATGAGCTATGTTGCAATTACGCCTTTTGAGCATGGCGAAACGCTGGTGGCAGCAAAGCTCACACAGTTGGCCGCCAACCTTGACGCCGTTCACGAACGCATGGGTGACGCGCTTTACGCCTTCCCGGCCGCCCATGCCTCCGTTGGTGTCGATCACGACCAGGCCTATATGGTGCATCGTTACCGCTGGTTCTGGTTCCAGAGCAATGGCAGTATTGTGGACGCCGCGGATACCGCCAACACGGTCAGCATTACCGAGGACACCGAGCCCACCCTGCTGGACCTCAACACAGTATCGTGGATGTACCCGGGTAAGCTGTACTACGTCACCGGCGTGACCTGGTGCATGGAGACGCGGGCGATTGCGCCGGTGTATGACTATTTCCGCCGCGCAGAGGATGGCGGTTACCGTCTGCTGGAAAATGGCGGCAGAAGATTAACGGAGCGTGGATAGATGGCAGTTGATTCGAGAATTTCCGATTATAGCGCCCTGGCCGCCAACCCGGCTGACGGCGATCTGTTTGAAGTCGTGGACATCAGCGACACCACAATGGCGCCGTCTGGCACGAACAAAAGACTGGCCGCGTCCTATGTGTCATTCCGCACCAACACCGAAACCCTGACCAACAAGACGTTGACCGCGCCGGTCATCGGCGACTTTACGGGCGCCAACCACAGCCACCAGAACAGCGCTGGTGGGGGACAGCTTGACCACGGCGCGGCACTGACGGGGCTGGGCGATGACGACCACACGCAATATCTGTTGGCGACCGGCAGCCGCATCGGGGCAAGTTCGCAAGCACAGACCTTCACCAATGGTATCGTGGGGCCGACTTGGGCGCCGGCCAGCGATTCAACCACGGCCATGAAGATGACGCCGGCAGCAGGCGGCACGTTCGTCACATTCGATACCACCAACCGGCGCGTCTACCTGGACGACGGCAACACGCCGGCCGCGGCCATCCTACCTGGCGATGCGTTCAACGTCGCCGCGTCGGGGGCGAATGCGATCAGTGCCACGATTGCGGCCAGCAACTCATCTGGTCAGCGTGGTATCTTCCGTGGCGTGCGCGCACGGGGGACGCTGGCTTCGCCTTCGGCGGTCGTGGCCGGTGACACGGTATTTAGCTTTCTGGCTGCCGGCTACGACGGCGCTGCACTGCAAAGTACGGCCCTGATTGAATTCCTGGTAGACAGCGGCACGGTGTCCAGCGGTGTGCTGCCCCAAAAAATTACGTTCACGACCGGGGAAACCAACTCAGCCAGTCGCGCTGAACGCATGGTCATTAAGTCGAATGGACTCGTGGGGATTGGCATCGGCACCGGTGGCACACCGTTGGCCCGGCTACACATCGGCGGCAACCACACCGCCAGCGCCTGGGGAGCGAACGGCATTCTGTTTCAGGCGCAGGCGACCACCTTCACTGACAGCAGTACAGCGGCCAGTGGCACGGCGACCAATGCCGTCGCCAACAGCTTCGGGCGGCCCACCTTCGCGGCCACAAACGCAACCGTGACCATGACCAACGCTGCCACGATGTATATCGCCAACTCACCGGCCGCCGGCACGAATGTTACCATCACGAACGCCTATGCGCTGTGGGTGGACGACGGCGTAAGCCGCTTTGATGGACTAGTCTCAACGGCGGCCAGCACCACATCGACGGCTGGCCTGCGCGTCCCGCACGGCAGCGCACCGACCAGCCCCGTGGACGGTGACATCTGGACGACAACGGCGGGGCTATACGTGCGTATCAACGGGGCAACAGTGGGGCCATTATCATGATTTACTCTTTATCATCGCCGGACACTATTGCCGATCTCACCGAGTATGTGCAGGGCGTCATCAACGCTAGCGCAGCGGGGGACACCCTGGATTTTGGTGGCCCCAGCCAGACCTATGTGACTGGGCCACTTACCCTATTGCCGGGGCGCACCTATACCGGACGGGCCACCCTGCGCCTGCGTGACGGGGCAAACGCCAGCTTTGTCAACCTGGCCAGCGGTGCGGTCGTGGACGGGCTGACCATCGACGGCAACGCGTCCGGCCAGGGCACACCGTCCTACCTGCATGGCACCCTGCGCGGAAACGGCGCCGATGATGTCGTGCTTCGCAATTGCACGGTTCGGGGCGGCTATGGTTCTCCAGTTTACCTCCAGCACTGCAAGCGCGCCAGGGTAGAGCGCAACCTTGTCACCGGTGCGGTGCGGCCAGCCATCCTGATCACCGGCGACTGTGCGGAGTATCAAATCGCCAGCAATCGCATCACAGACTGCTACGAAGATGGCATCAAAATCAACGCCTCGTGGGTGGAAGACGGGGCTGTCGTGCGCAACTGCGATGACGGGCGCATCGTGGACAACGTGGTCGATTACAGCAATGTAGACCTAACGACCGCGCATGTGGACGGCAATGTGCTTGGCATTGAGTGCTGGCTGCCCAACGCCAACAAGGGGATTGCGACCAACAACCGGGTGAAGATTCTTGGCAACACGGTCAAGGGCCCACGTTCCTTCACGCTGGCCGGTGACTTTTTCGGCATTTCGTGCCACGGATCTGACGATGCTATGATCCACGATAACCACGTCACTGGCTTGGTGGACTGGGGGATTGAGGCGGTGCTAGCCAACCGGGTGAGCATTCGGGATAACCACGTCAGCGGCTATCAGCAGGCCGGTATCATTATCCCCGCCGGCAACGGCACCACGAACTTTTGTTCCATCATGGGTAACCACATCGGGGCGACGGGGCGACGGGGGGCGAGTGGCGTTTTCGTCAACGTCATTCAAGGCCAAGCGCTGTGTCCAGTGATTCAGGGTAACATTTTCTACGATCCCGGCTTCTGCGCCGTGTGGTTCAAAAACACGATAGCTACCGCACCAGGTGCGGGGGCCGGTGGACGCGTTGTGGGCAACACGGTGATTTATGACACCTGGGTCGAATACAAGTCTGATGGCACGCTAGCCAACCAGGTGTACACCTTCGTTACGCAAAAAGCGGACGGCATCGACATCGCCGGCAACAAGGTGGTGATTAGCAGCCCCGCCCTGAATCAGCGCGTGTTCTTGCGCATTGAGGGCGCAGCGTATGGCCGATGCACGGACAACATCATGGAGGGCACGGCCACGCAGCCGGCCGTGTGGGTGCTGGATACGGCCAACAATGCCGGCGCTGGTGGCTGGGTGTTTGCACGCAACAGCATCACGGGCGCCCAGCGCGCCTTCCTGATTGATCGGGACGGCGCCGACCAGGCGACGGGGCCGGGGTGTGTTCTGGACAACAACTACTATCGAAATATTGGCGCCGGGGATGTACTCCGGCCAGTGGATATTGTGAGGGGAACATGAGTGAGACAACCGAAACAACGCCTGAAGTGACCGAGAAGCCGGCCCCAACCATCCAGCAACTGCTGGTAGAACTTAGCCAGTGGTGTGCGCAGCGCGGCGTCACCATTGGCACCGTGGCGCGGGGCGTGCGCAGCGGTCAGATCGTACCGATTGAGGACTTTATGCCGACGACGCACACCGCCGGCTGGGCGTTGCAGTTTGTGGAGAAGGCGTAGGCGGGGAATAGCAAAGGCCCGGTCAATTCGACCGGGCCTTTCTTATTCTAGTAGTCGTATCGTGGTGCGTCTACTACAATGTATCCGTTGCTCTACCTTTATGCGTTCCCATCTCTCATCCTGCGTGGCGGGTTGGGAATTTTTCATGACAATCTTCATGTGTATTGCCTTTCGTGTGGTTGACTAGTCCACCCCCCAGTTGGGTGGTAACCGCGCTTCCGGTTCATGCCTTGCGGCGGTGGGCTAGCCAGTTCTATTGTATCATACTCGGTTACTAAGTTACGCAACAGATTCTACTTCGCTGTACTTCTCCTCACTACCGGTACGGCTATTGTCTCTCATCAAACTCTACTGTTAGACGCAGTGCGTCCTTTAGCAGATCAGTGGACGCAAGATTTTCCTTCAGTTTCATTGCTGTTTCTGGCGACGTGTACTGTGACACCATCGCCAGAAGTTCTTTAGTTTTCCCGCAAGATAGTACCTCATACATCTCTTGCGGCATAAATAAATGTGCCATGGGAAGCACGGTATTCCCTTTCGGTGATGGATCTCCGCACACGGTGCGGAAAAATTCATATAAATCCATACCGGAACAATATCCGGTCAATGCACGCAGATCATAGAAAAGTTGGGCGTCGTTCATGATTCTATTCTTTCTCCGCACTAACCGGTGCGGGCGGCTGTTGGTGCCGGGGCGATGATCCCCGGCTTCTTTATCAACGGACACAGCGTGCCCACGCCTGCTTCGGTTCAATTGGGTTATTATTGTCGATTACTCGGACGGCTGACCAGCCACCGAAAACCCACCGCGGAGAGTAGGGACGGTTATAGGTAACTGTCACACCGTTCACGGTTACAGTTACATTGCTGCGGCCGTCCGAATGGTCTGGCATGTTGTCCATGACAATTTTCTCGACTTGTTCGTTACCCATAACTCTATTCTTTCTCCACCAGTTAGCCGTGGTGGTCGGCATTACCTAGACTGCACACCCCAGACGCATCAGTGATGATGCGCCAGGCTTGAAGTTAGGAGGCGGTTAGCTGCCAATGTAGTTGATGCGATCCCACGCTGCTTCGATTTCCTCATCGCTAGCTGGTGTCTTCGGCGTTAGGTGCGCTGTAATTTCATCCTGCGTCGCAGGGCGAAGCTTGCAGAAATAGCCATCCGGTTCACCCTGCCCTGGGTTGAATTTCCCGTCGAAAACTTTTTCGACAATCATCCAGCCATTGCGCCCTTCGTGCATATAGCCGGGGGCGATTGGGCTAACGTGCCAGTGGCCTTCTACCCATTGCCCACTGATTTGGAATGCTGCTCGTCTCATGATTCGCTCCTGTTCTACTTCGTTTAACCTGCCTATGACATAATTATAATTCATTCAATCAATATTGTCAATAGGCAGTTTGATAACTTCGCACAATTCTGAATCTTATTCAGTTATGCGCACGAAAACAACAGCACTGGCCTGTTTGCGCGGCTGGTAATCGCCGATGAGTCCAGCTCCGGGCCAGCGATTCAGCACCTCCTTTGCTCTGACACGATATGATGCATTACCGCCGCCGCTCAGCGCGAAACCGCCGCGGTTATCCGGTGTCGTGGGCGTCAATCGAATCTGGCGCAATTCCGGTTCCACCTCCACGATCACGCGTTCCGGGCAACCGAGCATGTCGGCCACGGCATGGCTCATACTGAACTGCCCCTGAGCGTCCATGCGGGCGGTGAGCAGTGCCCGTGGCCGCCCGCCGCCGGTGTTCGCCGGCACCATCTTAAACCACGCCACTGTCCACCTCCTCTGCTGCTTCCGCCATGTCCTGCCACATGGCGTCCAGTTCGGCGTATGCGGCGGCAATCATGTTCTCTACAACCTGCCGCCGTGTCGCCGTTGGTTGCACCTGCTGGCGTGCGGAAACGATATCGTCAAGCTTATCGCGTGCGTCCACACTGATTTGTAGCGTGGTGACCATGGCTGTGTCGCTGCGCTCGCGGCCGGCGCTCTTCCGCTTGCCGCCTCGTTGGTCGTCGTCGCGTACTTTCTTTCGACTGCCGCCCCGCCGGTCGTCGCTACGCACCTTGAGTCGGGCGCCGCCGCGTTTGGGGCCGGTGTTACCATTTGTCATGTTCTCCTGGTTGCGGTTTGACCTCCTACCGCAAAGGCTTGCGAACTAGCAGTTGAACACGGCTTGATCGGAGAAGTACCCCTTACGCTCTTCGCAGCCTAGCGCCCGCAGTTGGGCCGCTTCTGCGCTCTCCTTGTCGCAAACGATGTATTCGCTCGCGTGATTTTCGAGTACGTAACTGAGCGGGTGCGCCTCTGTGTCAATGGAGCGAACGACGCTCCAGTCACCTTCCTCGATACTCACGAACTGGTCGCCATCGCCAGCCATCGACTCAGCCCACCGCTCTTGATTTTCCGGCATGTCGCCAAAAGGAATATCATTGACACGAATCCACATTTTTATTTTCTCCTGTCGTCTTGCGGGCTACTCCGTTTCGCCCTTCATGTCTACAATTATAATTCATTCAATCATGATTGTCAATCCCCCACTTTGCCTATTTGCGCAGTTCTGAATCCCATTCATTTATTCGCCGGTTGACGCCCGTGCCGGCACATGCTAAAATGGGGGCAGCGGTGGGGCGTGGGCCATCCCGACCAACCGGCTTGAAAGTTGGATGACGGCTCAGCCAGCTATTTAGGGCAGCCGGCGTACAGTTCAATCGTTGGCAAACCTGCTCGGTGGTCATGGTTACCCTTCCAGCGTAGATCGCTTTAGAACATGGCGCACCAGCGTATGACCATCGGTAGACTGACAGGAGAAGCTTGAACAGAGTTCCCATCCATGCTTACCCAATGCGCCAAGCACTTCGATCCAATCTCTTTCCAGAATCGCATCAAGCGCCATGCCACCAGGAGGCAACCCTTCCTCTGAAAACTCTGCCGATCTCATTGACGGCTTGTTCAATGAGAATTCATTGGAAACTGTTTCTATCCGATCATCGATAACCAAGTAACCGTAGCTAATCATAGTTAACTCCTCAATCATCTACAATGGCCGTAGCAAGGCGATTCGCTTTCAACGGTGTGCTATAGCCATCTTAACACAAATCGCCTCACCACGGCTCGGACAGTTAGTTTGACAGCACTTCGATGTGACCGTTCACAGCCAGCCGATTGGCTGCGATCAACTCTTCGATGTCACGACCGACAGTCTTGCTGGTAGCGCCGATTCGGTCGGCAATGGCCGATTTGTCTAGCGCATCGCTGGGCTGGCCATTGAACTCTGTCATCAGGATCGACAGCAAAGCGCCCTGCCGCTGCACTTTCTTCGCGGCTTTGGCGGCCGCCATACGCTCGGCAAAGCCCGATTCGGACGTCTGTTGTTCCGATTGGACAAATCGAGATCCCGTCGATATGTCCTCGATGTGTCCCGATATGTCCACCGTTTCCGGTAATCCTTGCATCGTTTCGGCAACGATGGGAGTCACGACAACCTTCTCGATCATCGGGGCCGGCAACTGGCCAGTTCGCCGGGCGACAATTTCAGCCATCTTGTGCTTGAGGATCAAGCCGGCTTGCTGCTCGATGTAACCCTGCATACCGCCAATATCGATTGTGGCCAGCGCGTCGCTGATGGCATCGTTGATCCGCTCTTCCATGCCATCATCAGCCAACTTTGAGCGCCGCTTACGCTCACTGGATGTGTGCATGGCCATTGCCACGGCCAACAAGCATTCACCAACCAGGGGGAAGCCGTAACCCTTCAAGCAAGCGGTCCAGACATTTGCCGAATGGTCGTAATAGGCCAGCGCTTGCACCGTGCCACTGAGCAAGCCCACCGCCAGCGTTGCCGACAACATGCTTGCAAAGGTTCGCTTGTCATCAGTCGGCACTCTGGCTAGCATGATCGAGATTGCCACCAGCCCCAGCCCCAGGGCAATGCCAACACCGTAAGCCGTGACGACATTGTGACCGGCTTTGACCATGTACTCACTCACGTTGCCGATGCTGGCCAGCGCAAAGACGATCATCACCAGATCGACCAAGTGTTCAACCGTGGCTGCTTTGCGCACCGTCGCGCCAAATGTAGATTGATTCATGTTACCCCTTCTCTTTCTTGCAGACCTAGCACAACTGTGCTATAGTCATCTCGACCAGTGAACCGATGTTCAAAAAAGCGCCACTTACACCGCTGTGGCGCTTTTTTGTTGCCTACTTGCTATTCACGCCAACTAGGACCAGCAACACAGCGGCAACTACGACCGCAATCTGTTGACCAGGGGTCACCATTCCAGTGACCGTGCCGAGCGTCGCGCTTGACCAGGCGACAATCTGCATTGCCTCATCAGGGAAAGCGCCGGCAAGAATGACCAGGGCTGCTGCGGTGATGGTGAGTTTGTTCATTCGATCACCTTGACATCAACCCAAGCCGGCGACGTGTAGTCGATACCCTCATCGGCTGCACTGACCTTGCGCGATGCAAGCACCCGACCGATAAATAACAAGGCCCCAACCACTAACAGCACAGCGCCCCAATGGTCGGTCGCCCACGTTGCCAGATTACCACTACCCGAAACTTGCATAGTCGTCTGCGCCGCTTGCGCCTCCATCATCCAGCCGTTGATCCTGTCAATATTCTCGTAAGCAAGATAACCGCCAACGAGCGCAACCATGCCAGAAATAAACAGCCAATCACCCAATCCTGATTCACTTTTCATTGCATACATCCTTTCCCTGAAATACTACTACTCCAACTCCAAAACACACACCTTCTCTCGTGGTGGAGTAGTGAAGTAGTGTGTGTTTTTGGAGGAAAGTAGCAATTTAAGATTGCTTCATTTTGATGATATTCAGCGCCGCCAGCGTTGCCCTTCGCGGTGTCCCGTTGTTGGGCGCATCTTCGCCAAATAGCTTACGAATTGCCTCGGATTGCATACCTGACCGAAGCTGGCCAGCCTCGTCAAATAGCTCGCCTGGGTCGTAGTGTTCCAGTAAGCGCTCGGCGTTCAGTTCATCCTCCGACTTCTGCGCGCTAGCCGAAACGGTGACCGATGCCAGTAGCATGATCTGATAGGGATCCCTGTCTTTCCAGCGCTCGACAATGCCATCAATCGCTGACTCCAGCGAATCGCCTTCGATCAAGTAAGACTGCACGCGCTGTGTGCGCCCCCCGCCGATAACGCAGTAGAAGCTGCCGGCGCTTTCCAAAGCTTCACAGCCAACCCCGCCGCGCCCCATGCCGATTTCACTTTCCTTCGACGTGGTGACCATCCCACAAACGCGGGTGGACAGGTTGCCCTTCGCGACCGTGTCTACAATCTCCGTGGTGGGCTTTTGCGTAATCAGGATGAGATGAATACCAAGTGATCGACCGACAGAAGTGATCGAAACAATCTGCTTTTCAACCTGCTCACGCGTTGCCTTATCTAAGTCTCCGCAGAAATCTGCATACTCATCGATAACCAGGATTAGCTTGCGGGGATCGGGGTGGCGCTTGCGCCGCTCTAGCTCAGCCTTTACGCTGGCAATGGCCGCAACACAGTCTACCGGCTCACTGCGCATGGTGACTTGGGGCAAATCCTCTAAGATTTTCCAGTCCGGATCGAATTTTGGGTCAAGGAAGATCAGCGACAGCTTATCGGGTGGGGTGCTGTAGCATAGGCTGTTGATCATGCCGATAACCAGCACGCTCTTACCGCTGCCCGTCGTGCCGGCAATCAGCGCATGAGCCAGCGTTTTCTTGCTGTAGTCAAGCAAAGCCGTAGCTGGATTCATAGATGTATAGTCCATGCCTATCATGGCTTGAAACGGCTTGAGCGCCCCTAGCTTAGCATCTGCCCATAGCAGTGGGCGAGTAGCCAACGGATAATCGGTTTCGATGGCCAGCATAGGGGTGCGAACAGTGACATTGGTTTCCGTCTTGCGATGCATAGACAGTAAAACCTCCAGATCCTTCTCGATACTTTCCAGGGCTGAAATCTTGCCATAGGTGCGCAATGGGTAGCGGATGAAGTTGCCAGTCTCGCTGGCCACTACGCCGGCCACATCGACCACCGCACGCACATTCAACTGCTGAAATAGGCCATTGATCAGCGCAATCTCTTTAGCCGCAACGTATCCGATTTCCAGCTTCGCCGGCGTCATCTTGCCGTGCAGTCGCTGAATCATCCAGCTTGTTACCACTTGCTTTACATCCATCGTATCCTCCGTTGAATGAAGGAGGACAGCACTGCTGCTGTCCTCCACTTGACTAGTTGCCTACCGTAACCGTGGTCCCGCTCGTGCTGCTACCTGCGCTAAGGCCGGCGGCCGATGTGTCAACTGATGGCCGGCCCAGGTCTAACCCTGGCTTGACGGCAACCACAACGATGGGGGCCGGCGTTGGGATAATCACGATCCGCGTCGGTGTTGGCTGAACAACTACCGGCTGAACCACGACCGGAGCGCTTACCGGCACTCGCTGAAGATGACCTTGATAGGCTTCGACCGCAAGCTGGGCCGGCACTGGCGTTGGGATGGCAACTTGGTAGTAGACTCGACCATCAGCCGCAATGGCAGCAGGGGCTTGCGCTGGGGCCGCAGGAGCCGCCGCATTGATGGCAATTAGCTGCGCACCTGACTGGCTGCCCTTAGCAGGAATGACCAGTTGCATACCTGCGCTGATGGCGTTGGGATTGCTGCCGATCGCCGCTTGATTGGCAGCATAGATGTCACGCCAGCCGTCGGTAGTGCCATAGGCCCGTTTCGCAATGGCTGCCAGCGAATCACCAGGCAGGACAGTAACCGTAGTGCCAACCATGTTGACGTGTTGCAGTGGGGCCAACGTGGGGGCCGGCACAGGCTGTGGCTGGCCTAGAAGCGGCTGGAAGGGCGCATTGGCAGGAGCTGCAACAGGAGCGGCAACCGGCGCATTGATGGACCCGACAATCGGCTCACCGCTTGCGCTTTGCGTTCCAACCTGACCGTAACTGGCATTCTGTACAGGAGCCTTGAAAGCATCCGGTCCCATCGGGACGGCTTGCATTTCGCCACTGCCACCCCAAAGGATGTTATCGGCGGCTTGCGTCAATGCCCCGCCCGTTGATACCAGATTCTGAACCGGCGTCGACGTGAAAGCACCCTGCAAGCGTGGCCAGATGATATTCAGTGCAACACCGTGGGCCATCACAGCCGCTACAACCATCACAGCCGGCGCAATCGTCCAACTTACCATCTTGCCCTTGTTACCGCTGGCGGCAATCTTGTTGGCCTTCCAGAACATTGCAGCAACGATAAAAACCGCTGCGATGCCACCCAGGAACAGATTGCCGATCAAACCGTTATAAAGACTCGTTAGCGTCATGATCCACTTCCTTCTGTTAAACTTCTCAGATGATTGACTCTTGCGATCCACGCCTTGCAATAGAGATTGCAGTTGGATTTGGTTTTGTAATCCGCGATTCTTGCTTGGTTAAAACACGCCACATCCTGACCGCACTGCGCTAATAGGTGACTGACCTTGCCGGTGTTGTAGTAATGGTCAACCACGGTGAGCGCTAAGGCAAAGGGCATCTTGTCAGCCCCGACGGGCAACCAAAACAACTCGTAAAAGATCTGCTTGGCTTGCTCTCTGGTAAGCGCTTGGCACACATCAGCCCGACCCATGCCATGTTTGGCCAGCCATCGGTTGTAAGTGCCTTGTGTGACGCCACCCATCGTATACACCGGATCTCTGGTACATTTCCAGCCTTCGCGCCCCTGCGTAATCTCGTAAGACTTTTCCCAATCCCCGCCGATGGCGGCCGGTTGTTGACCGGCGCTGACCGACGTAGGTGCGAATAGGTAAGCCATGCAGCCGGCAACGATGGCCGCACTCACTGCACCAACCAGGGCAACCCGAACGTAAGTGCCTCCTAGCCAGCCGATGAACAGCAGTCCAAACACCAGGAGCATGACCAGGGCCGCAAACTGTTCAGCCGGTAATGCTGCCAGGGCTTGTAAAATCTGTTGCCCTTTGCTCGTTGTGATTACCTGCGCTTGCTGCTGGCCAGTCACCACTCCACCACCAACCACACCGATTTGGGCCGGCACTTCGTTGCTTACCGCATTGCCAAGCCGCTCGTACTTAAGCATTCGCTTAATGTCGAAAATGCCATCAATCCGAACCGGCTTGCCATTAGACAGGATAGTGAAATGGGTGTGAGGGCCGAACGATGTCTGTCCAGTCATCCCGACGGCACAGAGCAAGCTCCACTCGTCAACCTGCTGACCTACCCTGACTACGATTGAACCCGTATCGCAATGGCCATACTGAGAGACCACACCATTGCCGTGCTTGATTGAGATTGCGCATCCATACCCCTGCATAATCGGCCATTGATGGCTCTCATACAGATTACAACCGGCTGCCTCGACAATCCCCGCTCTTGCTGCATAAACCGGCGTTCCTTTGGGTGCAACCAGATCCCAGCTATTGATAGATCCCCGCCGTACATGGTCGTCATCAGTTGAACCAAGATGCAGCGTGGGCGTGGGGAGTAGCCACTGGCCATCTTTCGACGGCAACCGATCCCCGTACAATCTTGGCTGGCGACTGACCGGCTGCCCACCTTGACCGAAAAATTGACTGGCAACGTTGATGGCGTCCTGTACGTCGCTCTTTTGCGTTAGGATGGAAACGTGCACACCGCTGAAACCGTTTACCAGGCTGGCCAGCGCCGCCGGCTGGCTGTCGGTGCGAATCTGCACGAAGACCTTAATGGCTGGATTCGCTTTTGTGAGTGCCGGCACCATCTGATTAACAAAGCCGGCTGCCATCTGCGGATCATTCTGCGCTTTTTGAATCTGAAGCACCCAGATATCCGCAAAGGGGGCCATCGCTGCGCCGTACTGCAAGGTCAAGTCATGGGTCAGGCCGATGGCTACCTGTTTGCCGTATTGCCGCGCCATGGACTGCACAGCCTTCGCCGCGGCGACTGGGTTGGCGAGTTCGTTGGCGTCGTGTGTCTGCCCAGGTTCCAGGTTATAGCCGACAATGTCCAGCGCGCCGGCGTTGGTGGCTAGAAACTGTTGGATTTGGCTGACACTCTTGAAAATAACCATCTTTTTGCCTACGCTGATACCGCTAATCAATCCGATGTCGTTGGGGTGGTCTACTCTCGCTATATCCTGCGCTCCAGCGTGTTGCTGGAAGTATTGCGCCATCTCCGGCGCCGTGATACCCATCTCGACAATGCGCCGGGTCTGGGCGAAGGCGGCGACAGGCAGCAGGGCCAGCAGCGTGACCACCATCATCGCCCATCGCACGGACACACCGCCGAAAAATATAGGATGGATACGAAGATGAAGAACGTTAGAGTTTCGACCATAAAACAAAAAAGCTCCTAGCCGGTGAACTACCCAAGGCTAAAGCTCTTGGGCTTCCAACAAGCAGAGTTGTTGGAACTTTTCGGGGGCCGAGGGCTTTACTAGCTGGCTCGTATCTCCCGCCGCGTAACTTTCCCGCGTTCCACGGGTAGTTTCGTTCAAAATATTGATAGCGGCATTCTCATCGCGATCATGGATGACGCCGCATTCAGTACAGACCCATTGTCGGATATTCAAGGTCAAAGACTTATGTTTAGCTCCGCAGTCGGAACAGAGCTTAGAGGATGGAAAGAAACGGTCAACGCGCAAGACTTCGCGTCCGTCCCATCCTGCTTTGTACTCAACAAAGTTGACGAATTGGTTCCAGCCAGCGTCAGCAATGGCTTTGGCAAGGTTGTGGTTTTTCATCATGCCAGCAACGTTGAGGCTTTCAAAGGCAATCACCCCAAAGGTATCGACAATGGTTCGACTCAGTTTGTGGTGAAAGTCTTTACGCTGATTGGCAATCTTTTCATGGATGGCAGCAACGGCAAAGCGTGCCTTACCCCTGCTGTTGCTGCCCTTGACTTTGCGGGAAAGCCGACGTTGGCGAATCTTCAAACGTCGCTCACTGACCTTGAGATTGCGGGGATTATCGATCTTCTCGCCAGTGCTGAACGTGGCAAATGTGGTCAATCCCAAATCAATCCCGACTTTGTTGGTGTTCTGCTCAGGCTTGGCATGTTCGACTTCGCATTGGATGGATACGAAATACTTCCCTGTCTTGGTTTTCGACACGGTTGCATTTTTCATCAATCCTTCCATCTTGCGATGAAAAACAGCTTTCACCCATCCGACCTTTGGCAAGTAGACTTGCTCACCTTCAACCTTAAACCGTTGCGGGTAGCGCACAGATTGCTTGCCATGCTTGCGCTTAAACCGTGGGTAGTCAGCGCGTCCTTCAAAGAAATTCTTGTATGCCTTGTCAAGATCCATCAACGCCTGCTGAATGACTTGACTGTCTGCGTCCTTCAGCCAGGGATGATCGACCTTCAACCGTTCTGTCAAGTCAGTGGCACAATCATTGTAATTCAAGCCAGTTCCGGTATCCTGATAGTATCCTTCCCGCACAGCGCGATAGTGGTTGTAGACAAATCGACTACAACCAAACTGCACAGACAGCCTGTCTTGCTGCTCACTGTCAGGGTAAATCCGAAACTTAAAGGCTTTTCTGATCATCAAACGTTCTTTTGGTTTTCAATATATCGCTTGACAACTTCCAGCGAGACGGTTCCAACGGTTGAGATGAATTTACTACGCGTCCAAAGGTTAGGTAATCGGCTTTTTAGTTTAGGGAACTCAGTCCGTAGCCGATGGGATGTATAGCCCTTGATCTTGCCAATGATGGCATCAATCCCAACCCGCGGATCTATGTCTAGAATGAGATGAACATGATCCGGCATTATTTCCATTTCAATGACGGTGTACCCATACTCTGCTTGCTTTTCCAAAATCAATTCTTTCAGCCTAACGTCGATTCCATCAACCAAGACAGAGCGTCGATACTTCGGGCAGAAAATGACGTGATATTGACAAGAGTAGACGATACTGTCAGCCGTATGATATTGCTTAGAAGGTTCTTTTACTTGCATATCTCTATCCTTTGCGTTAGTTTGAATGTATCAATTCTAACACATTTGGCGAAATATGCAAGTATGAATCCTTCCCATTCTTGTAACTGTATCGACCTAAAGGTCACGCCGCCTACCGGCGTCACCCTTCGGGTAAGCCCTTATATCCCAAGGCTAAAGCCGTTGGGTTTTACGGGCTTTTTCCATAAAATAAAGCCCTGGGTGAAAACTGTGAGAGTTGCGGACAAACACAGTCACCCAAGGCTAGGTAACCTATGATACCACAGTGTCTGTGTTTGTCCGCAGATTCATTGTATCACTACTCCGCCCTTAAAATCCTGTCATCTCGTGTAATACCCTGGAAGATTTCGCCTTAAAAACGCACAATAGATTACGTTTCCGCAATCCTAATCCACCATGCCCGCGACATAGTCCGCCAGCGTCACTTCGGCACGCCGGACACGCGCCTCGCTTACACCCCATGTCTTCCCGCATTCATACCCCGCATCTAAAATCATCGCGGCGAAGGCGTCCGCCATTTCCCGGTCGTGCTCGGCCAGTTCGCGCGCCACGGACTGCCGTTCACCGTTAGTCATGTTGATGACAAGCTCGACAACTTCGGCGATCATCTCGTAATTAGCAGCGATGGTGCCGGGGTGCGGGTCGCTGGCCGGCGGTGGGGCCGGTGGGCGGCTGGCGGTCTCCAGGCGTTCCAGTTGTTCGTAGCGGGACGGCCACGCCTGGCGGGCCTTGACTTCGGTTGCGGTCATCGTTGAAAGCATAAGCATCCTCCTCAGTAAAAACTCAGCGTTTGATCAGCAAAATGGTGGCGGGTTGTGCTCAGGCGAACAGCAACAGCCATTCGACGCCGGGTAGCGGCACGCCATCGGCCAGGCGCACGCGCTTTTCAAAGGACTGCACCGAGTGCCAGCGCACTTCGTTGTGGTCGCGCCAGTGGACGAGCAGGCCGGCAGCGTGCCCGTAGTCGCACATCTTGCGCAGCCAGTTCAGTTGGTGCTCAAAGTCATTGCCGATACTGAAGGCATCCTTTGCCCGTGACTTGGCGTCGAAGTGGACGCAGCGCCCACCGCGGAGGAACGCCACGTAATCGACTTCGCCTTTGCCGGTGATGACGGCGCGCCCGGGGCCGGTCATGCGGATCTTCGGGTTGGTGCGCATGATCATGGCCTGGCCAGTCGCCATCAGTTCAGCGTGGTAGCCGTCCAGACGCTTCTCAAAGTCGGCGCCGGTCTGCTGGTTAGCGGCGTTGCGGGCGGTCTGGTCGGCCACTCCGGTCAGGTTGGCGACTAAGCGCCGGTGTTGCTGGGTTGAAGCTCTCACGCTGTCACCTCCACCCGTTCAAATCTGACAACCCACACCCAGGGATTGGTGTCCCACCCGAAACCGCGTTCCTCGTTGATACGATTCCAAAGCAATGCAAACTTCAGCCACGTAGAAACATGGGGATCGGGTTCGATGCCCTCCGCAATGGCATCATCTTCGCTGATGTCCTGCAACCGCTCGACACGCACGTCGGTAATGCGCAGGGTGATGCGGCTATACTTGCGCGGCATGAAAATACTCGGCTTCCACGGGGCGCCGTCGCCGTCAGGGTAGCTGTCAGCGCGATAGAACAGAAAATCCTGTCCACCGACGCAGTTGACGGCAAACGTCTCACGCACCCACAGCGTATCGCCGCTCGCATATGGGCAATGGGCGTCGTTCTTTACCACCCGCCGCGTCATCGTCTTACGTCCTGCCAAAATCGCATTGACCATTTCTCCGCTAAACAGAATAGGCTTTTCCATAATCTTGCATTCCTTCCCGGCCAGTGCTATACTGGCCCGTGCTTCAGTTCTTACGAATTGAGTCAAAGCAGCGGCGACTTTTAGCGGGTGGCCGCTGCTTTGTGTTTACACTGCTGCTTCCTTCTTCTTTCGGCGTCTGCTATTCTTCGCTATCGCCTTGTCCTTATCCTGCTTTTTCTGTGCGTTCCTTACTCCTTTCAGGTAGCTACCTACCAACCCGGCGTCCGGTTCTATCTCAGCGGCCATTTCGATGATCATCGCCTGCGTCGGCGCCGGCCGCTCCACCCGCTTGGGCGCCACAATCGGCCCCTGTCGCAACACCGCCGCTATCCCTGGGCGGTGCTTTTCGATGCACTCGGCAAGCAGGGGCCCAAGCTGGCCTTTGCGGAGGCACTTGCTGCGTACCTGGCTACCCTCCAGCCACACGGTGAGGCCGGCGCCGGCGAAGTCCTCTAACATGGCCCTGAGTAGCCGGTAGTAATCCGCCAGCACCGCCGGCTCCACCGTCAGCGTCGTGAAGATGGGCTTTAGCGCCGGCAGGTCAAGCGTGGGTACTTGCCACTTGCTACCAGTGAACTCGGCGCCGGGGAGGGCTTTGACGGCGGCCACGGCTGGGGCGTCGTAGGCGAAATCAACGATGCACTGGCCAGGGCCGGCGGGCAGGATGCGGGCGTGGGTCATGGTGTCTCCTAGAATGCGTCAACGTCTTCGAGTAATTCGGCAGCGATTTCGTTATCACGCTGCTCTTCGATGGAAGCGAGGCACTCGTTATACTGCGCTTGCGTAATTTGCCCAGTGCGAAGCATCCAGTTGGCGTAACCAAGTGTGTTGAAGTAGATTTCCCAGGTCGTCTGCTCCGGGGCTTCCTGCGTCGTTTCTTCCATTATCTTTTTTCTCCTTGCTCATTAAAACGCTGTGTTTCCCATCCGTAAAGAGTGCCGCCGCCGGTTCGTTTGAAGTCCTTGGCGTCCGGCACCCTATCGTGCGTCCGCCGGTGGCACGTGGCGCATAGCACCTGTAGATCGCCCATTTCTTCGTGCCCAATACGGTCATAGGTCAGATGGTGAACTTCTAGCCCGCGCCCCTTGCCGCATTGTTGACAGGCTGGCGACTCTGTCAACTTCTGTTCTCTGGTCTGCTGCCAGTGCTCGCCTTGCAAGTAATCTGAATAGCTCATTGATACTCCTTTCAATTCAGCGGTAGACGCTCCATCTCTTGGATACGGAAAAATTCAGGCTCCATCCATTGCGGGAAAGTGCCGGTTGGCCCCAAGGTGTTTTTATCGATGACCACGTCGACCTTTTGGCTATAGCCGTTTTCGATTTTCTCGCGATGGAGAAGGATTACCACGTTTGCTTTTTCTGACTTCTCGCCGGCGCCGCGCATCCCGGTGCGGTCAATCGTTTCGGCGCTCCCCGTCTTGCCGGCCTTGCTCATCTGGGCCAGCATCAAAACCGGCGTTTCAGTAGACTCGGCAAAATTCTTGAGTTGCTCCACATTGTCAGCTTCACGCTGATAAGTGTTTGTCCCAAACATTTGCAACTGGCGCCGGCTGGGGGCGTTCTTCTCCAGGTAGTCGAGTACCACTACATCGCATTGCCCTTCGACCTTTAGCCGGTGCAATTCCTGCACGGTGCGTTCCATTGTCCAGCCGGCCGTATGGACGTAGGTGATATAACCATCCCAAGACAGCATGGTCGGACGCATTCGGGCAATCGTCGCCTTTTGCTGGGCGTTCAGTTTCCCGCTTTTTAGGTCGCGCCGGGGGATGCTGGTGTGCCGTGCCGTGCGGCGGTCAAGCACAATGGCCCGATTCAACTCGTAATGCAGGAAGACGACATGATTCTTGCGTCGCGCCCAGTGCTCTGCCAGGGATTCAGCGTAGATCGTCTTGCCCATGCCGTCGCCAGCGCTTACTACGGCCAGCATTCCAGGCTCTAGCGGGTCAAGCATCTTGTTCCAGGAATCCCACTTCCAATCAATCGTCTTGCGTTGGTCTTCGGGGATCAAGGCGTCCGCTTCACGCTGCGCTAAAATTTGGTCGTACAGGTCGAACGATTGCGGCCAGGTCATCACGGCGTTAACTTCAGTGGTGCCACGTAGCCGCCCCAACTGGTCGTTTAACCATTGATGCAGCATGGTGGGATCTTCTTCGGCGTAGACGCGGCGCATAGTCTCCTGGGCTAGCGCCATGTACTGCTGCAATTCCGGTGTGCTCATAAACTCTCCTGTCCGTACACTTTGACGATCCTGAATCCCTCTGGCGGTAATTCCTTACCGTTAGCCGTGGTCGCCTTTGCCGATGGTGGCTTTAGCTTCTCCATGTATCGCTGATACTCTGGGATGTGCTCGTGGACAGTTGCCAGTCCCACCGGCTTGTGCTGCCAGAATTTGTCCTGCTTCAACCAAGCGTAGCAACCCTTTACCAATTCGGGCGTTCCACCTTCTTGCGCTATCTTCTTGGCCGCCTTGCCTTCTTTGCCGTAGTTGACACCATTCTGCCCGCGCACTTCAACGTAGGCATCCAAAATGGCCTTTGTCGGATTCGGTGTTTCGTCAACAGAATCTTGGGTTTGCGCCTTGCGCGCAATATTTCTTTTATTTTCTTTAAATACTTTCTTTTGTAGGTCAACTGAGTTGACTAGTTTTGGCTCAAACTGGTCAACTGAGTTGACTAGATCTGGTCTACTCAGTTGACTAGTCAACTCAGTTGACTGGTCAACTGAGTTGACTATCTTTACGGAATATTTAAAGGTATTGCCGATGGTATGCTTGACGAGGAAGCCCTTTTCGATGAGCGAAGCAATGGCGTTGATGACCCCTTGCCGGCTCAGACTGGTCATGGCCATGAACTGCGTCAAGCTGATGGCGTCAACCTGCTTATGGTATCCGTAGGTCTGGCGCACAACGACCATGATCACCTTAAATTCAGATGGTGATAACTGAGGCATGATTTCAAAAATAAAGTTTGGTGTCCGAGTGAATGCGTTGTCCATCACGCCGCCTTTGCTCCTTGCCAGCCGCGGTCGCGCGCTATCTTGAAAACCGTATTTAACGTTACAGTGCCAGCGAGATTCCCATTCTGTTTGAAGCTGCGCCATTTGTGCTCTACTTCCTTCTCAACTCCTTGCGCCCATGACTCTGCCAATGCCAAGCCGCTATCACCGAAGGCTTGGTGTATACCCATCAAGATTTTTACCCATTCGTCGTAATCGATGCCCCAGGCCGGAATGGCCTTTAGCGCGTCCGCTACCTCTTGCTGGTCTGCGGTTGGGGTGTAGTTGCGTTGGGTGGCCATCCGCTTAGCGAGCTTGCCGGATGCTTCATACTGCCCCATGATGGCCTTGAGTTTTTCCAGTGGCAACGTTTGCCCCAACCATTCCATCTCGCAATCCTTTGACCCATAAAAGAATCTGCATGGATCTTTGCATTGCCGATCCGCACTACCGAATAGCCAGAGCATGGCGGATGCGGCGGCGGCATAGTTCTTCGCCTGCTGAATGGGTGTGTCGAGCAAGAAGACGACTCTGGCCCGCGGCGCTTCTGGCCGGTGACTTGGTGTTGTGTAGATGAGGAAACCATACTTTTTGACGAATGGGTCTTTCATCAGAAAATTGATGGTGCTGCGCTCATCTTCGGTGTCCCAGTCAAGGCCAATATGCTGGCCGGCTAGATAGTTTTTGCTGTGGCGCCACTTGTCTTTGTGCCAGGTGGTAAAGGGGTGGCCGTGATAGATCATGTCAAGAATTTCGACTTGCTCCATTTCGGCATTATCAAAGCTGGCATTAAATTGGCCCCAGAGGGGATCGTCGTGTATCAGCTTTGTTTCCGGCGTCATGGTGGAAAAGGAAATTTTGTACTTCATACACGCCTCATTCGGGCAGGGGCAACAGAGTCGGCCGCAATGCAAACGATAACAACCTGACGACCGACCTACACAGTGAAGAGCCATTCGCTGAAACTCAGTGTAGTCCCCTTGACGTAGCGGTTGCCGTCCCGCTGTGCCATCTTCACCGGCCCAAACTTCGCGGTGAGGATAGCGGCCAGTCGCCGTACATCAAACAGGCTGGCGTCGCAGCAGTCCAGCCACGTGCCGTCCATGGCGTAGAAGTCGGTGATCATAGTTGCGCCTCAATGGTGGCCACGCAACTATCCAACGACTCTTGTAACTCGGCGTTCTCGGCTTCCAACTCAGTGATGCGTGTGGCCTGCCGTGCGTTGATGCATCGCTGACGTTCAATCGTCTGCCAGCCATTCACACCGACGCTGGCGACACGTTCCTCCAGCTTGCGGATGGTGTCGGCCTGTGCGATCAGCTCATTCGCCTGGCGGCCGATGATGTCCGTCAGCCGGGCGTTCTTATCTAACGCGATGGCCAGGTTACGCCGCACCAGGGTCAGGTGGCTGTTGTCGGTTGGCTCCTGTTGTTGAATGTTGAAGTAGATCATGATTCGTTAGTCCTTTTTGTAATGTGTCTTATACAACTCTTTGCGTATCGCTGGCCCATGTTCGGCCCACCACTCTGCGAACCCTTCGCCCAGGTGGCTCGCGACTTCCGCCACCCGTTTGTCCTGCCAAGCCACCGGCGTGTCATCCGGCAGCAGTTCGTGCTTGACTTCGGCCTGCACAAACGGGTTGTGCTCGAAACTGACATACCCGAAACTGGCCGGCACCGACACCTTTTCGGTGGGCTGCCATGCGTCGCTGACGACGTAGGCGCCGTTATCGAGGAGCTCAACGGCTATCCCCCAGTGGAAGCGGCCCCGGCTATTTGTGAAGCGATAAAGGCTCATGGCGGTTGCCAGTCTGTTAACTCTCTCGATACATCGATGATCAGCGCCCGTTGGATTGCACCCTGCACAGTTTTGATAGGTATGGCTACACTGTACGTTGTGTAGCCGTTATTCTTGGCGTAGACGATCCGACAACCATTCCGGCGCTGCTCTCCATCCTGTATCCACTCATTGCGGAAATGTAGCCATGCGCGGCGTAAAAGTTGCCAGGGGAATAAATAGCATTGCTTGGCCGGAATGAAAGCGTAGGCCAGGTAATCAATTGCTAGATCCTTGTCCATCCAGCCCGGAGCGCCCGTTGTGTCAACTGAGATATATTCCAATAGCACATCAGTGTAGACTTCTTTGCGCTTCTTTTCGTCAATGGCGATGGTCAGGTTATTGGCCAAGTAAAGCAGACGATCTACGCCCATGCGCTGGCCCATCGTGTTACCACTGCACAGCATGTGGTTGACCAAGTTAGGAAAAGCCTTTTGGTAGACGGCGTCCCAGAAAGGTTCATAGCCTGCCGCTTCGCTCCACTGTAATTGCTCTTGAAAGTTGTGAACAATGGTCATGCTTGGTTCCCCCAAGCAGCCCAGCCATTGCGGTTATTGCGGGCGAATAGTTCGATGCGGTCGTACTCTGGATACATGCGCTCAATTAGGCCATAAAACTCTTGTGGCTTCGCGCTGTGCTCGCTATCGCGCTTGATTCGGATCACCGAGTTTGGCCGGTTGCCCGGTTCCGGCACGGGGATATCGCCGCGTGAAGCAATTAGTAATAGTTCATGCTGTTGGCGGGCATAGTAGCCCATGCCGATCCGTTCTTTGTCCCAAATAATGCAAGTGCGATAAACGAATCCCCAGGCGTCAATCACGTCCATCGATTCCGCCAACTTGGGCGAAGTCGTCCATAGGAACAGAACGGCGTCGGGCGGCGCAATATCGCTTACCGGCAGATCGCAGATTTCCTGCAATGACATGGTAGGATATTGATTTTCAATCTTCCGATTGTCGGTCATGCTGTGTTCGTAGCGCCACGGCGGATCGGCATACACCACAGGGTAAAGGCGATCTAGGTCGGCAACGGAAAGCGGCTTATTGTTCTGTGAAATCTCAACGATTTTCTCAGTGCGCTCCTCGCGCCGCTCTGCATTTCGTTCCTGACGAATACGGTTGGCAGCCTCAAGGATCTCTTTCTCCGTTGTCGCCACCAGGAGCGGCAGGGTTGGCTTTTCGTCTTCGGTCTGATCGTAGGCGTCGGCTTCGCTGGCGAATTTTTCCGCCATTTCTTCAATTGTTGGTCGTTGGCCAGGGTTAGCTTCGTACCACTTGGCGGCGTCTACTACGTCTTGCTTGCTTACCTTGCTATCACCAGACAGAACCGCGGTGCGTGCATGGTCGCCAACTCTGTCAGCCAGCTTGTCAACGGCCTCAGCAAACTTACCGTCGCGCTTGATAGTCGGGGCGCTAACCTTAAACTCGTCGGCCAATTTCTCGGCGGTGCTCATGGGTGGATCAAAATGATCCACCCTCATGGTGTGCTGATTCTCGCCTACTTCTTTCTTCTCCATGTTATACCGCTTGCCGCGTAGGTAGCTGGCTTGCTCTGGGGTAACATTGCGCCGGCCCAACTGGTTATTGATGATCCAGTTGATGGCGCTTTGTCGGTCTGGTAGGCTGACATGAAACAACTCGTACTCCATGCCGTACCGCTTGCAGATCTCGAAGCGGTTATGCCCGTCAAGCAATAAGCCCTCTTCTTCCCATACGGTCAACGGGTCGCGGCAGCCGTCATCAACTATGTTGGACTCAAGCTGTCCGTATTCGTCCGGTGACAGCGCCGGTATTAGTTTCTTGAACTCAGGATCAACCTTGAACACTTTCACCTCACCTTTGAACGTGGCTGCAAAGCGGTGTGCGATGGACAATAAAAAGCCTTGTTGCTTACTCTGGCGGCTAACATGTACAGGGTGCGTACTGTACGTGTGTCGGCTAATTTGGCAGTGCCTAGTTAGCCGCCTGAGTAAAAAACAAGGCTGAAACAACTATTCAATTGACTTACGCACCGTTCCAACCGTCTCCGCTGCCAGACATTGACGATTGAGATACACCGCAAGTATACCGCAAATATACCGCAATCTCAAGCCCCTAAACCTTAAATTTAGCGGATTTCGGTATAAATGCGGTATTTTGTCTATACATGTACCACGCAACTGAGTCAAAAGGAGCACCCGTGTCCAAGAAAAAGCGTAGCTACACTCTGACCGATGAAGCAGATCGTCTGTTGGATCTTATGGCCGACAAGATGGGCGTCAGTAAAACCGCCATTCTGGAAATAGCTATCCGCGAAAAGGCTGCACAAATGAATATTTCCGACAATCCGCCGCCCACGTCCAATCAAAAATAGCTTTCCGCCTTACCCTCCTGGCGCGATGATGGATGCATTCACCGTCATTTCAATAGGAGGGTTTATGAGTAGTATGGCTCTTGCCACCTTGATCTACTTCGTCTTCATCCTTGCTTTTGCCGCCGTCGTACTCGTGATTTGCCGGGAAATTGTCGCCTGGTACTTCAAGATCAACGAAGTCGTCACCCTGCTACGGGAAATTCGTGACCGGCTCCCCGAACCGCGCCCGGCGCCCATGCTGCAACGGCCAGCGCAACCCCGGCCCGCCTCTCCCTCCGCCGGTACCTCCGCTTAATCCGTGCCCGCTGGCCGGCGTGCCATAGTCGGTTATGTCGCCAGCGGGTGAGGGCGTCCCCCTCGTCCCCGCCGCGCATGGGGATGCGTTTCACCGCGCCACCCTCCTCTGTTCCAGCCACTCTTTGCGAATCGCCGCCGACAGCCGGTTGATGCCCTCGATGTCACGCGGTCCGCCGGCCAACCACTGCGCACGCAGCGCGTCCAGTTGCGCCCAACGCTCACGCTGTTCCGGGCTGTCTGTGGGCGTGGGCTGGATGACGCCGCGGGCTTTCATGGCCGAATTTTGGGCAAAAAGAAACTCCGTCATTCCGTCGCCCCCACAGGAGGACGACGAAACGACGGTGTCGTAATCAGCATTGGCGTAACATTTTGCATGAACGTGGCCGCATTGGCGCGGATATCGTAATCGCAGTGCCAGCGGTCAGCGATGGCGCGCTTCAGCAAGGCGATGATCACAGGTACGGGGAGTTCAGCTAACAGAATCTTTTGTTTCATAGCGCCATTTCTTTCAAACCTGCAAGCTATTCGCAAGAATTGCAAACAACCTGTCTGTACGCTGTAACGTCGTACTATTTACCGGAAACGGCGATATACACTAAAATAAAATACAGTGAACGATAGGAGCAGGAGAGATGATCCACGACATCAACCTTGGCAGCGATGCGGCAACCCTAAACGGCGCAAACCTGGACCGGCTGATGGAAGCATATCTGGCGGATCGGCGTCGGCGCGTCCAGGAAAAGACGGTGGCCGGCTATCGGTTCAAGTTGCGGCCATTCATTGAGTGGTGGCGCGGCGTGGGCCCGTCGTGCAACTGGCTGCTGTCCGAAGATGACCTCACCGACTATGAGACCTACCTGTTGACTATCTCAGATTGGGCGTGGAGTACTCGGAGCGATGCGCTGCGCCGGCTGCGTCAGATGTTTCGCTGGGCGCATAAGCGGGGCTACGTGGCCATTGACTTTTCGCTGTATGTGCCAACCACCAGGGGAGCGGCGCCGGTGAAGAATCCGGTTGACCTGTCGGCCCTGGCTGCGATGCTGGACGCTTGCTGGAAGATGTCGAACCCGCTACGTAACCGGTGCGTCCTGGCTATCCTGGCCGGCACCGGACTGAGGCGTGAAGAGTGCGCCAGCCTGCGGATTGAGTCAATTACGATCATGGCCGATGGTGCCGGCTACTGCCAGCCCGAAGTCACCAAGAACGATAAGCCGCGCCTGGTGGCCTTTGACGGCGCAACCGGCGAATATATCCAGCGCTGGCTGGACGTACTCGGCAAAACGAGTGGGCCACTGTTCCCAAGTCGTAAAGGCGGCGGTGCGCTTTCCCCCGATGGTATTTACAAAGTTGTGATGGATGCGGCGAAGTTGGCCGGGGTTGATATGGAGACACACGATCTGAGGCGGATGTTTGCGACGGTGTGGAGCAAGACGCTGCGTGGCGAATCGTATGGCCAGCTACTGCAAAAGCAATTGGGCCACGCGAACTATGAGACAACCACGCTGTACAGCTTGCAGGATGTTTCAGACGTGCTGGATGTGATGCGTAAGTCTAGCGTTAGTCCATTAGCATTGCTACCGCGTTCGACGCGATAACCCTTTTGGACGTCTCCGTTCAAATCGGAGTAGGGGCACCACCATGATATATCGTCGTATTCGGTTTGTAAAGTACGTCACTCTGGGAAGGTCTGCGGTTACCCGCAGACCTTCCGTCATAGTAAGGCTAAACGTACGTAGTTTAGCGTAACTTAATGCGAAAAATGTCGGCTTCGTTGCGTTCGACCTGACGGCGAAACTTACGAAGGCCGGGGAAGTACAGGATTAGTTGGAACGGATGAGATCATGAATGTTGACGCCAGTAGCGCGAGAGATACCCTCCAAAGTAGCAGCGGTGGGGGCGCGCTCCTTTTTCAGGATGCGAGACAACCCGCCTGGCGTTAACTCGCAGCGCCGCGCCATCTCGAATGACTTCAGCCCGTGGCGCTCCATGTACTCACGCACGACGCGCTCCACGTTCTCTTTCAGTTTTTCGTTCTTCTGTTTGCGTAGCAGTTTGCTGCTGAATTGTTCCATAGTTATCCCCTTTGCTTCATGACTATAGTCTTAATACTAGCACGGTGTCTGACAGTTGTCAATACCGAAGTGAGGAAAAGCGATGGATGTTCTACAAAGATTTTCGCAGCGAATACTTAAGCTCCATAACGATACGGGGCTTTCCCAAGATGAGGCTGTGGTGATGATTCGTCAGAAGACAGGCGAGACCGTCCACCAAACAACCTATAGCAATTGGCTGCGAGGAAAGAAGGAGCCAACGATCTCCAACTTGGTCGCCCTGGCCCAGGCGTATGGTGTGAGCGCTGATTACCTGGCCGGCCTGACCGCCGACCCAACGCCAGCGGAGGAACTTAGCCGCGGGCTACATGATGCACAACTGCCGGAACACGTCGAGGACGCGGCGAAGAAGCTGACGCACCTCTCAGGTGTCAGCCGAGACAGAATCATAGCTGAGATTGAAGAGCGTTACCGCAGCGAGCAGCGCTGGCAACAGATAGAGAGCCTAGTTAAGAAGATGGACGGCGACGGCTCGGTCGCGGCGCGTCTCCTCAGTAAGCTTGACGATCTGGGTGGCTCGGTCGTCACCGCGGAGACGGCGGGCGAACTCGTCCGTTAGCACGTCTTCAGCATACTCAATCATTTGACGCTGTTTGTCTACTGTCAGTTTGGCGAATTTCAAGGTAAGCACACTGTATTAATCGTCAGGGCTGGGCGTTTCCTTCGCTCGGTTCTGGCGGTCTTTTTTGCCGTGCTTCAATACTATAGTATTGACAGCCGTCAAGGGACGTGGTATACTGGGAGGGCGTTCCCGTTTCGCCAGTCGGAGGGTGCCACCCCTGAGATTTTTCAATACTTTAGTCGTACGAATGACGTATATGGTTGCCAGTTTGCTGATTTTTCGATATTTTCAAGACTAAAGTATTGACAACTGTCAAAAAGTATGGTAAAATATGACTACAGGCATGAGCAACCAGCCCCCACCGGGGCGCACGAAAGGGATACGAACGATGAAAGAAATGAAACTGATGATGCAGCAGATGGAACTGGCGAAGATGAGCGCCGCAGCGGTTCAACTGGGCCAACTGGCCACCAGCCAGGAACTGGCGCAAATGTCGAGCGAGTTGAGCGCCATTCTGAAGAAGATGGCCGACCAGGTGGCGAAAGAGCAGTTCGCTATCGAAATGAGTAAGTAGCAGTAAGGGGCAGCAATGCCCCACTCTTAACCCAGCCGATAGCCGGTGACAAGCCCGGGCAAATGGGGAGTCAAGAGCCAGGTAGCGGCTTGCTGTCACCGCATGACAGCCATAGACCAAGGACAAGCTTATGAAAACCTATTTTGAATACGCAATCGCCAAGGACACCACCGTGCGCACCATTTATGCCAAAGATGCGACATCGGCAATGTGGGCCATTATCGAGCGCCACGGCGTGGACGTGAAAGTGCGCTGGATGGAGCGCCGCCAGGAGAAAGAAATCGGGTGACGATTCAGGAGTACACGGAGCGCACTGGTGATGCGCTCCGTCAGAACCACCCACGCAGTTATCCGGCCTACACAGATGATCCAGTCACCGCTTGGCGCTACGTGTGCCGGTGTTATGGCGCAGGATTAGCGCCGTATACGGACAATGAGATTCAGGGCATTGTTACCACGTTGTACGGTCGATGGTTCATTGCGCTCGACATGTCTAATCGCAGGCCAAAAATTGACAGCAAAGAGTTTACTGGCTGGATCTGGGATGCGTGCAGGGAGGCGCGACGCAGCGCCTAAAGGACAAGCTTATGGATACACGCGAAATTAATCACCGCCGATGTCACCTGTATCGTGGCGCCGGCATCCGGAATCTGGTGGAAATCGTCGCCCAGCGCACACCGACCGAGACGGTGGACGATGTGGTGGCGACGATGCGGCTGACCTTTCCGCCCCAACAGCGGGCGCAGTTCGCCGACGTTGATCGCAAGGCCCACAAGGCGAAGCAGCATGTGCTGTGCCACCGATGCCTGAAGCCTGTCACCGTGGACGATGTGCAAGCAAACGAGTGTTCAAATTGTGGTTGTGCGATTTTATCGAAAGGAAAGGTGTAACGTGGTAGCAGTCGGTTATTTGGTGGACACCAGCGCAGTGCGAGCGCTGGCGTTAGCGGGCCTGTACACGGCCTTGCTGTTGGTGGGCATGGCGTTGGTATTCATGGCGGCGCCGTTGCTGGTAACGCTGGTCGCGATTGTGTTACCGGTGGTGGCGAAGTTGTTTGCTGGCGCGCTGGTGATTGCGCTATTCGGCTGGGTGACCTACCCACGGACGAAGGCGGGTAAATGAACCAGCAGCAACAGTACCAAGAGCAGCAACGGCTCAAGCGCCTCAACGCCGAATCGTTCTGGGATGCGGTGGATGTGAGTTGGGCCGAGTATCAAGCCCAGCGGCCAGTGCGTAAGCCGAAGCCGACGCAGCAGCAGACCCAGACCGGCACCCGTGCCTAGCTTCACTCGGTCGCTGCCCTCGCCAACACTGTGACCATTGAAGCAGGCGAGTATCGACCAGCAACGAGCGCTGCGGAGGCAGGCAGTAGCGCTAACGACACAGTAGCTATGCAAGGAGAAATTATGGCAAAAAAGACGGCGCAATATGTGGGTGTGACCCATATCGACACGTCGAACTCGTTATCGACAATCCGCCCACTCTGTGGCGAATTCAGGAAGGGCGATGGGTTCATGTATCACGACGAAGGATGGAAGATTCATCCGGCAGTAACATGCCCTCATTGCTTGGAAATTGGCGAGTTGTACTCAAAAGGCTTCTCTGCCAAGGAAGCGCGGCGAGTGGCTAAAGAGAAGCGCTTGCCTGCATGACGGCGGTAGTCAGGACGCCCAAAGGGTTTGTTTGCACCAACAAACAACTATCTTGAAAGGAACTGAACATGTACGCAACGACGATGACCCGCCCCGATGTTAGCAAGATGATCCGCAGTTTTATTCTGATGGCGCTTTTGGTGGGTAGCTTGCAGGTGACCCGCTGTAGCGAGGATGAGGACATCAGTGCGGCCGCTAACGACCAATACGACCGGATGCACAAGGCTGTGCTGATGGTGACCGGCAACTAAACGGCTCGGCCGTAGTCGGATGGAACCCAACTACGGCCGCTGAATCCCGCTAGGAATTCGAGGAAATTATACCATGAGTAAACAGACAATCTCAATTTCGATTTGGTTTATCGCCGCCGTCGCCCTGCTCTTCGCCATTATCGCCGTCGCCATTGACGCCCGTGCGCAGGCTGACCCAGAACCCACGCCCGAATGCTGGACGGTGGACGGGCAACTGGTTTGCATCGGCCCCGGTCCGGTGGCTGTCACGGCCACCCCGACCGTGACGCCGGTCGCACCCACGCCGGAACCGACGACGATAGCAACGCCCAAGCCGTTGACCGTGCCGTGTCCGCCGTGGCAGAAGTGCCAGTATATGCCGATTGTTCACGGTGGCGCGGAAGTGACAGGAGACGTGTGATGAATGAATTGCAGCAAGTCCTACAGTCTGCGCCCACACGTCTACTCATCCGTTTTGATGTGACACTGGCTGACTGTAAGCCCGTCTTCCGCCCAGTGGCGTGGCGCTCTGTCACCGCCGAACGCTGGCAACGGTTCACGCAGACGCCCACGGTGCCGCAAGCGGAGGTGTACGGCATCGTGACGGCACTGGGTGGGCAGATGGAACGGGATCACATGGGCCTAGGCGACGAGATGGTTTATTGGTTTGAGCGCAAGTAAGTGGTTGCCGGTTATCCTCTGGCCGGCTTAAACGAAAGGATAATGATCGTGGCATTCCAAAAGATGAAACAACCCCAATACCCACCGCGCCAATGGGCGATCTACGGTGCGGCCGGCTCTGGTAAGTCGCACTTTGCTAGCCAGATGAAAGGGCCGGCGCTCGTAATAGATGCGGACTCACGCTTTACCGAACAGCTTAAGCACGCCGTCGGCGACATCTACCAGTTGAGTGATGAGCACACCGACAACACCGACCCCAACAAGATTGTGGACTTACTCAAGCGCAACCTGCCCGGCTCTGGCGTGCGCACCATCGTGGTGGATAGCCTGACTGCTATCATGCGCCCCATCATCAATCAAGCCCTGGTCAATGCCGAGACAGCCAAGAATAAGATTAGTGTCTTCCGCGACAAAGCCCTAGCGATGTCCAGAATGCAGGACGCCGTGTCTTCCTCCGGCTGCGATGCACTTTGGATTTGGCACACCCACACCAGCCTGGACGCGCAGGCCCGCGAAGTGAAACGCACCAGCATTCCCGAAACGGAACTCATCCGCCTACGTCGCAGCCTGAACGCCATTTTGCGGCTGGAAGTCGATGGGGATCGGCGCTCAGTGCTTATCGAGTGGGCGCGCAACGGCAAGCATGGTATTCGACTGTTTGACGATGCCGGCGGCTGGGTAGGGATGCCCGAACTCATCGAAGCCACCATGTACAGCGAAGGTGTCAAGTCCGCCGATACGACGCCCACGAGCTTTACCAGTGCCACCGATGCCATCGCCTGGGGTATGGAGCAAGGCTGCTTCCGCGATGCGCGTCATGGTCAAGCGGCTTACGATAAGCTCAAGACTGAGAAGCAGCCCAAGAGCGCAAGCGCCATGTGGGCGGCTTGGGTGGAAGATGTGCAGCGGCGTGTGGCCGAAGTGGCTGCCGGCAAAGAACCTGAACTAGAAGAGGCAGCGTAACCAACCCAGTGCGCTGGCCATCCCCCGACCGGCGCTTTTTTTAGTCAAAGGATAAACAGCAAATGTACCAACAAATTACCCTAGTCGGCCACCTTGGAAACGATCCAGAATCACGCTACACCGCATCCGGCACGATGGTCACCGCCTTCCGCATGGCCACCAGTCAGCAATGGACTGGTGCTGATGGCGAACGCAAAGAAAAGGTCATCTGGTGGCGCGTGTCGGTGTGGGGCGAAAAGCAAGGCGAGCCGGTTAGCAAATATCTGCACAAGGGCAGCAAGGTCATGGTGATTGGCGAGGTGGAGCCGCCCAATGTCTATCTCAGCAAAACCGGCGAACATGTTGCCAGCCTGGAAGTGAAGGCGCAAACCGTGCGCTTCCTGGACAGCCGCAACGACGCCGAAGCCGAAGCCCGCCCCGCGCAGGCGACCAGCCAGCCGGCGAAGGCCAAGGTTCAAGACGACGATCTGATTCCATTCTAGGAGCCACCATGCAGCCGGGAACCAAAGTAATCTACTTCAAATCGTACAACTTTGACCCCGCCCCGGCGCGAATCGGCTACGTCACCCATCTGCTGCTGATCAGCGGGTGGGTGATACTGACCGACGCACCCGGCGGCACCGCACGAATCCATGTGCGTAGCGCTCACGTTCATCGCTACAGCGACGCACTGTGGGCAGCTTATCAACAGTGGGAACGCAACGCCAAGCACCTGGAAGAGCAGCACCGGCGTTTGATGTTGGGCAAGGTGCCGGAAGAACTGGCACAGATAGGAATGTGGTAGATGTACCAGTTATTGCAGGGTGATAACCGTCAAGTGTTGAAGACGCTGCCTGATCAAAGCGTTCATTGCATCGTGACTAGCCCGCCCTACTTTGGACTTCGCGACTATGGCATTGACGGGCAGATCGGGCTAGAGGAGACACCAGTCGCTTACGTTGCTGAACTGGTGACGGTGTTTCGGGAATGCTGGCGAGTCTTGCGGGATGATGGCACGCTGTGGGTTAACTTGGGCGACAGTTACGCCAACGATACCAAATGGGGCGGCAGCACTGGGGGCAAACACGCCGCTGGCTTACATGGAACCGATTTTATCGGGCGTGGGCGAACCAATACCGGTTTGCCGTCTAAGTGCCTGATGGGTATCCCCTGGCGCGTCGCCTTTGCCCTGGTAGATGATGGCTGGATTCTTCGCTCAGATATTATATGGGCAAAGCCCAACCCTATGCCGGAATCAGTAACTGACCGCCCAACCAAGGCCCATGAGTACATCTTCCTGCTGACCAAGAGTCAGCGATATTACTATGATGCTGAAGCTATAAAAGAACCGGCGGTGAAGGGCGCGGCCAGTTCTGAGTTCCATACCGGTAAAACAGGGATTCATCAACTTGGCAGATCTAGCACAAAGCCACGAAGCAAAGCGGATAGTTTTAAGAGGGAAGGTAGTAAACGAGAGCAGACGATACCAGGACAGGGCTATGGTACACACCGGCCCGACAGGGAAGAATCAGCCTACGACCTGGAAACCCGTAATCGCCGTTCCGTCTGGACGGTCGCCACCCAACCTTATTCCGGTGCTCACTTTGCCACCTTTCCGCCAGCACTAATTGAACCGTGCATTTTGGCCGGCTGCCCCGAAGGCGGGACAGTGCTTGACCCCTTCAATGGTTCAGGCACAACCGGCGCCGTTGCTTGCGCCCACAATCGGAATTACATCGGCATTGACCTAAACGCCGATTACATCGAGTTGGCCCATGAGCGCATTCAGGGAGCTATTCGCGATAGTGGGCGGGCGTACATGCCGCCCATCTGTAAACCGACCGACTTTGAAGAAATGCCATTATTTAAGGAGGCATCATGTCAATAACCGCACCCGCCGTCGAACTCCGCGTCAACCAGCCCTACAACGTCATCGCCGACAACGTGCCGCTACGCCTGATCATCACCGAGCTAACGCTGTGGAACGCCACGTTCACCGTCACCGGCCCCAACGTGCGCAATCCTGGCAAGCCTCGGACCATGCCGCTGATGGCGCTGGCCTGCTGGCTAGAGTTGGCGAAACCCGCCGCTACCCATCGCTGTCAATCCACCAACCACAAGCGTAGCCAGTGCTATGGCACTCTGTGGCAATGCAGCGAGTGCGGCAAGACTGTCTGCTGCAACGAGGGGACTGACGACGGCACCGAACTGTGCGACGATTGTTGGGCGAAGAAGGAGTCGACCCATGCCACTGAAGTGCGTTCAACTCAATGATGTGCAGCCCGTCAGCGGCTACACCGGCATCCTGTGCGCAGTGACCCTGCAAGCGCTGGACGACATCGCAGACTGTAACGGCTATAGTCACGGCGTGGACGCGCTGTACTATCTCAACAGCGAGCCGGTACAGGACTTACACGAGATGATCGGCATTAACCTGCGGCGGCGCTGGACGTTCGCAGAAGCGAAGCAGTTGAGGAAGAAGGGGGGGATAGGCATATGGAAGAATTAATGTTTATCGCATTGATTGACGGACTGGCCTGGGCATTGGACACTGAATCATTGTCGCTCTGGTACGCGGAGCCAGGGGCAAAGTTTCAATGTGCCGGCGATAGAGATGTTGGCATTTTTGCAGATGCGCCAGGAATCGTTAAGGATTTCTTCTGGAACTACCGAAGGATAGTATAGCGTCAACCGTTCAGCCCAGCCACACCGCTGGGCTTTTCCCTTTCCTCGCCATCGCACCGCGACCACCGCCACCAGCGAAGGAACAACCGTTCTGGAGCGATTAACATAGTATGAAACGCAAGACTATCACCGACCGCGAACGCGAAGTTTTCTCCTTGGTGGCACAAGGACTTACCACAAAAGAGATCGCCCACAGGCTACGCATCAGCCCGTCAACCGTGTCCGTCCACATCGCCAGGGTGCTGCGAACCCTGGACGCGCGCAGCCGAACCCACGCTGTCTTTTTGCTGTATGCATCTAGGTAATTCCGCGTAGTATGTACTTACAATAGATTCGTAAGTACATACGTGGTAGCATCGATATGGTGCTATTTGTTTTGCGATAAGCGAGCGACTCTCTTGCGCCTATTACTAGCTTGCTCGGCATCGGTGGCCCATCGGACATTAGGATCCCAGCCGTTTTGCTTGCATTCGTCGCAATGGCCGCAAGTGTACCCTTTATCGTTGTCTACTCGGTCAATGCTGTATCGATTACCAGGCTTGGGACCGAGATCGGCGTAGAATGATGCGAAGCTGTCATGCCATCCAGCACACACGCGTATCCCCCGTCCACCATATCTTGGGTAGTGCTTTTGGTTCTGGTTGCGGCATCTTTCGCGCATCGCCATCCACGAATTGTATTCTGAGGTATAGGTCATACCATGCGTTTGGTTGCGCTCCACCATGACTTCCACGAATTTGCACCCGCACGACACGGTATGGCCTGTACGCAGCGCTTGGCTTTGCACCGTCTTCTCCGTTCCGCAGTCACATACGCAACGCCAATAGGGCTTTTTGTTTCGCGTGTACAAGTATTCAATGACGGTGAGGCGTCCGAACTTCTGGCCAGCAATGTCGATGCGGTTATGCGCTATTTTGGGAGGCATTTGGCGACCTTCTTTCACGGAAATAAAGAAGCCCATCTACTTGACTGGTTGCGAAAGGTCGCCAAACCGTGCAGCAATCAGGTAGACGGGCAAGACAAAACTATATCAGATTGTGGCTGATAGCGCAACATCCTGCAACGGTTTGGCAGGTGTAATTATACCATGATTCCAGAGTAAATGCAATGGCAAGACTAAGCGTAGAAGCGCAAAAATTCAATATTACCATACAACCATGTACCGCAAATCCCGGCGAAACGGTGTATCGCGTCAAGGATATTTGGACAACGCGCGATGGTAGTTGGGATGTATCCAGCAAGCCGGGGACGCTGCCGCAGTGGGCGAGGGACGCATACTTAAGTAGTGCATTTGACGACGCAGGCGCAGATCATCATCTGTTTGGTGGCGTTCAGCGTGACGGGCGCATGGTCAGTAGTTTCCCGATAGAGTTCTATACCTGGACCGACAACAAGAATTACACGGTTATGAATGCCAAGGCGCGCAGTGGGTGGGCCAATGTTGTCATGTCGTCAGGGGCGCGCTATTTCCCAGACCAGCAGCAGCGCGGGCCGTGGGCGTGGCGACCCGCTGGCGTCAAGGCCGATCTTGTCGTTGGCGGGGGGATGCCTTTCCAGTGGCATGTTTCCTGGTTTGCTGTATGGGTAGCTGAAAGCAACGTGGTGCAGCCGCCTATCGCGCTACCGCTGACCCTGGAGCAGCGGGTGGCAGCACTGGAAGCGTGGGCCACGGCTAACGGCTGGGGCGGCAAATGACCATCCTAATCGTTGCGCCCAGATCGGACCTGGCGACCCTGGATAGTGAAGTCTCTGCCCTGGTGCGCAGTTTCCATCGCCCCATCTTGGTGCAGGGTTATGTTACCGAGGCCGAGCTACAGCGGGCTCTTACCACAGACGTGGATGCATTCTGGTTCTGCGGGCATAGTGGCGCTGACGGTATCATGCTATCAAATGGCATATTACCACCGTCAGCCCTGGCGCAGTATCTCAGTACAGCCAGTGTCGAATGGTCGTTTTTTAATTCATGCGATTCTTCCGCCTTCGTTGACAGGTTGCAGTCCGCCTACCCGCATAACTGCTACGCCAACATTACAGCAATAGCGGACCAAACCGCATGGCGAACAGCGCAACTGGTAGCACTGAACTATGGTGATGTTGGGGATATTGATCGGGCAGTGAGACTAGCGGCACCGCCGGGGACAACACCTCTCCGATATTTCCCTAGTCCTAGCGGTGGTAGAGGGAACATGTCTCAGAAAGACATTGAACAAGTGGAGCAACTGTCGGAGCAGTTGCGCGAATTAAACCGAGTGCTAACCGGCGACCGTCGATTCCGTGAACGCGGCCTAATTGAATCCGTGCAGCACCTTGAGTCACAGTACGCTGCTGTGATGTCAGAGTTGGAGCGGCAACGTTTTTGGCTGTATGTCAACGGGGCAGGGTGGATAGCTGTCATGCTGCTGGAACTGTGGTTGCGATTTGGGAGATAAGATGCCCTGCATAGTCTGCTTTTTTGTTGGCGTGTTCGTTGGTAGCATCGTGGGGGTATTTGCAATGGCGCTGATGATTGCAGCGAAGGCAGGGGATAGATGAGTGAAGCTGAGTCCCTAGTTGCTTCACCACAGTATAAGTCTAAAATGGACGAGGCCGGCACCCTACTTACGGTCGATATGCCCTACGTGCAAGCCGGGTGGTCGCAGAAGTTCTTAGCCATCGGCTGCGCCCACATCGACAACCCCCACTGTCGGCGCGACATGCTAAAAGACCACCTGGACGAAGCCAAGCACCAGAAAGCCGGCATTGCCTTTCACGGTGACACCCTGGACGTGATGCAAGGCCCAGGCGACCGTAGGGCATCCAAGAACGCACTAAGCGACCGCACGAAGACCGACAGCTATTTTAACGCCGTGGTCGATGACGTGTATGACTTCTTGGAGCCATACAAGGCGTACATCCTCTATATGAGCCTGGGCAATCACGAAACAGCGGTGATCAAGCACTACGGCATTGACTTGCTAGACATCCTGTGCAAGCGGCTGGGCTGTCACTACATGGGTTACGCCGGCTTTGTTCGCTTCAAGTTTGAGAAGCCAGGCGGCGGCGGTCGCTCTTCCAAGTTGCTATTTTTCAACCATGGTGCGGGCGGCGGTGGCGAAGTCACCAAAGGCACCCTGAATGCCCAACGGCAAGCGGCGCGGCTTGGTCACGTGGATATTGTCATGGGTGCCCACTATCACGAGCGGTGGTACATGAACCTAGTCAAGTATCGGGTGCTTGACTCTGGTCGGGTTGACCTCTTCACGCAACATACTTTTCGTAGCAGTGCCTACAAGGATGAACACGCCGATCTGCGTCGTGGCTATCAGGTCGAGAATGACCGACCACCCAAGCCCCTCGGTGGCTGGTGGTGGGAGTTCAAGTATAACGACCGGGAACGCGGCAACGTTGGGTTTAACTTTAGCTTGGCAAATTAATATTTACTGCCTACTTGAAACTTTCTTTTGTTCATGCTAACATGTAGCTGAATATCATTCATTTTCTTCAGGAGCACGTAAATGGAGACCGTGAAAAACTTTTGGGCCAGCCTGGACAGCGCCGGGCGCATTGCGGTTATCGTCGGCATCGTTACGGTGCTGTTAGGCGCCATGTTCTTCGGGCTGGATCTGACGTGGGTGCCGAAACTGTTGGGGGTGGGGTGACAGCCGCCCGGCCCAAGCCGAGACCGGCTCGCCTACGTCCGGCGCCCTTCGCCAATGCGCGTGAGGCCATCGGTACACTTAGCCCTGGTTGTCGTGTCGTTGGGCTGACCAAAGGCCAGTTCAGCATGTTGGACATGCTGGCCGCCGTACTGGAACAAACCGGGCCGGCTGACGTGATGGTCAGCACCTGGACACAGGGCAAAGCCGAAATGGAAGGCGTCGCGGGCCTACTGCGCACGCACAAAATAACACGCTTCCGGCTGCTGGTTGACCGTTCGTTCGTGACCCGTCATCCTGGCTATGTCAAGCACATCCACGCCATCGCTGGCCCTGAGTCGGTGCGACAGACCAAGACGCACGCCAAGTTTGCGCTCATTGCTGGCGGTGACTACCGGATTACGATCCGAACCAGCATGAACTTCAACCACAACCCGCGGCTGGAACAGTTTGACCTAGACGACGACCCCACCATTTACGACTTCTTTGCGGCGGCGGTGGACGAGATATTCCAAGTTGTGCCGGCGGGCCTGGACGTGGCGAATAGCAAGATTGAAAGCGGCTTTGAGGCGATTCGGTTTGGGGTAGACGTGGCGCAAGGGTTTGACTACACTGGGTTTCGGTTTAATGTAGATATACAACGGTGATCAACGTGACAGAGAAAAAGGTTGGGGGAGTTACCGGCAAGGGATTTGTCAAAGGTGACGCCCGCATTAATCGAAAAGGGCGCCCCAAGGATTTTGACGCGCTGCGCAAGCTTGCCCAGCGGATTGGTCACGAAGACGCCACGGGCAGCGACGGGCAGCCTATCCTTATTGATGGCCAGCCAGTCACGGCAACCGAAATTATTCTGCGGTCGTGGGCCACAAGCCCCAACCCGGCGTTGCAAATCAAATTCATGGAAGTTTGCTACGGCAAGGTGCCGGACCCGATAGAATTGACCGGCAAGAATGGTGGCCCTGTTGAAGTCAGCGAGATCAGTCTAACCGATGAGCAACGAGCTGCTAGAGCTGCTGCCCTACTTGACAGAGCAAGAGCGCGCCGAACTAGACCTCCTGCTGACGACTAAGGGCGGCGCTGCTTACCGCTACAATCCTATCGGCTACGCTGAGAACGTCCTGAATGTATCGTGGTGGCCCAAGCAGCAGCAGATTGCCGAAGCATTGTTGCAGCCGCCCTATCGGGTGCTTGTCAAGGCCTGCCACAACGTGGGCAAAACATTTCTGGGTGGTGGCCTGGTCAACTGGTGGTATGACTCTTTCGACCCTGGATTAGTACTCACCACGGCGCCCACCGACACCCAGGTGCGTGACCTGCTGTGGAAGGAAGTGCGCATCCAGCGCGGTGAGCGTGGCGGCTATCGTGGGCCACAAATGCCCCGGTTGGAGTCTAGCAAGAATCACTGGGCGCATGGGTTCACGGCCAGGGATGCAGACGGCTTTCAGGGCCGGCATGAGCGTCACATGCTCTTCATTTTCGATGAAGCCGTGGGCGTCAATGCGCAATTCTGGGAAGCAGCAGAAAGCATGTTTGGTGGCGAAGGTCACGCCTGGCTGTGCATCTTCAACCCGACCGACACCAGCAGCCAGGCTTACGCCGAGGAGCTGACCGGCAATTGGCACGTGATGAGCATGAGCATGCTGGAGCACCCCAACATCATTGCCGAGTCGCAAGGCTTGCCGCCACCGTATCCGGCAGCAATTCGCTTTGATCGTGTCGATGACCTGGTAAAGAAGTGGTGTACACCTATCAGCGCCAGCGACGCCAAGCCGACCGATATTCAATGGCCGCCGAACTCCGGCACATGGTGGCGACCAGGGCCGATTGCCGAAAGCCGCATGTTAGGCCGCTGGCCATCACAGGCGACATACAATGTTTGGAGCGATGCGGCATGGACCGTGGTAGAGTCGGCAGAACTGAAAGAGGGCGACAGCCCCATCCAGATAGGCTGCGATGTGGCACGGTTCGGCGACGACTTCACCGAGATCCATGTTAGGCGTGGGCCAGTCAGCTTGCACCATGAATCACACAATGGCTGGCCGACCAATCAGACCACAGGAAGGCTTAAAGAGTTGGCGAGAGAATACGGACACTATGCAGGGATGAGGCCAGAGGACGTGACGGTGAATATTGACGACGATGGCGTAGGCGGTGGCGTGACTGACAACCGCGGCGACTTTAATTTCTGCCCACTGTCCGCCGGCACGGTCGCTATGGAACCGGAGAAGTATCCCAACCGCCGATCTGAGCTTTGGTTCAACGTGGCCGAACGGGCAGCGGAAAACCGGCTTTCCCTGGCCAGGCTCAGCCCAGAGATACGCCGGGAATTACGCCGGCAAGCCATGGCGCCCACGTGGAAACTGGACAGCGACGGGCGGCGCGTGGTCGAAAAGAAGGAAGAGACCAAGAAGCGGCTGAAGCGTTCCCCTGATGGAATGGACGCCGTCAACCTAGCCTATGCGCCGGCCTATCGTGCGTCCATGCTGGCCGTCCTATGACCCCACTGCTCTTGTGCTGGCTCACTGCCATGCTGCTGGTCATGCTCACGCCCGTTGCGCTGCTGTTCGATGTAGCGCTGTGGCGGGTGCTGGTTGTCGAGGTAGTCGAGATTGCAATGCTTATTCTGATAGGTTGGTTAGGCAAAAAATGAAATTCGCCCAAGCTCTTCGCGAGTTGATCAGTGCGCCCTGGACTGCACCCGTTCCCGCTTCCACCAAGGCGCCCATCGGCGCGGCCAACTTTGACAGCGTGCTGGGCCAGATGACCCGCTACGGCCAGTTTCGCCAAATGGAAACGATGGACACCGACGCCGCCTATAAGCTGGCGGTCACGTCAGCGTGGGTATGGAGCGACATCAAGCTCATTGCGGACAGAGTCGCCAGTCGTGACGCCAGTCTGAAGGTCAAGGCCCGCAGTACCGGCAAGGAGGTCGAAGCGCACCCCTTCCTGCAACTCCTAGACGAGCCGAACGCCTTTATGTCTGGCAGTTTTCTCAAGCGGTATACAACGTGGTGGCTGCTTCTGCGCGGCAATTCCTACCTGTTTGTGTCCACACGCCGGCCAGGTGTCGGAGAGCCGGAAGAACTATGGCCCCTCGCCGCCAACATGGTGCGGCCGTTGCCGGAAACGCTGCGCCGTGGGCAAGGCATCTTCCGCGACATCGAACTCATTGACTACGAATACAATGTCAATGGTAGTCTTGAAATTCTATCGGGCGAAAACGTCATTCATTTTCGGTCGCCCAATCCTTTCGACTGGTGGGAGGGCCTTAGTCCGCTTACCGCAGCACTGATCGGCGTGCAGATGGACCACGCACAGGCTGTGTGGCAGCGTGACTTCTTCGCCGAAGACAACGCCATCCCCTCGGCCATCATCAGCGTGCCATCGACCACGAGCCCGGTTGACTTTGACCGGCAGCGGGAAATCCTTCGCCAACAGATGAAGGAAGGGCAAAAGCGGCTTTTTACCCGTTCTGGCGACCTCACCGTGGAAACCATCACGCAGACGCTGGAACAGATGCAGATTATCGATTCCCGCAAGTTCAACCGGGACGAAATTGACCGCGTCTATGGTGTACCGGAGGGGCTTATCTCTGGTGGGCTGTCCGGCGACAGTCGTCTTGCCGCGGAGATTGCCTTTGCGCGTAACACGGTCCAGCCACTCATTGACTACCTGGCAGAGCAACTGTCCACTGACCTGGCGCTATACTACGGCGATGACATCATGTTCGGGGCGCCGAACGTCATCCCGCAGGACAGGTCACTGGAAGTGCAGGAATACACCACGTATTCGCAGGACATGACCATTGACGAAAATCGCGAGGCGCGCGGTCTGAAGCCGGCAGAGCTACCGGACGACTTGGCCGACCTTGCCACGGTGCCGGTAAGACTCCTGCAATACGTCGCCAAGGCCGCCGAGCCACCGCCGCCACCACCACAGGCTGGGGACATGATCGGTAGCCAAGCACCGGCGAACCAGGTAGACCAGCAAGCCGGGAAGGCCATTGACCTAGCCATTGACACCGAGCTAAAGCAGTGGTGCAAGGTGGCGCTGAAAGAGTTTAAGGCAGGCCGCAATCCATCAAAGCGTGACTTTGCCTGCGTCGCCATCCCGAAAAGCCGAGCGCTTGAAATTGTGGATGCACTCAATCTCGCTGAAAATGAAAGCGAGGTGAAAGCCGCGTTCGATGCGGCTCCCTTTTGCCTCAAACTCTGGGCCAACTACTAAAGCCCTGACGCTGCGCCTTGACCCAGATGACGACGAAGCCGAGCGCACCGAGCGCATGAGCGTGGAACGTCGCACCGAACTGGAAGTGCGCAGGGAGCTGGACAGGGTTGCCGGCGAATTGTTTCCACCAGGCAGCGACCCGTCGAACGCCTACGCCGAAGCGGTGCGGGCTGGCCAGCTCGTTACTGGCGAGAAGATGCGCGATGTGCTAAGTCGAGCGCTGCAAGACTCCGCCGATCTGGGCGTCTCCGTGGCCGTTCGCCAGTTTGACAATGTCGGCTACGGGTTCGATTACACACTGGCCAACGAAAGCGCCCGCGCCTGGGCATTGCGCTACACCGATGACGTGCTGGCCCAACTAGGCGCTACGACACAACGCATTGTGGGGCAAGCCGTGGGCCGCTGGATCGGCAACGGGGAGCCGCTGTCATCGCTGGCCAAGGATTTGCGGCCGGCATTCGGCAAGCAGCGCGCCAAACTCATCGCTGCCACGGAAGTTACACGAGCCTACGCTGAGGGCAGCAAAGAGGCGTACATCGCCAGCGGTGTGGTTAAAAAGCTCGTCTGGCAAAGTGCTATGGATGAAAAAACCTGCCTGATCTGCGGTGGGCTACATGGCAAGGTTGTGGGTATTGAAGAGAGTTTTGACGGTAAACTACCGGCGGGTCTGCGTGAGCGCACTAGACCATTCGCCTTGCCACCTGGGCACGTGGGGTGCCGGTGCTGGATTTTACCTGAGATTGAAGAGGTCAAGCAGCCAAAGGAGCGTAAGCCGAAGCAGCCGAAGCAACCCAAGGTTGACCCGCTGGAGCAGGCAACGGGCGGCGCCGTGCAGCCACAGCGCCAGTTTGAGCCAGTGCCAACGCTGGCCTTTGGCGATACTAGCGGCGATCTTGCGATTCCCCGCAAGCCCATCCAACTCTTCGCCGACCTGGATCGGGAACTGGGGGCGAACGCCACACCAGAAGAGATTCGGCGCCGCATTGACGACTACATCAATGCGAACAGTACGCTACAGCTTTCCGGTTCTTTCCATGGTATGGATGCACAGGAGTTCTTTGCCGGCTTTGACCTGGGCGGCCAACAGTTGTATTACAATAAGTCGGCGCCGGTGCGTGAGTTTGTAACTACGCTGTACGACCATCACCGTGCCGGGCTGCCACTGCCTGAGCCGCTAATGCAAAACACGAAGCGGATCATCTTCTCGAATCGCTCTAATGGGGACGATGATGTTAGCGGTCGCAAATACAATATGGAAAACTTCGTGTCAGCCGCCACGGCAAACAACGGCGACATTGTCGTCTATAGCGGTCGAACACTGAGTATGCGGTCATACGCTCATGAGATGGGGCACAATCTGGCCGAACAGGTCTACGGTAGCGCAACCCCGCCGGAACGGTCGCGCTACCGGGTGGCAGCGCAAGACGAGCCGCCCGTTTCGAGTTACGCGGCGGTTCATCCGGCAGAGGATTTCGCCGAAAGCGTGGCTGTCTTCGTGACCGATCCCAACCGTATGGCGAAGTTCTACCCACAGCGCAATGCGGCCTTGTCTCAAATCCTGGAAGTGGACGCGCAACAGGTACGCTTCAAGCTGTCAACGGAAGCGATGGATGATCGCCTACAGCAAATCTACAGCGACTATCGAGCCGCCAAGATAGCAGGCGACACCCTGCGGATGCAGGCCTTGCGTGCAGAGGCGGACCAAATTAAGGCCCAGATTGCGGGTCTACCTGTTCTGCCGGCGACTATCGCGCCAGTGGAGCCGCCGACCAGGGTGCAGCCACAAGCGCCAACGGCTACCACACCGGCCATGGTAAAAGATGAAGTAAGTGAGCATCTGGCCTTCAACTTGCACGAGTCTACCCGCGGCTCTTTTGATTTGAGCCTGGACGCCATTGCACGGGCGCACGGTGACGGTGGCCTTGGGGAAAGCATCTCAGTGGAGCCGCTCCTAGAACACCTGGGTGGAGCCCAGGGAGCGTATCGACCACGAAGCGACAAGCGTCCTGGGCGCATTCGCCTAGATCGCTTTTTTGGCTTGAGCGACAGAGCGAACGACGTGCTCATTCATGAAATAGGTCACTACATTGACGACTACATGGACATGTGGGATAGCGGCCTACAACGGGAGTGGGCAAGTGCTATTGCCCAAACGCCTGAGTATAAAAACCTAAAGTCGAAGGAAGGCAACAACGACTACGTTGACTATCTCCTTGACCGGCGCGAACTATGGGCGCGTAGTTATACGCAGTATGTAGCAACCAGGTCACAGGATCCCACTTTGCTAGAATGGCTACAGCGAGAGCAGCTCCATTACTCCTACAAAGAGCATTGGAAAGATGAGTCATTCGAGCCTGTAGCCAAAGCAATTGATGGTATCTTCGAGAAGCTGGGGTGGCGTCATGGAACCTAACGACATCTTTGATCGCAGCCAATCGCGTGAGGACATAATTTGGCGACTCATTGCGGAGGGCTACACCTGGCCGCAAGCCGCCGCTAGCGTGGCAATCGCCTGGGGCGAAATCAGCGGCGACCTGGAGGAAGTGGACGAAAACGGCAACCCTATCCCCGCCAGACGCCTACCGCTGGAGGTGGCCGAGTGACGAAGGAGCGCTTTGACGGTCCCACGCCACACGGCGGGACGTACACCATGATTTACTACCTGGACGGCAAACGGGCACTGACGGACAAGGGCAAAGCCGTCGCCGCTGAGATTGTTGAATTTGACGCCAACGACAACCAAGTGTGGCGCACCTACATGGAAATAGCGAACGATGCCGGCTGATCTCGAAATCTCCATCCAAGGCGTTGACCGCCTCGTCGCCAAGTTCGGGCGCGTGCAGTCCATCAAGATCCTGGAACCGCCCATGTGGCGTGCTGTCTATCGACTGCAACGCACAATGGCAACCTATCCGCCGCCGCCGCCCAAAAGCAAGTACCGACGCACCGGCACCTATGGGCGCAAGTGGACGGTGAAGGTAGAAGGCGACAACGGAAGTCTCACTGGCAAGGTGGGCATTCTGCTGAGTTACGCGCCATGGGTGGGCAGTGCGCTCTTCCAGGCGCGTATCCACCGTGGGCGCTGGGCCACCGACCAGCAAGCCGTCCAGATACACCGGCCGGCCATCGTGAAGGATTTCAATAGTGCGATTAAGGCGGCCATAGCATGAGTAACAAACCAGAAGTAGCGCAAGAAACGACGGCGGACTTGGCGGAATCAATAGCGCCACATATAGCATATATCGAAATCAGCTTGCGCGTTCGCCCACTGTGGAAGCGTTACCTACTGCTACCCAAGACATGGGCCGGCCACTATCGGATATTGCGTCGATACAATGGACGGTGGCGAAGTGCGATGGATGCGGCGCGATTGGCCAGATTGTTGGTGACGATATGAGCCCACTCGAAGCCCTTTCCGTTGCGCTGCCACTCACCCCAGGGCGATGGCTGGAGCAGATGCAGCCGCTGGAGACATCCACACTCTGGCACGATGTGGACGATGGCCGGCTGTGCATCATCTCCATTGGCGACGGCTGCACAGCGCTGTCGAAGTACGTGTGGCAGTTCACGGCGCACCGGCCCGATGGCCTGCACGAGCATATTTATCAGCACACAACCGGCGGCTGACGCTGACAACGCCGGCCAGTTGGAACGGACAACATTAGACAAAATGATGACGCAACCCCTATTGAATAGTACGCAGAATTGTGCTAAGATAGACGACAACATTGTAAGCGCTTTGCCGCCTACAGCCGCCCAGTTGGAGAAATTCATTCGGCGTATTCGTGCGCTGACCGACGGGCGACACGAGATCATCCTGACCGTGCAAAATGGCGTGCAGGACTGGACCGTCAGAACCATCGGCAAAGTCGAAAAGTAAATAACTGGCCTGACCACCACATCAGGCGACGCACCAGGAACGCAGACACACGGCGCAATTGCGAGAATCACTCTCGCGGTTGCGCCGTTTTTTATTTCCGAGATTCCCATGCCCAACAAAGCAGTCTTGTTTCAAGTCCCACCCGATAGCGAATACACCGGCGTCATGGTCGCGCTCTACCCATCACCAGAACTGGCCGCGCAAATCGCAGCTATGGACGGCGTTGAGATGCCAGCCGAAGCCTTGCACGTCACGCTGACCTACGCCGGCAAGGTGGACGCACTGACTGACCTACAGGTTGCCGGCGCCATCGTGGCCGCCCAGCGCGTGGCTGTCTACAACGAGCCGCTGACCGGCACGATCAACGGCTTGGGCCGGTTCAACGCCTCGCCTTCCAGTGACGGCAAGGATGTCATTTACGCCGTAATTGATGTGCCGGGGCTTGACGACCTGCGCAGCAGCCTGGGCGATTGTCTAGAAGAGTACGGCATTGAACCCAGCGAGACGCACGGCTATAACCCACACATGGCGCTGGCCTACATTGAGGCCGGCGCAGAGTCGCCTATTGCGACCATGCCCACGTTGCCGCTTCAGTTTAACGCCATCTCTGTGGCCGTTGGGGGTAAGCGGGTGGACTATCCACTGCTCAACCTGGAGAAGCCGGAAGACATGGGGCATGAGATGGGCGATAAGGGTAACGCCTTGAAAGCTATCAGCGCCACTGACACGGAGCTGCGCGTCGCCAACTACATGGTGCTTTGGGATGGCCGCGACCTGGAAGGCGTCGCCAGCAAGCGAAAGAACGCCGATGGCAGCGCCGGCGAGTTCTTCACCAAGTCCACGAGCTTTGAGTCTGACTACACCCAAACCGGCGTGGTCTACGTGGATTGGGAGCACGCCAGCGGGCGCGAGGGCGCCGGCCAGGATGACATTCTTGGCTTTGTAGACATGAAGACGGCCCGCATTGACGAAAAGGGCCTGTTCGTGGAGCGGGTGCTGAACCGCCGCAACCGCTATGTGCAGTATGTGGAGGAATTGATCAAAGCTGGCCTGATCGGGAATAGCACCGAAGCAGTGACAACCGGCGTGGTCAAAGCCGCCAACGGAAAAATTGAAAAGTGGCCTTTACGCCGGGATACCCTGACCGTCACCCCGATGGAACCGCGGATGCTTTCGCAAAATGCGATTGCTGCCATCAAAGGGCTGTCGGAGAAATACCCAGCGCTTAAGGCTTTGCTTGATACGCCAGACGCCAGCCAGCGCAACAACAGAGGCAAAGGTGATGAGGAATCACGCCAAAGCATTGCGAAAGGTTTGGCCCTACTGGCATTACTCGAAATCGAACATTCTGTGTAGGAGAAACCACACATGACTTTGCAAGAACAACTGGCCCT
>ERZ869907.11-NODE-11-length-81921-cov-22.942687_pt1 | contig 81921 bp, 121 predicted proteins | sample MGYA00579309_ERZ869907 | MGnify/ENA primary metagenome ERZ869907 (study PRJEB32216, sample SAMN09231814) | wastewater metagenome | place: USA: Maryland | collected 2016-07-30 | study: EMG produced TPA metagenomics assembly of the PRJNA472060 data set (Reclaimed... | reverse complement strand
AGCAGTAGGGGCCGATCGCGATGAACACCGTCTTCTTGTCGTCTGCCATTGTCACCTCCAGGGCGCCCTATCGCGCCATGCCTGACCCGTCTGCTCCCGTGCCTTCGCGGCACGGACCCGGCTGCACCACTCGGCGGTGGGTCCTGCAGCCTCCCCGACCGGCTCTCCCGGTACGGGGGTGTGTGTCTTTGTGTTTCGGTCTGATTGGCTGCGCTTGTGTGTCTCGCGGGCAGCTCCGCTCATGCTGGCTCTCGGCATCCGGACTCGGTAACACACGGCCTTCGTGTTCCCGTCTTCGCTCAGCCTCTCCAGCCTCCCGCCATCCCGTCGGCCCTTCCATCTCGGCTGTCCCTCATTCCTGCTACTACTCGGGAGCCACCGGCGGCCTCTTTGGTCTGGCGTATTCCGTTGTCAAGGGCGCCCGATTGCGCCTGCCGTTCTCGTTACGATCATTATAATAGACGGAATCCGGATTCCATGTCAACCCCTCTGTTTTCCTGGGAAATATTACGAAAACGTGCGTTCCTGGGTGGCGGCCGGACTGGCGCATGAAGGACGCGGGACCTCCGCGCCCCCGGGAGGCAGGCCGAGCGCTTCACCCGGCCGCCACCGCAGGAACCCGCAGGCGGCATGCGACAGCCGCCGTGCGGACCGGCGTCTCTACTCGAGACCGCCGAGACTGATGCCGCGTCGCACCCCTTGCCTGCGCGCGACATACTCCGGACTCGCCATGATGTGCTCACGCATGGCCGTCCGATCCATGCGCCCCGAGCGCATGGCGGAGACGTAGAACTGCAACCCCTCGGGGTCCGGAGCGCGACCGAGCAGGTCCCCGTACGCGTCCTCGACCATCTCGGTCGCGGCACGCACCGCGGCTGCCGCCAGAGCGGACAGTCCTGTGGGCGCGGGCACGGTCGGGATGGCCGGAGGGGCGGGCGGCGGGGACGGCGGCTGCGGAGGCGCCGATGGCACCGGAGGCGGAGCCGGAGGCTGGGACACCGTCTGGCGTTGCGGAGCGTCAGGCATCGCCCTGCCGTACGCGTCCAGCCATTCCGCGAGGAACTGGTGGGTGCGCACTCCGCCGTCGCGCAATACCGCGAACGGCATGATGGCCACGACCTCGGGATGCTCGCTGGCCAGCGCATGCCACAGGCCCTGGATGCGGGACACCTTGCCGAGGTCCCGTTCCTGGCCGTTCCTGTCGAACATCTGCACCACCAGCGCTACCGGATGCCCCAGGGACACCGCATGCCGCACGGACGCCCTGACGCGGCTGGAGAACGCGTCCTGGGACTCCCCGGGATCGCAGTAGCACATGACGCCGATCCAGTCGTGTGGCTCCAGAGAGGCTGCCGCTTCCTGCGAATACGGAGTGTGCCGGTCGTGGTACGCGATGAGCGGCACGTTCAGGCGCCGAGCCATCGCCACGCTCTGCGCGTAGTCCGCGGACTGCAGGTCGGACCATACGGCCAGGATGTCGTCCGCCATGGACTCCTCCGCGGGACCGCAGACCACCGGACGTCTCACGGACCGCAGGCGCGCGTCCGACCCGTTGCTGACCACCTCGGCATGCCCCGGGACGCCCAGGGACACCGTCTGCCGCTGGCCATCCTCGAGGGTGATGCTGCGCGTAGCCCAGAACGGGATCAGCCAGCACGGACGGCCCAGGGGCGGCAGGGACGGCACTGCGTGCAGTTCCAGCGGCTGCATGCCCTGGCCGAGGGTGTCCACTCTCAGGAATGCCTGACGGAACTGGGACTCGTCCAGGGACCAGCAGAGCACCATGCCGTCCTGCGCGTCCAGGCGCACGTCCGGATCGTAGATGGACTTCGGGCTGCCGAACCTGTAGCCGCTCGAGGGGTCGTCGCACGGATGCACGAGGCCGCCGTCCGCGTCCGTCTGGTAGGCCACCCACAGGCGCCCCGAGGCACCCGCGGAACGGAACACCAGGGGCGTGTACTGCGCAGGCCCCAGCACCGCCACCGTGATCGCCTCGCCGGTGCGCAGGTCGCAGGCACGCACCGTGGGACCGGGGAACTCCAGCCATGAGGCCACGTGGCCGATGACCCTCACCCCGCCGAACGGCACCCCGCGCGGGATGTCCCGCACGTGCACGCCCGCCTCGTAGACGGACAGCACGCGCATCTCATTGTCCAGGACTACGGCAATGTCCTCGGTAGCGCTGATGTCCCCCACGCGACCGGTGGACGGCTGCCAGTCCTGGGAACCGGACAGCACCGGACGCGCGCCGTCCAGCCTGCGCATCCAGCGCCCATTTCCGGCTGCGAGCGCGTTGCAGCCTCCGGACACTCCCGGGACAGGAACCGGCGCGTCCTGCGCGATGCGTGTCACCAGCTGCCAGTGGTCCCCTCCCGTGTCTCGCTGGTACATCCGCTGGCCCGGAATGCCGGTCCAGCAGGCCACCGCGCGCCCGGTATCGTCCAGGGCGACGTTGCCCGTCTCGTCGATGCGGGCCATCAGTCGCCGCCACTCTCTTCGCGGGCACGCTGTGCCGCGGCCGAGAACCCGGACTTGGACTGGCGCCACCGCTCGCGCACGTCCTCCGCCGTGAGCGTCCTGCCGTTCTCGGTGACGCCACCCGCTCTGGTCGCAGCCATGAGAGCGTCGAACGCGTCCCGAGCCGTGACCGTCAGGCGCTCCCCGACGGCTGCCATGCGCGCGAGGTTCTCGATGGCTCCGGGTGCGTCGGACAGCTCGATGCGCCCATCACGGTCCGAATCCAGCAGCGCCATCGCGGCGCGCTTCAGCGCTTCGGCAAGTTCGATGCGGCTCATTTGTCACCTCCCACGTATTCGTGAAGCAGCCGGAGTCCCGACCGCAGTTTCGAAGCCGTCGCCTTCATGGACGGCGGCCCCGAATCCAGGGCGGACACCAGGGCGTCTGCGGCCTTCAGGAACAGCTCCACGGACGCGCGCAGGCTCGGCTCCGAGGTGGCCTGCGTGGCAGCCTCGATGAACGCGAGCGCCTTCGGCTCCAGGGCTATGACGAGTCCGTTGACCTCGTCGCGCACCTCGAGGCTGACGATTCCCGAACGGTATGCCTGAGAGGTGGCCATCTGCGCGCTGTCCACCAGGGCGCCGAGTGCCTTCACGGCATCCGCGAGGCGTACCGACATCGCACGCACCTGCTGCACCTGCTCCTCGCTGGGCGGCTGCAGGATCACCGGGGGTCGCGCTGCGGTGCACGCCTGAGACAGCACCAGCAGCAGCGGCAGCAGCAGCATGCCGACCCGCGGCGACACCGAATTGTCGTCTCCCGGAGGCAGCGGCTTGTCCTTGAGGAAGTTCACCACGCCGACGATGCCGAACGCCACCGCCGCCTTGATGAGCTTGTCTGGATTCTCGAGATTGAAGTTCGACGGGTCGATGAAGTTCACGGCCAGAACTCCCGACACGCCGGACAGGAACGCACTGATGAGGCTGCTCAGCCAGAGCCTCGTCGCTTTCTGCATGCTCACGATGTCCTCCTTGTCCTGCACAGTTCCCGCTCGGGAACGTTCCCGCGTGTGCCTCGCGGCCTTCCATGTTTCACTTCCCGGATCGCACCGTCTCCAGACAGGCGCGCACCTTGCGCAGGTACGATTCCGTCATCGGCAGGTCGACGCCGCCCCTGCCGCCGTTGTAGGCGCGCACCGCGCGTTCCCAGTCTCCTGCGGACCAGCGCAGGTGTCCCGCCAGGTGCGCACACCCCAGATCTAGATTCAGGCCGGGATTGCTGCACAGCGTGACGAGATACGGCTTCCGGAACTTCAGCTCCCGAGCCACCGCGCCCATCACCTGCATCAGCCCCCACGAGGCCTGCTGCGCCCACCATTCCTGGTCCGGGTCCCCTCCGATGCACGGGAAGTCCTTGGGCGGGAACTTGGACAGCGTCTCCTCCTGGGTCAGGCGCCTGAACGGCATCCCCTTGCGCACGTTCCAGAGATACGGATAGCGCGGCTCCGGATTCCACGCATCCGGGTCTCCGCCGCTCTCCACCAGAGTCACGGCCTCCACGAGGTCGGCATCCAGTCCGTGACGGGATGCCGCCTCCTCGGCCAGCATCCTCAGGTTCTTCGGCAGCCTGTTCACTTGGCCTCCTTGTGGTGACGTTCCCGCTCCACCGTTCCCAGCCAGTAGGACAGCTCCTGGCCGATGGACGTGGGATTGGCGGAGACGTAGACCGTCTCGACCCTGCCGTCCTTCTTGACGAACCGGACGGGCCCGTACCGGAACGGGCGATGGTCACTCACCGCGTGGTCCCACGAGTCGATGTAGTCGGTCGCGTCGTCCGGATGCAGCAGCACCTTCCAGCCGTGGCCCTTGAGGTCCTGGCTGCTCCAGCCGCACCAGTCCTCGAAGGCCCTGTTGACACGCACGTTCTGGCCGTCCGACCGCGCCTCCCATGTCAGCGTCGTCAGGGAATCGATGAGCAGGGACAGGCGCCCGTCGGTACGGATCACCATCGCCCCGATCGAGCGTCCGCCATTGGGACCGAGTGCGTCCTTCATGGACTGGACGTCGGAGGCCACGGACGGGAATGCCTTCACTGCAGTGTCGACGCGTCCGTAGAATGCGGACAGGCGGTCCCATCGTGGCTTCAGGAAGAACTTGTACGCCACTCCGGCGACGGGCGTGACTACGGCAGCGATGACACCGAGGTCCTTGGCAACCTCGGCTCCCTTCGAGATGAGTTCCTGCACCATGGCCTCCAACGGTCCTACTCGCTCTCTTCCTTCGCGGCCGACGTGATGAAGTCCAGCAGGTCAACCACCGCGTCAACCTCCTGCGGAGCGGTCATCGGCGCCGCCCTCTCGATCATGGACTCGAGTCGCTCGAACTGCTTCGGAGCCAGCTTCAGCGGCTCCGCGTCGGGGCGCAGGAAGCGCATGTCGTCGCCGGTCTGCACGCGTGGCGTCCACTCGTCCATCGGCTCGCCCTTCTTGGCCGCGAACTCACGATCCCGCTTCTCCTGTTCCAGCAGGTCGTCGGGTGCGAACCCGCCGTCCTTGGCGTCGCCCCATGTCGCACTGACCCCTTCCAGCGCCTTGCGAGCTGCAGCTTCCAGTCGCATGTCCTCGACGGTGCGCTTGCCGTCCTTGGCCGACATCGCGATGCCCATCGAGAACAGCGACCATGCCAGCCGGAGCCGCTTCGGGCCCCTTTCGCCTGTGAATTCCAGTACTCTCTTCATGCCTGCCTCCCGGCGCCTGCGCGCCTTGTGTCTGCGTCCGCTCACCACTGCCTCCTTCTCCGGACACGCCACCGCGGAGCATCATGGCCGTCCGGATTCACGGGAACGGCCTCTACATCCCGCCGTCCCCGAATCCCCTGATGCCCTGGACCGCCAGGGCCAGCCTGCCCCATTCGCGCGCCTTGGGCGCCAGCGACGGGTCGTTGGTCACGAAGTAGCTCCCGTATTCGAAGGCTATGATGTCCACCGGGATCCCGGGACCCCATGCGGACGTCACCGTGACGTCGTCGTAGCCCTGCCTGATGCGACGTTCCGCATCCCATAGGTTGTACTGGAACTGCTGTTCCGGAGTGCGGGACGGGTCGACATACCCGGACACGTTCCCGAACGTCCACGTCTCCTGCAGCCAGACCTGATGGAAGTTCTCCAGCTTGACATTGCGGTAGCAGTCTCCGCCGCTCCTGAACGGTCCTCCTTCCTTCTGGAAGTCGCGACCCTTGCACGGGGCCCAGTAGTTCGATTCGTAATGGAGGAATCGCTTGGCGTTCGGGAACGTGTCCTTGAGCCATTCGCTACACGACCGCCAGTCCTCGGGGCGCCAGTCGCCGGGCTCCCACTGGCAGCCGACGATCTTGAACAGGGCCTGCGCCCTCGGGCTCCGGTAGATGTGCCCGAATTCCCGCTCCATGCAGGCGCGGTCAAAGTGCGAACCTGAAGCGCACAGGCCCGTGTCCGGTACCGTGAACTGCGGCGGGATGAATCCGGCGCGCCACACCTCCTCCACGCGGTCAAAGTATCCGTCGGGATTGGAACGCCAGTCGGTGTCAGGATAGCGCCCGTGATAGCCCTTCTGGACCATCGGTCCCATGACCCAGTGCGTATACCCGGGTTCCCGGTACGCTGCGAACGCGACCTTTCGCGCAGCAGAATCCCAGCAGGGATTGTCCACCATGGCAGTGAACACGACATTGCTGGCCTGACCGGGGCGTGGGCCGCACGGCACCGGCGCCAGGACCGTCGAGATGGCGCCCTTGTAGTTGCGCAGCTGGTCGTCCGTTACGGTCTCCCATGGAGCCAGCTGGGCCGGAGGTTCAACCGGGGTCTCCGGAGGCTGGACAACCGGAGGCGGCTGGATAGGAGGCGCCGGAGGGACAGGCAGGATCGGCGAACAGGCGAGTGCGGCGACTGCGACAAGTGCGACTGCGAACTTCTTCATTGTCATAAACTCCTCTTGGTTTCCTTGCGCTATTCGATCCACATCCAGACGGTGTTCGTCTCGAAGTGCTGTCCGTCGTCAGTCCAGCCCTTGAGACGCACGCCGTAATTCGAGGGCAGAATGCCGAGGGGAACGGTGATGTCGAACCCGGAGTACACAGGAATGCCGGTCGGGCACCATGCGTTAAGGCCGGGGTCTGCGACAACGTCCCCGCGAGGGTAGGTGGTCATCTCGGAAGAGGCAATGGTTCGCACGAAGGCGTTCAGGTGCAGGTCGACGGCGTGCAGTGGAGCCCCGCAACGAAACATCCATCCTTGGAGTCGCAGCTCCGTCTCCCACGTCTGAGGGTTTCGCTCGGTCCAGTACAAGTCAATGTACCCACGCACCGGAGGGTCACCCTGTGCAGCCTTGATCTCGGCCAGACGCTGCGCTTGGATGGAGATGGTTTGCTGGAACCATGTCGTCATCGACCATCCCTGAGCCGACGTAAGGGGCGCTGCCAGGAGCACCAGTGCGACCATCCATCCGAGCCATTCCCTACGACGCATATCGAGCCTCCAGTTCTGAGATTCGGGCCCGTGTCTCGGCCATCTCGCGAGCCTGCGCCACGAGACGAGCGTTCAGCTCGCGAATCGCAGCCAGTTCGTACCCGTGCAGTGTGATTTCGTTGAGCGACTTGCCCCACGGGTTGTCGGCGTCCCGGTCCTTGCCGAACACATTGGCATCCACCGAGGGGTCGTCACCGAGCGTAAGGCCGACGAACATCTGACCACCATACGACCCGGACTTGAAGTCAAACTCCCACAGGCGCGTCGAGCAGATGGTGTCGAGGGCGCCGGAGTAGTCCGTGAACTCGCGGTGGATGTTCTTGGCACTGCGCATCGAGGTCTGGTCGCCGACAACGGTGCCCGACGTGTCTGACACGCTGCCGCTCTCCGTGGGTGCGGCAGTTCCAATCCTCAGGTCTCCGGTACCGTCGCACCAGACCGCATTCGTGACGCCGCTCTTGTCCACGAAATCGATCCATCCGGCAGCCCCGGAACCTGAGCTGTTGCGTCCGACGCGCACCGAAGCTCCGGTAATGGCTCCGGTGCCCCATGCTCCGTCCATTGCCCAGAATCTGGGGCCATTGTTGATGTGCGTGGTGTCATTCGCAGGAGCCATCCTGAACTGCAGCAGCGGAGATGCTGCATTCTTGTAGAATCCCACGCGCCCATCCGTCAGAGCGTAGATGCCCCACGTGTCCCCGTCGTCGTCGCCTTCGTCGGCCACCAGAAGCAGCTTCGCATCTGCGGCCTCTGCGCCAAGCACCTTAACCGCTCCCGCCGTCCGCTCAAACGTCGGCGTGCCGCCCACGACATCCACCAGCGTATTCGCCGCCGACTCGTAGGTGTAGGTGTCCCCGGACAACGAGCTGTCGTACCGCAGCTTGAACGTCGACGACAGCACGAGGTCTTGGTAGGTGTAGGTGCCGGTGGCCAAGTAGTCCCACGTCGAGACCCCGCCGACGACAGTTCGCAGTTGATTGGCGGACACCTCCGTCAGGTACGTGTCGCCCGTGCCCGCAGTACCGTCCATGCGAATCTTTGCGCCGGACCTGATCGCCACATCCCCCGTCTGCAACAGGCGCATGGACTCCACCATCGTGGCCGCAGCGCCCGCCGTACCAGAGGCCGACGACAAATACCACCGCACAGAACCATCCGCGCCAATGACCGACATGTACCCGGCATACCCGGTCCCAGCGAACTTATCCCCGGCGTTGTAGTAGTAGTTGGCCGTCATGTATGAGTTGACGCCATCGCCCCATAGCGCCGCGCCCGTCGCCGCTTCAAACGCATTCCCTGTAGACCACGATGATGCGGCCGCGTTCAGGGAGACGTGCCCGTTAGCGCGCACCGTGCTGGCAAACGTGGCGGCTTGGCTAGCTCCGAACGTAGCTGCGAGTGTATTGCGGCTCCAGATTTCCACATCACCGGACGCATGAGTTGCCGCGAGTACGAGTCCGCCAGCACCCTGCGCCCCAAACGCCACACCCGCCGCGTTGATGTAGCCACTGGCCGTGTACGTCGAGGAATACGCTTGAATGAATCCAAGCGGGTCCGTAGCGTCGTTGGTCAAATCGATTGACGCGAACGCTGACGTGCTGTTGGATGTGTTGGCGACCTTGAATCGCACGCCTCCAGCGACCGCGGCGCTCACGGTCTGGTCGCCTCCAGTAAACGTGTTGGACCCGTTCAGCAACGCCACGTTGCTGCTGCTGGAGATGGCGCTCCCGCCGCCCCATGCCAACGTGCTGCTAACACTTGTCGCACCTGTCAACGTAATCCCAGCAGACCCGTTGAGCTGCACCTTGCTGGCATTTGTGGCGTGGGTGGCGCCAAACAGAATCAAGTTAGCTCCAGCTCCGGCGCTGTTGCCTCCAGATAGGCGTGCGTAGCTGTCATTTGCGCTGCGGTAAATCTCGGCGCCGATCACCGTATCGTTCGTAAACGTCCACGAGCCGGTCACAGTTTCGTTGTCTGCGAGCACGGCTACATGGTCGGACGACGTGATGGCCGCGCCACCACCCCATTCAAGCGTGCCCTTAAGATACGTGTTGCCGGTCGTGCGCGCGAACCGTGCAATGAGCGCTGCCCCATCCTGCCAGTCGAAGTTGTCGCCGCTCCACGCGCCCATGCCGTAGAGCCAGTACGCGACACCGCTGCGCGTGATGCGGGTGTCCACCGCGTTCGTGGCGTGCGTGGTGTCTCGGTTGATGCGTGCCGTCCCCGTGCTGGTTTGACTGATGGAGTTCGCGAACGTCCACGAGCCTGTGACGGTTTCGTTGTCCGCAAGCAAGGCCACCGAATCCGAGGACGTGATGGCAGAGCCGCCGCCCCACGCCAACGTCCCGCTGAACGACGACGCCCCGGCAGACGAGATCAACAGGCGCTCGACTCCGTTCGTCAGCAGCTGAAAGTAGGCCGCCCCGGTCGTGCCGATCTGCATGCCGCTGGTCGACGTGCTGAGAATGTTTGTGAAGTCGGCCCCGGTGAAGTACAGCTCGTTCGTGGCGTTGACGTTTGCGATCGTGACTGAACCGCTGAACTCAGCCGTGGACGCCTTGATGCCCGCATACGCGGAGTCGTCCCCTTCCCGGACCGCCAGCACGCCCGACTCGAGGTCGAGACGCACGCCACTCGTGGAGGCCGCCTCGAACACCACCGCGGTCAGCACCGGCGTCGCACTCCATGACGGCGCCGACGCTCCGGAGACCAGCACCTGTCCGGCAGCTACGGACGCCAGCCTGCCGAGCTGCGTGGCCGAGATCGCATACACGATGTCCCCGGCCGCCTGAGACGTCATGGCGATGCCGCCGGTGCGCAGCTCTGATGCGTTGTCGAAGACGCGGTCGTAGTGGTCCTTCTTGGTGGCCGCTCCTACCGTGACGGGATTGGTTCCGTTCCAGGACACGTGTTATTCCTCCGTCCGCCAGTCGGCGGGATATGTCTGCCTGCAGCGAGGGTCGGCGATCCAGGACTGCAGGCACGGGAGCGAGCAGAAATCCAGCGGCCCCGTTCGCATCACCCTGCCGGAATCCTCCAGCAGCCACCATGTCTCAGGCCGGTCCGTCCCAGCGGACATGACATGCTGCCTGCCGCATCCCTCGCATCGCATCGTCACCGTTCTCATCAATTCACCACCATAGGGAGATGTCCAAGGTTGACGGGTCCGAGGGCACCACGTATCCGCTGGGGTCGCTCCAGAAGCCGCTGACGGCACGCTCTGCGGGCGTCGCGCTGGAATAGTCCGGCGCAGCGCTGTCCGCCCAGCGTCCGATGAACTGTCCGATGCCGCGCAGGTTGCCCAGGCGCGCGGTGACCTTGAGCGTGGGGTCGAAGGACCTGCGCAGCTCCACCACCTCCATGGGATACTGGGACAGGGATCCCGATGCCACCGGCGCCGGGTCGTAGTCCATCAGGAGCTTCTCGCGCACCTGGTAGGTGGACAGCTTGGCTCCGGCCTCCTCCACGTCGATGTTCAGCACCTTGCCGGTCGCCACCACCAGCATGCGTTCGGCCAGCGTGAGTGCGTCCGTGGCGTTCCGCAGGAAGGTGTAGATGTCCAGCTGGTCCTGGGTATCCTGCAGGTAGCCCTGACGCGCGTCCGACGCGCTCTCGACCTTCCATGTCCCGGACGCGTGATTGTAGTCGTAGTAGACGTTGACCTTCGAGAAAACCGACGACAGGTCCGGGTCGGGCTTGAACGACGCGAAGTCCGACTTCCGGAACGTTGAGAGCACTGTCGGGTCATAGGACGGGTCCCATTCGGACACCTTCCACTGGCCCTCGTGTGTCTGCGCCAGCATGCCTCCCACCGGGTTCTCGAGACATGGCATCCCCGATTCCACGGTGGACATGATGGACGCCACCGTGCGAGGCGACTTCACCCACAGCGCGTATTCCGTGGTATCCGTATAGTCCAGGAACGAGTCAGAGTCGATGTCCGAGGCCCTCACGCCCAGGAAGGTCAGCAGGATGTCCTCGACAATGTCCGGGAACGTCTTGATGTACGAACCGGCTCCGTCCGGCTTCCCGGTGACGTCCACCTGGATGATGTAGTCCTGCCACGTGTACGTGGCATCCGTCACCGTCAGCGTGCAGGCCGTGAGGTCCACCGTGTAGTGCGTGGTCTCGGTGAGCGTGCTGCGGACGCCGGTCGTCCTGTTGACGGCATAGACGGCATTGACCGCGAAGAGCGTCTGGTACGCGGCATCCGCGATGGTGTAGACTCCGGTGCCGCTGTCGTCCGTCAGGTCAGGCGCCGTCACGGCTCTCCCGTAGCCGACCCACTTCTTGGTGCCCTCGACCCCCTCGCCGAGGTTCGGATAGCTGCTGGAGAAGTAGGGGGTCTTCGGGATGGACTCGTTGAGGTGCAGCACCAGGGGATGCACCGACAGCACCACCTCCTCCTCGCTGGCTGCCAGATCCTCGACGAGATAGGATGCGATGTGCTCGTACTGGGACCGGAGCAGGGATGTCGACCCGTAGCTGCCACCGAGGCACATGTCCACCTTGGCGTTCTTCCATCGGTAGTCGCCGTCGTGGGCCACCACGGTGTTCCACCAGCCGCCGGTGTTGAGCATGGTGATGTCGCCACCCTGAGTGATCTTGGTGCCGAAGACCGAGTCGTTGTCCCGTTCCACCAGTTCGGGAAGCGTGCCGACCACCCACGGACGGTAGTACGTCGCCGTGCTGGCGTCACCGTCCGTCAGCAGCAGCACCACCGGCTTCGTGGAAAAGAAGAACTTGACGATGGCCTGATATGCCGAGAAGGTGTCCGGGTCCGACCCGGTGCTGCTTCGGACATACAGGATGCCGGTCGAGATGTCCCAGTACCAGCTTCCGGCGTTCGCGTTCACGTCTGACACGCTGGTGCGTTCCGTGAGGTCGGTGGCGTTCTCGCGCACTCCCGTGACCTTGCGGAACACTCCGCCGTCCGAGTTCGGGACGGACATCTGGTACGTGTTGGAGTAGGGCGCGCCGGTGGCCGAGAACCCGGACAGCACCAGGCGCGGCGAGATCTCCAGGAGGACGTTCTCGTCCCTGACGCGGGACGAGATGAAGGCGGCAAAGGCAGCGTTGACCGCGTGGCTCACGTAGCCTCCTCCCAGCCGATGGACACGTCATAGGTGTCCGGACGCGCGGCAAAGGACTGCGCGAATCCCGGCTCGAGATACAGCATCCACGCGGTCCACGGGAGCCCGGTGGAGAGCACGCCGAATACCGGCACCCCCACCCCGGCTTCCCCCCAGATCTCTCGGAGCAGGTCGCGGTCCGAGGACTGCAGCATGCTCCACTGGAAGCGACCTACGGAATACCGCGTACGCTGCACCACCGAACGCTGACGGTCCACGCTCATGCGCACCACGGACGGGTCCACCTCGTCCGCGCTGACCGTCGGCCACGCGATGTTCCTGGAAGGCTCGGCGTAGCTGCCGAGGAAGGCGAACCCCAGTTCCGCGTAGTCGCTGGCGCCAGTAGTCGTCCACTTGAGCTGCCAGTGCCGATGTGACTGGGACGCGAAGAACTGCACCATGGTGCGCCTGTCCGTGTTCTCGGACGGCAGCGTGGCCACCAGCGTCGCCGATCCCGCGGACGAGGAGTCCCCTCGCTGGTACAGTTCCACCGTCCCGGCAGTGCCCAGGATCTTGGGATTGGCCAGCGCCACGGAATCCACCGCCTGGACGGAACCGAGGTCGATGTCCACCGTCTGCTCCCCGGTGCTGGTATTGGACCGCCACCGGTAGCTGCGGTCCGCGTCCTGGCTGGCCTCCACCGGCATGGCTGCCACCTCGGAACTCGCCACCAGCGTCGCCGCCGCATACAGGTTGTCGTACAGGAACCTGATCGCCATGCCCCTACCTCACCCGGCTCCCGATGGCACGCGCGGGAACCTTGACCACCCCGTCCGCCATCGCGCGTTCCAGCTGCCGGAACTCCTCGGGGCCCAGCCTGCGTGCCTCCCCGTTGCGCTGGACCAGGATGTAGATGTCCCCTGATGCCGGGACGTCCTGGGACGCGCGGCCCTGGGCCTGTGGCACCGCGGCAGGCCCCATGCCGTCCGCGTCCTCTGCATAGCTGCCGGACGGGAACATCACCGAGGAGGTGCGCGCCGCGATCCCGCCGCTGCCCCCGGCCTCCGGACCCTCGGGCCAGTTCGCCTTGACGTTGACCCGCACGTCGTATTCCGTATCCGCGAATTCCTGGAACTTGCCCCGGATGCCGTCAATGGCTCCGCCCATGCCCTTGGTGAGCGCGTCAATCAGCTCCGAGATCTTGGCGATCAGCTTGCTGGTGCTCTCGGCCAGCGTCTCGCCGAACTTCACCTTCGAGAGGTCCTTCATGACCTCGCCGTTCTGGTCCAGCAGCTTGCCGCTGTCCAGCAGAGCCTGGAGCAGCGGGCGCATGGAGGCGGGAACTTCCAGGCCATACTTCAGCGCTTCCGAGAGCGCCTTGTTGACCTCGTCCGCCATCCCGGCAGCCACCAGAGCGGCATCCGCGCCGCCCTTGACCAGCAGGTCGAAGTCCGTGGCGTACTCGCGCAGCGTGTCCCCGAGCTTCGCCTGACGGAACTTGTCCCCGAGGGCGCCGAGTTCGATGCCGTACTTCTCGGCAGCCTTCTGCATGTCCTGCCACTTCGGCATGGTGGCATCCGCGCCACCCATGAGTGCGGCCATCGTCTCTTCCGTGAGGAGGCCGAGCTGCGCCATCTCTCGCGTCACCTTCAGGAGGTCCAGTGGCATGTCCTGGCCCGCGAGGGCGGACTTGCGGATGAGCTCGTTGTAGGCCTCGGCCTGGGCCTTGATGGCACCCTCGTACGTGAGGCCGCCCTTGACCAGCAGGTCGGTGTCGCGCGTGAGTTCGCGCACCGCGTCCGCGAACCCCTTGGCGCGCTGCTCGCCGGGGAAGTTCTCCCACGTCACTCCGTAGCGTCCCAGGGCCTCGTTGATGGCCTTCGTCTCGGCCTCCGCGGCAGCCAGCGCCTTCTCGATGGCCTCGATGGCCGCCTTCGCCTGCGCGGGGTTGTTCTTTCCGACGCCCTGCGTGAGCTGCACCCACAGGCGCTCGCCCTCGGATCCCAGCGCGTTCAGCTTTTCGCGCAGGCCGTCGAATCCGCCCTCGAACGTGGCCGCGAATTCCTTGACGAGGTCCCGGCCCTTGGACCCGAACAGGGCGCCGAACAGCTTGTCGCCGAGCGCGGACATGGCCGGTCCCAGCAGCGCGCCGATGGCAGGCAGTGCCGCGCCGAGGGTCATGGACAGCTGCGCGCCGAACTCGCCACCGATCTTGGTGGAGATCTTCGAGATGCCGTTGTGCAGCATCCCGGTCAGCGCGTTCTCCTCGCTCATGATGGTCTTGCCGATGTGGCTGAACACCGACTTGAACACGTCGCCACCGCCCTGGATGGCGCCCATGATGACGTCCGGCAGCTTGGCCATCTCCTGCGTGAACGTGCCGACCTGCTTCTGGCCCGCGTTCCTGGCGTCCGCCTCCATCTGCGCGTACTTCTCGTTGATGCGCTGGCGGGCTCGCTCGTACTCCGCAGGCGCCAGCGTCTTCAGGGGCTCGATGGCCTTGATCTGGCCGTCGCGCCACTTGGAAGCCTGCACCAGGGCCTTGTCCGTCTCGGTGGCCACGAGGTCGTACAGCGCTCCCCACGCCTCCTCCTCGAGGTTGAGCGTCTTCATCCACTTCTGGGTGTAGACGTCCGTTGCGGCGTCCGCCTTCTCGTCCAGAGCCTGCAGGATCTCGGTGCTGCGGGTGCGGGCCTCGTCGCTGAGGTCCGACATGGCCTTCTTGACCACGTGAATGTCGGCCAGCGACCGGTATGCCTTGTCCACGCTGGGAGGCACCTCGACGCCCATGGCGTAAGCCTTGTCGATGAGCTCCCCGATGGCCTTCATGATGTCCTGCTGGTCCTCGGCGGACTGCTTCGACAGGTCACCGATGTCGGGGAGCGCCTGCATCCACAGGTTGAACCCCTCGCGAATGGCGGTGCCGTTGTACTGGTCCGCGAGCTCCTTGACGCGCGCGGCCATCTGGCGCTGCTCCTCGCTCAGGCCGCCGGTCTCCTCGCCGAGCTTGCGGATCGGCGTGATCGAGTCCGTGAACTCCTGGGACAGCAGGTGCTGGAGGTCCTGCTGCTTCGACGTGGCCTTGTGCAAGTCCTTGAACGGACCCTCGACCTTGGGCAGCTCGTCGCTCACCGCCCCGGTAGCCTGGGCGAATTCGTGCACCTTGTCGGCTGCGCCCTTTGCCGCGGTCGCCAGAGACTTCACGACGTCGCGCACCAGTCCGAATACTTGCACGAACTGGCTGCCCCCGGGAATGATGCCTGCCACCGACAGGCCGAGCTGCACGAACTCCCCGGCAACGTCGCCGAGCCACTTGATTCCGGACTTGACGAGGCCCCACAGGTCGGACAGCCATCCGGCCACCGCGGACACGGAGTCCGACACCACCATGAACGCGATGGCGACGACGTCCTTGAGGATGCTGCCGAGCGACGACATCAGGCTGGCCATCGGGGACAGGATTGACTTGAGCGCCTGCCATGACTTGGACAGCACCTGGGATCCCTCGTCGGTGGTGACGAGCCAGGTGGCCAGCAGCGTCAGCCCCGAGACGATCCATCCGATCGGACCGGACAGTGCCGTGAGCACGGCGCGCAGGACGGTCAGTGCTCCCGTCACCACTCCGGACATGCTGGACCATGCGGCTGCCGCAGCGCCGGTCACAGAGGACGTGACGTTGAACCATGCCATCGCGAAGCCCTCGGACAGCCCCAGGGACAGGCCGAAGGTCTTCACGAGATCGGACAGGGTCTTGAACGGTCCCATCAGCTTGGACAGGTTCAGCGCGCCGAGCGCGGTGCCCATGAACTTGGCCGCACCCGCCACCCCTTCCAGGGCGAATCCGAACACTCGCACCAGTGACCCGATGGTCATGAGCAGGGGCGCGCCGACCGCCACCATGGCGCCGATGGCGACGGACACCTGCTGGATCGGTTCGGGCAGGCTGCGGAACCACGGGACCACCTGGTACTGGATGACGGAGGCCCATTCCGTCAGCCTGCGCACCACGGGAGTCACGGACGGTTCCAGGGCCCTGCCGATGGAGATCATGGCGCCCTCTACCGCGGATTCCAGCAGGACGAAGGCGCCCTTGAGGCCCTCGAGCTGGATCTTCTCAATCCTGGCCGCGGTGCCTCCCGAGTGCTCCAGCATCTCTGTGAAGCGCCTCAGTTCGCCGCTGCCGCGCTCGAGCAGGGCCTGGAACGCGGGGCCGCCTCGCATGCCGAGCAGCTGCAGCATCTTGCCGACATCGTCAGCGTGCGGCTCGAGCTGCTGGATGATCTTGTCCAGGGACAGCAGCTGGCCGTTCGAGTCCGTGGTGACGAGGTTCCATTCCTTGTGGATGTCCTTCGCCGCTCCGATGGGCTGGAGCAGGCGCTGGATGGCATTGCGCAGGGACGTCCCGGCCATGCTGCCCTGGAAGCCCGCGTCCGCCATGAGCGCCAGCGCGGCGGTGGTCTCCTCGAACTGCAGGCCCGCCGCGTAGGCGACAGGACCGGCATGCTTGAAGCTTTCGCCGAGTTGCACCAGGTCCGTGTTGGCGCGCGTGAAAGCCTTGACCAGCACGTCGTTCATGTGCCCGAGATGCTCGGTCTCAATGGAGTAGCCGCGCATGATCTTCGCCGTGATGTTCGCGGCGTCACCGACGCCCATGGCGCCTGCTGCCGCGAGCTGCAGCGTGCTCGGCATGGACCCGTAGATCTCGAGGGCGTCGAAACCGGCGAGGCCGAAGTAGCCCATGGCATCCGCGGCATCGCGCGCCGTGTAGACCGTGGTGGCGCCGAGCATCTCCGCCTGACGCGTCAGCATCTGCATCGCGTCGTCCGTGGACCCGGTGACGGCTCGCACCCGGTTCATGCCGCGCTCGAAGTCCGCGAACATGGTGACCGCCGTGTAGCCGAACGCCGTGACGGCTGCGGACAGCGGCAGCATGGCCGAACCCGCTTCGCTGATGTGGGAACCGAGACGCTGAAGGGACAGCCCCGTCTCGCGCAGGCTGCGCTCCGCAGAGGCGAGACCCGCCGACAGCTCATCCCTGAGCTTCAGTGTCGCGTAGATTTCGCCGATGCTGAGTGCCACCTGGTGCCTCCCGGTTCCCTTGCCCTACCCCCTGCTGCGCGCCTGACTCTTGCTCTCGCGACGCGCCATGTCAGCCGCCACCTCCACGTAGTCCCTCGGGAGGTCCATCATGTCCTGATAGCTGCAGCGCAGCCATCGCATGAGGCTCAGCTCTGACTCTGCGACGGCTCTCCACTCTGGGCTTTTTTTTCGGCCTCCGCTGCCTCCACCACCTTGGTGATGGCATTCTCGATCACCTCGTACACCTGAGGGTCCAGGGACTCGATGACGTCCATCTCGATGCGCAGCTTGCGACCCTTGTCGTCCGCGAGGGACCAGTCCACCAGGTACGTGAACGTGCGAGCGAGGCTCTGCCGCTTCCAGTCCACGTTCATTGCCATCTCGCGGTCATGCCCGGGACGCGGCTGGTTCGCGAAGCCTGTGACGGACCGGAGGCCCGCCGTCTGCACTTCCTTGGACTCGCCGATGGTCAGGCGCTTCTTGATCGAGACCCAGAATGCCTCCCCGTCCCGGGGGTCCTTGAGATCCGCTCTTACCGTGTCCGGAGCCACGGTCCACTTGTTCGCCATGTCCTGCCTGCCTCTCCTGCGGCCGTCTGCCGCCTTCCGTGCCGCGAGTTCATTCCCGCGGCCTTCCCTGGACCCTCACTGTCACCCTGTCCGCTGCCCTGGACAGCCGTGCGCCTTCCCAGCGCCATGACTTCCCGGGGACTTCCAGCACCAGGGCCAGCGGGCCCTCCTCCAGCCAGTGCGACGACACCACCTGCAGGCTGCCCTGGATCTCGAACACCCCTCGCGACAGGGGGCGCAGGGTCCAGCCGGACAGCGTCGCCGCCAGCTGGTACCCTGCCCTGAGCTCGCCGTAGTGGCCCTCGGCGGAACGGTCCGCCATGCGGCCTCCTTACGTTGCGGCGACGCTGCGCGCCAGCGTCCCGGCGTTGGAGAACGTCGCGGATGCCTGGTGCAGCACGCCGACCGCGCCACCGCCCGGGGAGTAGTTCTCCACCGTGGCCACGCCGGTATACGACGGGTTGCTGTCCGTGGTCGCCGCGTTGGTCGGCTTGATGACCACCTCGGCCGTGGTGCCGACAAGGCTGAACAGCGTCTGTTCCGGACCGCCCGCCGTGAGGATCTGCTTGAACGTGACGTCGAACGACCAGTTCTTCAGGCCGCCCTTGTTCACGCGGGTGTCGTCGCCCATGACCGTGGCGTCGAGCATCTCGGCGCCATAGTTCATGGTCACTTCCTGGACGTAGTCCGAGAGGTCCGTGCCGTTGACGCTGAGGAACGCGTCTCTCCATACGAGTGCTGCCATGATTCCGTCTCCTTCTCCGAAAGCGAACTATCTCAGGCCCACGTAGATGAGGCCCTTCCATGACCCCCCGGTGGAGCCACCTGCCGTGCTCATCGTCCAGCGAGAACGGCGCCAGGGGCGGTCCGTGCTCGGGGACGCGTATTCCTTCCATGTGGACCCGCGCTCGGACGACAGCGCGAACTGCACCTCGGTCGTCACGGCCCCGAATCCGCTGGAACTGGCGGACTGCACCGACACCACCAGCGCCCGCCCCGTGGACACCTGCGTGAGATGCAGCGCGGCATACAGCTTCTGGCCGGAGACCGGCGTCCCGGTGCTGTAGGCCGTGCCGTTCGCGGTGGTTGACAGGGCAGTATCCCTGAAGTCCTTGAGTGGCACTACCTTGACGAGCGGCATTACAGACCTCCCTGATGCTCGAACGATGCGTTGAACGGGGTCAGGACTCCCACCGCGCCGCCCATTGTGAATTCCGGGATCGTGCAGAGCATCGCATATCCGCACTCGGACCCCTCCGTGAGGCCCCCCGGGAAGACCGCCACCACCGAGGCGTCGTCCCCTACGTTGCCGAACAGCACGTCCTCGGCAAGGTTGCTCCCGAACGACCCGAGGCCCGCTACCGAAATCGCGGCCTTGAGCAGCGTGCCCTTGCTGATGCGAGTGTCCTTGCCGAACGTGGTAGCGTCCTGCGTCTCGCATCCGAGTTCGATGTTGAGCTCGTTGAGCTCGGCCGTCAGGTCGGACCCTCCGAGCACGATGACCGCGTCCTTATAGACCAGTGCCGACATCTTCCCACCTCACTCAGCTCGTCGTGGACATGTCCTTGATGATGTCCACGTTGAACGCCACCAGGAACCTGTCCTGCTCGTCCTTTGTCGCGAGGAACGGCGACTGTCTCGCCGCGCCCCAGTAGTACTGGACCCCGTTGATGGTCCGCTTCGGCAGTCCGTCCAGCAGCAGGAATGCCTTCTGCGCGTTCGCGCGCGCCACCTGGTACGACGAGGCCCTGCTCATCACCTGCAATCCCGGCTGCTCCACCGCTGCCTGCCCCGCCACGTTGCCCATCGTGTGCACCGTGCCCAGGCCCCCCGTCTCGTACAGCGCGATCGCCGAATCCGGAGCCGGAGGCAGCGCGCCCTTGAACAGGTCGGTGCCCTGGGTCCCGGCGCCTCCGGAGGTCAGGTAGTCCGCGATGTCGTCCAGGAACATGGCGCCCTACACCTTGATCCTGTCCGCGATCCGTGCTGCCATCCCGGCGAACGCCTCGTTGAAGGCGCTCTCCAGATACTTCGCACGTCCCACCTTGTGGCTGATGCCGAGACGCTCGTGAACCGGAATCGCGTACTGCACCGCGTTGTTCCCGAAGCTCAGGCGCACCGCCGTCTCGGTGCCGGACTTCTTCGGTCCCGTCACCAGTCCGCTCGCGCGTAATGCTCCGGTGTCGACCGGGGTCCGGCGTTTCGCCTCGGTCATGATCAGCTCGCCCTCGGCTCTCAGTGCGGCGCCGATCTTTGCCTGGATTGTCAGGCCGAGACTCTCGAGGCGGTCACGCACCTCGTCCAGGCCCTTGATCTCAAGCTGCATCGACTTCGCCACCTATCCGACCTCCGACGCCGACGGGATCCCAGCTTCGAAGCAGTTCGCCACCTCCTCGAGGGACTGGCGCACCGCCATGTCCACCACCGTCTGCTCGCTGGTCTTCCATCTCTCGGCTGCATGGATGCGCAGCAGCCGAGCCATCTCGGACCGCATGCTGGCCAGCACCTCGGGCACGTCCTTCACGCTCACGTTCACGACTGCTTTTCGACCTGCCATGATCCTCTCGCATTCCTACAGGAACAGCACCGTGTGGTGGTGTCCGGACTCGTCCGGGAACATGGACACGGACTTGATCGGCGGATTGACCGCGAACGATTCCGTGCTGCCGACATCCCCGGTGCTCAGCGTCACCAGACTTTCCGGGTCGATCACGTCCGCGCTGTACAGGTATGCCGTCCACATGCTGGTCACTTCCCGTCCCTGCACGTCCAGCACCTGCCTGCGCTTGCCCACGAGCCTGCACCTGTAGCTGACCGCCGATCCGTAGGTGCGCTGCCCGTACCCGTCCTTGCCGCTGGGCGGCTGCACCGACAGCCTCTGGCGCATCATGCCGCGCCATGTGGACAGCCTGCCGATCGGCATGCTCAGCCCTTCTCGACTTGCGACTTGGACGGCTTCTCGACCTTGTCCTCTCGCGGCGACTGCGCCATGGACGCACGCACCGCGGCGACATCTGCAGCCGCACGGCGCGACAGCGCCTGTCCGCGACACTTGAGGCTGCAGTACTCGCCCTTGAGGGCCACGTTGTCAACGAAGCGACCGCATCCGACGTTCGCACATCTCGTCATATCGTCTTCCTCCACTGCAGCAGCAGGACCTCTGCCGGATCCGTGACCAGTGTCTTGGAACCGTAGGATCCGTATCGCACCTTGAGGTCTCCCACCGACTTCTCGGCCACGCCCTCGCTGCCTTCGTACATCGCGACAGCCTTGAGGGCCACCGCACGTTCGATGTCTGCGGGCAGCGTCCTTCCCGTGCTGGTGGTGCCGCTCCTGGTGGACCAGAGTTGCGACCCGGTGGACATGCCGAGCGTGAAGCCTGCCACGTAGTCCACCAGCCATGACGGGGCTTCCTGGCCTGCCCACGGAGTGCGTGTCAGTGTCAGGCCCATCGGATACGGGTAGTCCGGAGCTGTCCAGGCCCAGCCCGCATTGCGGTCCAGCATTCCGGCATTCGAGTTCAGCCGGTATTCGCTGCTCTGGATCTCCGTCGCAGCGCCGGTATCGGTGGCCGAGAACGGTCCCGCCACCACCGCTCTGACATACGGTTTTGACAGCATCAGCCTGCGCGTCCCGTAGGACGGCACCAGTTCCACGTAACGCTGGGCCGACAGCGGATACCCTACGACCCCTTCGGCCCACCGGCTGGCTGCCGTGATGAGCGTGTCGATTTCCGCGTCGTCCTCGGTCGAGGTGGTGCCCATCAGCTGCTTGACCATCGCGGTGGTCGTCAGCTGGGGATCCGTCGAACCGTAGAGGACGTCGCAGATTGGCATCTCACACCTTGATGGACCCGCCGCGCTGGCGGAGCCGGTACAGCTCTGCCAGCCACTCGTTCTCTTCCAGCATGCCGCTCAGGCGGAAGGCCTGGGCGCTGTGCTCCTGGTGCTGCGCCTGCAGCTGCTGGCGACGCTTCTCGAGATCGCTCATGCGCACCAGTCCCGCAGGTTCCATCTCGTACCCGTACCTGTAGGACTGGGCACAGAGAGCGGACTCCTGGGGAATGAGCACGCTGATGCCGCGACCGCACGCCTGACCGATCCAGAATTCCGCGCACGGCTTCTGCTCGAAGTACTCGGACCCCACGATGAGGTCGATGCCGAACATGCCGATCTGGTGCTGGCCGTAGAGCTCCCGGGACTTCTCCAGGAGCGCGGGAGCATCCATGGGCGGCAGCTGGGACAGCTGCTCGGCCACCAGGTGGTCGATGTGGTCAATGGCCCACGCCAGCATGTACGCCACCGTGGACGTGAAGTAGTCGTTAAACTTGCCGATCATGCGCTGCAGCGGGAACGCCACCGAGGACGGCAGCCCCGGCACCGCGTGAGCCATGACTACGGGAATGCCACAGTCCCGCAGCCATCCCTCGTGATCGCTCCCCGGGACGACGGCGGTGTTCCATTCCTTGTGGATCTCGAACCACACGTCCCCGCGCGGGATGTGGCGATACAGCTGGTTCATGCCCACGATGGCCCACTCGGGGCTGTCCATGGGCGCCTTGCCTCGCGTGGTGCCTGCGAAGCCGACAAGGGCGAACTTCCTGCGCGGCGTGACGCCGTCAGGCATGAGAAGTTCCATCCTGCCACTGGCCGCGTCAACCACGCGGTTCGCGCCCCTGCACGGATGCGCCGGGTTCCAGTCCCCGTGAGATGCGATTGGGCGCCCTGCGGCTTGTGCCGCCTGCGCCTCCTTGAGTGCCGAATTCGGTCCCTGATCCTGTGCGGCCATGTAGGTTCTGCCTCCCTGTAAGGTCGCTTACCGTGACTGTCGTTTGTGAACTTGCACGGGGCCGGGAAGCTGGTTCCCGGCCCCGTCTTGTGCGTGGCCGTCAGGCCACTATTCCCGTGAGCTCTAGGTCGTGGTCGACTCGGAGTACGGGCTGGACGTGTCGGCGTTCTGCGGCAGTTCGCGTCCCGCGAGGAACGTGACCGTGGCGCTGACGCGCGCCTGCTCATCGCCGCTGGACTCCGTGGTGACCCGGTTCTTGAACACCGGGACCGCGACGCGCAGGTAGCGCTTCGCATACCGCAGGTCGTAGTACCCGGGGTTCGAGGCGGCGTACACCTCGCCGGTGCTCAGCGACGCATCCCAGGACGCGTGGTCGGTGGACCGCGCCGTCGAGAAGTACTCGCGCGTCGCGGGCTGGTTCGCGGTGCTGTAGTCCGCCATGTCGCCGCCGCCGGAGCTGTCTCCGTGCTGCAACTTGACGCCGATCGTCAGCTTGCGGTCCGCTTCCGTGGAACCACGCGTGCTGTGCAGGCAGGCAGCCACCGCGGCCACCTCATACCAGGTGCCGAGCGGCTGCAGCGTGCGGTCGATGACGCGGCCGAATGCCGTGGTCTCGGCTCCTGCCGACACCACTGCGTCCGCGGTCGACTGCACGGACAGCATGCCCTTGGGCGACGTGCTGCCCGCGGTGCTCATCAGTGCCGAGCAGGTGACGAGGATGGTGTCCTCGAGCGCCTGCAGCGTGAACGGCATGTCTCGAACGATGCTCATGTCTGTGTCTCCTCAGCTTCAGTCAGTGTGGGGGCGCCGGTTAGGCGCCCCAGGTCACGCCGGTGATGAGCGAGAACGCCGCATCGTGGCGCAGTGCGAAGTCGTGTTCCGCAATCACGCGGATCACGGTCTGGTCCTGCGAGAAGGCCGCCACCACTCCGGAACCGTCATGGTAGGCCGCTTCCTGGGAGGCGTCCACCATGAGGCCCATGGCCTCGCCGATCACCGCGTGCGCGAACGCGCCGAAGTAGACCGTGGTGTCCTCGCACTGCGTGGTCACGCGGTACGGGAAGCCCCAGAGCGTGCCGCGCTGCATCTCGTCGCGGAACGCATAGGTGCCGAGACCCGTCTGCACCGTGGTGAGGTACTTCCACACCCGCGGCGAGAAGATCCAGCCGGGACGCACGTCCACTCCACCCGTGGCGCCCTGCTGGATGATGAGCGTGATGTTCGCGTCCATGATGAGCTTGAGCGCGTTGCCCAGGTCGCTGGTCACGTTCGCGAGGCTCACCGTGCCGTTCGCAGCGAACTTGTTCGAGCTCGCGATCCAGTTCTTCAGGCCCATCGGCGTTCCCGAGGTGCCGTCGCCGCGAATGAATGCGAGGTCCTCGCGAGCGCTGAGCGCGCGAATCATGTCGTCGCGCACGATCTGGTCCGAGCTCGGAGCCGAGTACCGGATCAGGTCGTTGCTCACCGGCACGAGCGCGGCCAGCTTCTTGAACGTCAGCGTGATCTGGCCGGTGCCGACCTCGCTCTTGCCGATGTTGGTGTTCTCGCCGATGTACGCGGCGGTGGAGCCCGAGGTGATGCGCGGCACCTTGATGGAACCGGACGTCATCGGCATGGTCAGCGGCTGCAGCGAACGCACCACGCCGGATGCGCGCAGCAGTTCGATGACCTCCTGGCTGAACTCCGTCGGCACCAGGATGCCACCGGCCAGCGGATCGCCTGCCGACATGGCCTTCTCGACCGACTTGCTGAGAGCGTCGGCCACGTCGCGGTAGCCCCAGGCTTCGGCGATCTTCACCGCGCGAGCCTTGTCGTTGCGAGCGCCCGCGAGCGCGCGCACGTAGGCGCCGAACGACAGCGACTTCTGCTGGCGCGACGCGTCCCCGGACGCGGCAGCGATGAGCTGCTTCGCCGGGTCGGGCGACTCGGCCCGACTTGCGGCCAGAGCCGAAGCCACGGCCTCCTTGACGAGATCGGCGACGTCCTTCCCGACCGTTTCCTTGATCAGAGGGAGGGTCACGTCCCGAATCTGGTCCTTGAGCTGTTCCTTCGTCATCATTGCCATGTGTTCTGTCTCCTGTAGGGGGACTCGGGCCGGGGCCCTAGTCCAGTCTGCCCTTCGCCTGATTGATCGCCGTCTGCACCACGCCCTGCGTCACACCGGCCAGGGCTTCCCGGATCACCTGCTGCATGCACTCCACCAGCTCTTTTTCCGAAACCTGCATGTCCCGAGCGATGTCGCCCACCGGATCGTCGATCTCGACCAGCGCGTCCTCGTTGGCCGACTCCGAGAGCTCCAGGACGTCATCGCCTTCGGCTGCCTTGTCGGCGCCCTCGCCCGCAGGCTGCCCTTCCGAACCCGTGGCCTCTCCGGACTCCTGCTGCTCGGCCTTCTCGGGCTTCTGGGTGAGCGCCTTCATCAGCGTGTCCATCTGCGCCTTGAGTTCGTCCAGCTTCGCTTCGAGTGCGGACATGTCCTGCTCCTTGGGCTGCTCGCGAAGTGGCGCCTGGATCGCCTCGTCGCTGCCGTCCTTCTTTGGCGCCGGTTCGCTGGGCTCAGGCTGCACCTTCTCTGCCGCCTCTGCCGGGAGCGTGAGCATTCCGGGCCAGCTCTTGGCCATGTCCCCGATCCATTGGCGAATGGGGTCCAGGTCGAGACCTGACGCGGAAGCTGCCATGAGTGCGTTCGGATTGGCCGGGACAGGACACACGCTGAACTCCAGCAGTTCCTGACGCATGAAGTCGATGCCCCTGCGCTCCTCGTTGATCTTGTATTCCAGCGGAGCGAACCCGACACTGACGGCACGCAGGAAGCCGCCCTTGAGCATCTGGTACACCGTCTCTGCGAACTGGTGGGTCGCGAATTCCGCCACGGCCACGAGGCTGTTGCCCTCGATGCCGACTTCCACGGCGCGCGCGATGGGAAGGGAACGCTGGTCATGCGCCCACAGGACCACCGGATTGTTCCGGTAATTGGACAGGTCCCATCCCGCCGGGTTGACCGTGTCGTTGTCCCGGTCTACGTCCTGCGTGGAGATGACGAATCGCAGCCTGCGCGACTGCGGCAGGCCGACCTCGTCCAGCTTCTCAGCGGAGTAGTACTTGCGGATGCCCTCATCGCTGTCGCCCGGACTTGCCGAACGTTCCTCGCGATTCTTGAGCCACTTCGCGAAACTGGTGAATTGCATGCGCTCCCCTCTCGCGTCCGAATTGCTGCCCATCATGGGAGGAGCCGCAGGCCATGCGCCCCATCGGGGGCTCTAGGCACTGCGGCTCCTGATTCTCGTATCCTGCTCGGGCCGCCGAGCGTGTTCTGTCTTACAGGAAGGATGCTACGCCCTTTGGGCGCCTTCGGCCTACGAGCTGGACTCGCTGTCCTTTACCTTCCTTCGTGCGGCTGCACCGTAGTCCCGTCTCAGGCATCCCATGGAATCCAGGATCTGCCACACGCGCATCTTCGTGATGCCGTAGTCGCGGGCAATGCGCGGCACGGATTCCCCGTGGTCATACCGGCGCTTCATCTGGAGGTTGCGTGCGATGCACGGCTTGACGATTATCTCAGCCACCGTTCCCTCCCGTCGCACCGGAGGCGTCCAGGAATCGCACCGTCTCGAGATACCTGTTCACCTCGCTGATTTCCTTCTCGTACTGCAGTCCATACGCCGCAGGATGACTCGCGAGCCAGCTTCCTGAAGGGACGGTGATGGTAACTCCCCGAGCGACTGCCATGCCCATCCAGAAGCTGGTGCACGCCCACTCCACGGTGCGCTCCCGTTCGCTGCCGAATCTGAGCTCGACTCCGAACAGGCCGATCTCTGAGAACCCTTCCGCGATGGCCAGGGCGATCTGGTATGCGAAGGTGCACGTGAAGTACGCGGGACCGAACATGCTCACGATCTGCTCGTACGGGAACCGGATGCAGTTGGGATTCGCGTCCACCAGGTCGTCCGGGACATAGATCGGCACGGGGCAGGACGAGATCCAGCGCATGTCGTCGTGCGTCTGCGCCATCCTCTGATGGATGTCGAACCATGCGTCCGCTCTGACCTTGCCGGACCTGTCCAGAGGCAGCACCAGATTGAGACCCCATACCACCCATTCCGGGTCGTCCAGGGGAGCACACTCGCGCCCCATGCCCGCACCGTAGATGCAGACCTTGCCGGGATGCCGGGACCAATCGAGTCCTCCCGGAGACAGCGAACATCGTTCCGGAGGACGGTTCAGGTCTGACCATGACAGGTTCCGGCTGGCTGGATGGGTCATCTTTTCGGTCCTTGTGTGAGGCCCATGGCGCACCTGCATCTGGGATGAGCGGGAGGGTGCATGATGCCACCCGGAAACGGCTGGCCGATCGGCGCTACGGCATCCATGAGCGGCTGGCACGTGTGCTCGCAGAGCATGTCGTCCATTGTGACAATCCACACGCGCTGCACCGTCTTGGGAAGCAGCCCGTGAGCGACTGCCTGTTCCCACGCTGCCTGCTGTCCCGCATTGGACGCGGCGAGCAGTTCCGTGCGTGCGATAGTCATTGCTCTGGACCGCAGCTGTGCTTCGGCATGCCTTCCGATTCTGCGTGCGATGGTGTCCGGGTCGAGGCCCTCGTCAAGCAGGCGCTTCCGGTACTTCCTGAGTGCGGAGGCCTGCTTGGGCAGGAGGCCGACAAGACGATGGCGCTGGATCATGCGTGCCACCATGTCCACCGTGAGGCCCTGCTCTACGGCCATGGACATCATCTCCCTGAGGACCATGCGCGCTTCCCGGTCCAGTCCGGATACCAGCTTGGCCGCCTGACGGTCCGCCCACTGGACAGACAGCGCATTGATGACCGTCAGGGAGACCGTCAGTGGCTGCCTCAGGCTCCTCATGGGCAGTACCGAGAGCGCCACGTCAGCAGATGCCACGAATACGGGCCGTGAATAGGTGCGCAAGGTAGAGGACAATGCCTCGGACCATGCCTTCTCTCCGCCGCAAGCTGACAAGGCGCCTTGCTCGTTGCCTTCGGACAGTGCCGCTGCCAGCCTGCGAACCGAGACCTTTACGGAAGCGGTGCCCCAGGCGCGCATCTGAGCCTCGACGTATGCCTGAGAACGGCTGTCCGCGAGGCGCACCGTATACGGCCTGTCGCTCACTGCACCTGCCCTAGCGGGATATCGCAGCGCTTGTCCCCGACGGATACTGAGACCGCCCCGAACTCGAGAGCGACGCCTCTGGAAACCGTGGGAGGCTGTGCGCCCCTCTCAGCGTAGAGGAGCGTGATATGCGGTGCCCATCCGTGGTCTGCACGAGGCGGGACGCCGCAGGACACCAGAGCGGACGCCAGTTGCTCGCGCAGCGTGGACAGGCCGGGAATGTCCGGGACCGCGTAGAACACGTCCTTGCCATCGGACGAAGCGCTGCCTGTGAACATGCCCCAGCCGCCCACTTCCCCGGACAGCGGGCGAGCAGCTGACGCGACCTGAGATACGGACAGCAGCGCACGAGCGACGCCCATGTCCCCGATCTTGGCAACGTCCCCGCAATACGCCAGAGTGATATGCAGCTGGGACATCGGCTCTCCGCCCGGGACTGCCAGCGCCTGAGCGGAACGCTCGTCCAGCCACAGGCTTACCAGCAACCCCTGATGTTTCGCGGCCCCGGCATCGAACAGCGACTTGGCCCGCGCTTGCCATGCCTTGAGTGCCAGCGCTCCCGCGTTGCCGATCTTCTCGTCGGCGTCGTCCTCGTCTGGGCCGTCCTCGACACCTTCGAGAAGTTCCTCGTCGTCCCCCTCGTCCTCGTCTTCGGGGTCGTCCGCTCCTTCAGGCATCGGCAACGGGCCCTCGTGCGCAGACAGGCCCTCCACCGGTCCGTACGTCATGGGACCGATGTGCACCTTGCCCTTGTCGTCAGGCAGCGGATCGAGACCCTGCATGCGTCTCCATTCGTCCACGTTGGGCCCTGCCGGGAATGCCTTCGCTGCGTCAAGCTCGAGTTCCGCGTCGCGCACCACCGGGGACACGTAGTTGACAATGATGCGCTCGTCGAACAGTGGCATCAGGCGCTCCTGCATGACGGTGCGCTGCAGCTCGAGTCTCGGCACCAGGACTCTGCGCTGGTAGATGGTCTCGCTCATGGCTGCCGTCGCACGGTTGCTGCCGACGACCACGCCGAGAACCTCGGGGCTCACGCCGAATACCTGCATGATGGTGTCGCGCTCGTACTTGCGCAGATCGATGATCTGCTGGCTCTGGAAGTTCTGGCTGAGTTCCTTGACTTCCACTTCCCGTTTCAGGAAGAACGGCTTGAACCTGCGCCAGAAGCCCTGCGAACGCGCATTCCATCCCTCCTCGAGACGCTCGACCTGCTCGTCCTGCAGCGGCTGGTCTCCCTTTGGCCAGACGATGAGATCCGGGCGCGCATTGTTCTGGTAGAAGCTCTTCAGGTGCTTCGAGGCGTACTCGTCCGTCTCGAGCTCGTCGCCGAGAGCCTGAGACGTTCCGCTGCCGCGTCCGTAGGGATTCAGCGGGTCGGGGTCGGAATACCAGATGATCTCTGATGCGGGAATGGTCCCTTGCCATCCCCTGAAACTCACCCTGTAGAACGGGGACTGCACGCTGGGAGTTCCCGTGACCCAGCTGGGCGGCAGGGGCCAGATTCCGATCGGCATGCCGAGGGGATTGCGCTCGAGCAGCCAGAATGCCTCGCCGACGAGGTCGAGATGCGCCTGCGTCACCCTGCGTGCCGCAAGACCGGTCTGCACCGAGTTCGCGTTGGCCAGCAGGTCCAGAGCGGGATGCTGGATGATCTCCTCGAGCTCGCCCGACGACTTCATCTGCCTCAGCAGGATGTCACGCTGGGGTGCGGACGCGCGCTGCACCATGGCATTGCGCACCTTGCGACCGCCCTTGTCCACGGCCACATACAGGCGCCATTCGGTGGCCGCGACGTCGTAGCTGACCCTGCCCACGACCGCACGCAGCCACGGCATGTGCGAATAGGCTCTCAGGTAGTCTGCCGTGCCCTTGGGAACTGACTGCCCCCCTGCCGGGATGATGCCGCCGAGGATGCGACCGGAGAAGGATTGGGGGTCTGACGGGAATGCGGGGGTCGAGAGTGCCCTGAACGCCATCGACACTCTCTGGCGCAGGGATGGGACGATGGTGCCTGCCATCATGAACCTCCGGAAAGCAAAGAAGGCGCGGGCGCTGACATCCGGGACTTCCGGATGGCAGGCACTCCGCGCCTCGTGGTAGATCTGGGCCGACGGCAGTGCGGCCCACAGGTTGTCGGAGGGATTATGCCATTCTTAACCCGTTAAAGTCCATTCCGGACTCATCGCCTGCCCTGGGACACGGCCCCGATGACCCTCGGGGAATGGCGCGGCTTGCCGGTAGCCCTGGACGCTTCCATGCCCATGCGAGCCTTCTCGGTCTCGCGCGCCCTGGATGCGGCCCTGACGGCTGTCTCGTAGCTGTACTTCTCCCCGACGCCCTCGGACTTGAACTGGGTTCCCATGCGATACATGTCCAGTGCGGGATCATGGGTGCTGCCGAGGGATCTCCTCGATACGGCCACCATCACCAGGAACAGGAACGACAGGATTCCAGCCGCCATGACTGCCACGACAATCCACGATACGATACTCATCTGTCCCCCGGGAAGTAGACGCCGTGACGCTTGATTGCTGAGAGCACTGCGATTTCCGCACGCAGTCGTGACGCGTCCGATGCCGCCTGCTGGCTGAGCTTGGCGTCGGCATCTCGCGAGGACTCCGTGCGTGTCTCTTGCGGTTCGGAATCCCGTTCTCGGTCGCTCATTCGCCCTCCTCGTTTTGCATCCGATGGTCCGACCTCCCAGCCGGACAGGTGAGGGTTAGGGTTTTGGCCCATCACTCACTCGACGGGATCGCCGTGGGACCTCGGCCGCCGCCGCATTTCCATCCCCTCAGCAGACCGATTTTTGCGTCCCCGTCACCGGGACGTTCCTCGCCGGGAAATGCTGGCAGGTCACTCATTCAGCTCCTCGTCCTGTGATGGCGGGAACACTGACAGCAGAGCCATGCGCAGCACTGAGACCAGCGCTGCAGCCACCAGGGCGGACTTCCATGCTGGGGACAGGCTCGGCACCAGCCCCGACTCTGACACGGCGCCTGCCACCACCGCAGCGAACGCGACATACAGGACCGTCCTGAGCATCACGGAAGACACCGGAGCGCTGTTCCATGCCATAGTCCAGATTCTACGCCCGCAAGGGGCGCGCCCTTTCTGTCGATTTTCCTAGAGCAGGCCGAGCTCCCTTTTCAGGGAGATCGCACGCGCCTTGAGTTCGTCAACGTCCGCCTGCGAGGGAAGGCCCGAGAACAGGACTTCTGACTGGGACGCATCCTCCTGGGCGCAGCAGTACATGAGGCTTTCTCCCCTGTCCGGAGACCTGCCGAGGCGCTTCTTGATGGCATCCTTCGGCTCGACCTGGATGCGACCATTGACCATCATGGTCCATCTCGCAGCACACAGGTCCGAGCGCAGCTGCGGATCGGGAGGCAGCGCGAGATTCTCTCCCGAATCAGGGTCCAGCGCCTCTCGCATCTTCCAGTGCCATTCGGATCGCTTGTTCAGGAACCTGAGCTTCCCGGTCTTGTCAGTCGCGGTGGACTTGCGCGACCCGTTCATGGCCACCACCTTCAGCCCAGGCCCTTCAGGCTGCTTCCTGCCCGCATGGTCATACACGCTGGGACCGGCCTCTCCGCCGACGTCTATCCGCACGGGAACGTCCGTCCGGAAGCCGATGGACCTGCCGATGAGCACCGCACCACTGGAACCGTCGGGAGCTTCCTTGGCTGCATGAATGGATTGCGGAGCTACCCATGAACCGTGCTTCTTCGTGATGACGAACTCGTCCGACCCGCCACGGGAGCAGTCCACGCCGACGGCATCCATGTCCGATTCCTTGTGACCGTCCGGACGCCACCTGTCCATGGCAGCCACCACCCACGCGCGCGGGATGACCTGATACGGAGCGTCCCCGACTGCGGCAGCGAAGTTGCCGAAACGCATCTGCGAGCGCAGGGGCTCAGGCAGGTTGTCCAGGACTGTGACGTAGTCCGTGGCCATGTACATCGGATTGTCTTCAACGTGTGCCGGAATGAACGTGCGCGAACGCGCCTTGATGTTGCGCCCGTCCACCTCGTAGTATCCGGGCCCAGGCATCTCGACACTGTTGCCGTCCTTGTCCGTGATGAACCAGCGCAATTCAGCGGGCTTCGCAGGATTCGGATGGTTCGGGTCGAGCCACGGAGCCCAGTATGCGATGACCCACTGGCCGTCTTCCGTGGTGGGAGGATTGCCGGTGCAGACGATGCGCGTCCGCTGGCCGGGAATGGACGTGCGCAGCCAGCCTCCGACATACAGGTACTGGGTGCGACTGAAGTCGGGAATCTCGTCGAACAGCTTCAGGTCGTGGGCACGTCCCTTGTACTTCTCCTTGTCCCACTCGTACTGCATGGACCCGAATTCCAGGGTCCGTTCACCCGGAAGGCGCGTCCACATGTTCCCGGCATAGTGACCCCTGGTGCCGATGATCTCCCGGGACTTCTCGATGATGCCCTCGGAGCCGCGAAGCTGGGCATACTGGCGCCTGAAGATGATGCTGTTGCGATGCTGCGTGAGGGCGAGTCCCAGCGCCAGCATGGTCTTGCCGCCTCCGGGAGCGCCACCGAAGAACAGCTCGTCCGCCTCCGTCTCGACGGCTGCCTGCTGCGGTGAGAGCAGGCGCCCGTCCGGCATCCTGATGCCACGACCGGGCATGCACGGAAGAGGCTCCCATATCGGACGGGAGTCCTGATAGGTTGATTCGCCGAGACTGGCCTCCACCTCCTGGAGCGCCAGCTTCATGACGTCCGACGGGGACATGCGCGGCTTGCGCGGCGGCATGTCCGGGATTATAGCTCTACGGGACTCGGATGGCGCGGGCCGTGACCGAACGGCTCCAGCGCTGCAGGCATGACATGCTGATTCCGGCCGCGACGGATATCACCATGAGGCTTGCGAATTGGAGCGACAGCGCCAGTGCGGAGGCATGGAACATCGCGACAGTGAAGTTGCATGACTGCATGACCCACAGGCTGCCTTGCAGTGCCACCAGCGTCAGGTGCCGTGTTCTCGGACTCTCGGGATTCATCTCAGCCTCCCCCCCATCGCTCTGACCATGTCCGCCCCCAGCGCCTCGCATTCCGGACGCGAACTCGGTCGCCTTCCGGCCAGACATCGTGCCTCTCGCATGACCTGGGCCGTGGTCTTGGCAGGTTGCGAGTCCTCCAGGGCCGCCTCCAGAGCCGCAGCCGTGATCGAGATGCTCATGAACGTCCCGACCAGCATGCCCATCACAAGGATGCCCATGTCAGGATGTCCCCTCCGGAGGCGTGCCGTCGTCACGTCCGCCCTCAGGCAGAGCACGAGACTGCGGCACCTCTATGTCCGGAAGCGCATTGGAAGCCCTGCGCTGGTAGATGCGATGAATCCTGCGCTTGGCCTCGTCGTCCGTGAATTCGGCCAGCAGGTCGCGCGTAAAGCCGAGCACGAAGCTCACTACGTCGTTCGCGCTCCAGCTGTCGTCCTGTTTGGCATAGAGGCCATCCAGGCGCGCCCTGAATTCCGCATTGGACCGCATGGCGTCCGCGGTCTGGTTCCTGATGCGCGGATCGTTGTGATGCAGTCCGCGTTCCAGCAGCCTGTCCGCTCGTTCGCTGCGCTGGATCTCGAGAAGTCTCCGATTGTTCACGTCCTGGAGTCGCATGGCGTTCAGTTCGGACAGGCTGTCCTCGAGGTCCTTGGCCACCGTGTACGTCGAGACGCCCAGCTTGGTGGCAATCTCGGCATACGTCAGTCGCTGTTCGACCGCCATCTTCACGACCTTCGCCTTCCTGAGGGCGAGCTTCATCGTGTCGTGCACCTCTAGACTCGACATGACCCCCATGCGACCGAGGGGCGTCAGCGGCCCGGAGTCGGACGTGCGCAATGCCTTCTTGCCGGGAGGCTTCGGGCGCCTGCCGCGCACCTTCCTGCTCTCGTCCTTGGGCGGAGCATGATGCAGCTTCTGCTTCCTTGGCGGCCTCTTGTCCCTGGTGGCGAATGCCTCCAGGACAAGCTCCTCGGAGCCGAGCTGGGACACGTCAGCCTTCGCGAGCGACGGCATGTCCTTGCCGAGACGCTTCTTCTTGGGCTGGTCTTCCTGGCCTGCCATGTCAGTGCACCGGACCGACTTGGCCCATGGACTCACCGGCCATTCTCACCAGGTGCTCCTCCAGGGCCTTCCCGTCCGGCTCCATGAGCATCGCGGATATGTGCGCCATGTGCGCGGACGACATCAGGGCCATCGCTGACAGCGCTGCCAGCCTCTCGGCCAGATCTTCGCCGGAGAGGCTCTCCCTGTCATGCTTCGCCACCGACACCAGGACGTTGACCATCACCGAGAACGCCACCCTGAATACGGTCGGAATCTCGGCCTCCTCGTAGGTGTTGATGATGTCTGTGATGCGATTCACCAGCTCCGAACCGATCTTGAGCTGCTTGAGTTCCGTCTGGTCCATGCTTCCCATGTTAGCGTTCACTTTCACTTCCCACCTCCCGTGCTCCGAGTTCCAGTGCCGTCTCGACAAACGTGGCCGCGGCATCATCGTCCGACAGCAGATACGCGGCTTTCGCGTGAACCGAGATCTGGGGCGCCACTGGCCATTTCGCGTTCAGCCACTTGCTCGCTTCGTAGTGTAGCGCCATCCGGTCCGCTTCCTTCACCAGATCAGGCAGCTGCCGCTCCCATCCCCGTTCCGAGACGCTCTCCGGGCACGTGGCCCTGAGAATGGCGAGCTGCACCTTGCTTTCCAGCGCCTTGTATTCCGGGCCCAGCTGGCGCTTCACCGGCGTGGAGATGTCGCCAATGTATGCCTCGTGTGCGTCGTGCATCAGGGCGCACAGCACAACATCCGACGACCTGCTGCGACTGCGAACGATGCGTGCCACCGCGAGGCTGTGATGCGCCACCGACACTCGCCGATACAGATGGCCGTTGAATCTCCTGATTCCCGACAGCGCTCTGGCGATGTCTCCCATGCGGACGCTGTACGGCTTCGGATTCGAGAGGTCCATCTCGGCTCCGCTATACGCGGTGACGATGGCCTGTTCCTTGGCAGCCTCCGGATGCGACGAGATGGACGGATATGGCGCCATGAGGATGCGTCTCGCCTTCGCAGCTGCCATGCAGCGCACGCAGGTGACAGGGAATCGCATGGCCAGCTCGGAGGACTTGCACACGTCCTTCGCGATCCATGACCTGCTGGAGACGAGGATGCCACATGCCGTGCGCTCCCCATCCCCGATGACCCTCAGGTGCACGATGTTGCGGGACGAGGTCCTGCAGCACATTGCGGCGCACACGACGTCCTGCCATGTCTCGCATCGGCAGGCGCTCCAGCCGCATACGACACAGACGTTGGCGTCACTCACGGCCACCTGCCAGGAATTCTGCCGCGTGGTCTCTGAGGAAGGCATACGCGACATCCTCCTCCTCCGGAGTGGGAGGCACGACAAAGAATGGCGCCTTCCTGACGGCACACGAGTGCGCGGCATTGCGCACCCTGACAACGAGCAGCGACGACAGCAGCTTCGAGACCAGTTGCCGTCTCGCCTGCTCACGTTCCTGGTTCTCGTATGCGCCGAGGCGATGTCTCAGGCGCTCGATCTCAAGCGCCTGCGCTGTCGCCTTGGGCGCCCCATTGTCATGCTTTCTCGGCATTCTCGCCTTCTCCCCTCTTCCTGTTCGAGCACTTGGGACACAGGTCTCTCTTGCCTAGGACCCATCCGGCCCTGCGAGCCCCGCGACGGCATGTCGCGCCCCTCTCAGAATTGTAGACGTGAGGGAACTCCTGGTAATCGTGCGTTCCGTCAGGATACTCACGCTCGTTGTCGCAGTACAGGTGCAAAGTGTACGACCCCGCTCTCATTTTACTCCTCCGAGCGAGATGGCACGCTTGCGGCATGGGACTCCGTTCGCATCAGGCGCCTGATCGCCAGCGCTCACCTGGGCAGCGGGATTCGCACAGGCAACGAGGTCCGGGCCCGAGCTGGCGTAGAAGGCAGGATTCGCAGAGACAACGAAGTCCACGCGTGAATTGTCCTGATAGAACGAGAAGACGTTCGATGACGTCTCATGGACGTACGAATTGGATCCGGTATCGTCCACGAATATCTTCTGCTCGCAGCTTTTCAGCTGCGAGGATGCCGCGTGAACCATCTCGCCCAAGGACTGGTTCAGGGACTCCCCGAGTTTCGAGAACGCACCCTGCAGCTCGGACAGTGACATTCCAAGGCTCTTGGCTGCATCTGACATCGCCTCCCACGGATCCCGATCTCCTCTGACGTCAAGGCTCATTGTCGTTGCCGTCCGTGGAGATGCCTGTCTTCTTAGGCTCTGGATGGCAGTACGGGCACGTCTGCCACACTTCGCACCGGCAGCGAGCGTCACGTCCGTCCGAGAACACGCTGCGCACATTCGGCGCTTGCCACACGCCCGGGCGAACCTCGACAAGTTCGGCGCGACTGTTCGCCAGCTGTCGCTCCAGACGGTCGATCTCATCCAGCGCTGCGGGTAGCAGCGTCCGCGCTGCCACGATGAACTCCTTGTTCTCCTTCATCGGCAGCCTGCCGCCGACTCCGCGGATACGCACGCCGTCGCAGGCATGGCAGGCATCTGCCACCATCTCGCCGTCCGGACCGAATACGTACCCTGTCCAGTCATGCGGGTCGCCATGCCACGGTCCCTCTGTTGCGGCATTCGCGAGGAGCCTCGCTCGCTGGCGTCCTTCCTGTGTGCTCAGGTCGTAGGCGCTCATCGCTTCTTTCCTTTCTTTACAGGCTTCCGCAGCGGCCCCCCACCGCTCAGGTCATAGGGTCCGGTTGAACCGGGGCCACGCGGCGGAAGGGTGGACAGGTCGTAAGGGGTCATCGCGTACCCCTGTTGGCCGTGAACCCCGCCAGCAGGCGTTCCAGCCTGTTGCGGTCCCACACCAGATACTCAATCTGCCGGTGCGCCAGATGCCACGGCGTCCAGTAGCCATCCTCCATCGGCACTGACATCGGTTCGGTCGGGCCGTTCCAGCGGATGCCGTAGCGCGGTATGCCGTGACCTTCTGGTGGCCTGTCCGGCAGTTCTGGCGTGATGCCACGAAGTCGCACCACCTCAGCTTCGGCCTCCTGCTTCTCGGCCACGATCCGAGTAATGCCTTCTGCGGCTCTCGCGAAGTTCTCTCGCTCGATGGTGAGGCGCTGCACCTCGGCTCTCAGCTGGTCCCGCTCCTCGACCAGCCTGTCGGCGTCAGCCTTGCCCGCTGACGTCAGCCTGTCAAGCTCGCGCTGCCACCATTCGCCGGTGTACTTGTCGGTGGGATACTCACCCATCCACAGACGCAATGCTGTCAGCACGTGGGCCAGGAGGTCCCGCTCCCTCCTGAGTTCGGCAACCTCCACCGACAGGCGATCCCGTTCGCCCTCGAGATTGTCGGCCCTGATCTCGGAGTCGCGCAATGCCTGCGACTTCTCGAGGAGCGTTGACAGCCTGCCCTCCGAGACGCTGCGCTCCTGGCGCAATGTCTCGCAGATGCTGGCATGCTGCTCGTCCCGCAGGCGGGACAGCTCCTCGAGGCGTGTCTCCAGCTGGTATTCCTCGCTCATCGCGCGCCTCCTCGCCTCCAGGCCGGGACCGCTCTCCATCTCAGTTGCCTGCAGTCCTCCAGGGCCATGACGCGCGCGCGACCGGTCCGGTCCCAGAGCTCATGGAACCGTGTCACCGCATCCAGCAGTCGGCGCCTGCGCCAGTACTCGGCTGCCGTGCGCCTGCCGACGCACGGATACAGCCACAGGTTCCCGAACTCGTCCGTGACGGTGGCCATCCTGGGACTGGCGTTCCAGCGGAGGCCGACCTCGTGCAGCTGCGCTTCGGTCATCGTGCCCTCCCACTGTCGCGCATCAGGGCTCTGTACGTCCTGCGGCGACGCGCCACCCACCGGAATACGAACACCGACTCCCGGGCGAAATCCGCCAGAGCCGAGGACATCCTGATCGCCAGCACTACGATCCCTGAGACCGTCATGAGCGGCCATACCCACAATGCGCTGCCGCGGGAGAGTGCGCGATCAATGGACGGGTCCATGTTCTCCAACCCGAAGTCTCCTGACATGTCTCCTCCAGGTCCCATGATGGCATGGCTGACGCGTCGCAACGGTCGTGCGACCGCGACCTCTTACAGCCCGCTGAGTCGCACCGCGCGGGACGGCGACGGAGTGACCGACTCCGGCCTGTTCTCGGGAATCCACGACGGATCCCTGAACAGGTGGCTGGCCATGAGGACCTGTGCGGAAGGCATGGGTGCGGGGACCCACTCGCCCTTCCTGCATTCCACGCACTGGCGTCCGCATACGCGCAGGCGTGGACCGGCTGGCATGACCAGCTCCTGGACCCCCGGCTGCCACTCGCGCACCTTGCCGAGCAGCGTGGCCATGTCCAGGGCGTCCGAGAAGTCCCACAGGCCCGTGCCGGAGATGCCGAGCGGCACCCCTTCGCATCCAATGCCGGACATGCCCAGAGGGGGCCCGGTCCCGTCGTCCCACAGGCCCGTCACGTTCGTTGTCGCACTGTCCGGATGCAGCTTGCGGACCGGCAGGCATTCCAGCACGTCCACTCGGCGCGCGCGTGCCGCAATCTCCGCCTCCTCGTTGGCCACCCGCAGCCTGCAGTCCATGACCTCCGTGGTCCGCACGCGTGCCTGATGGAACGGCAAGGTCCCATGCGGAGGCAGCCGGTCCAGGCGCGGGCCTCCCGCGTCCCATCGGACCACCACGCACAGGTTGTGCACGCGCAGCAGGGCGCCTGACGCGAGGTCGGCCTCCATGACGAAGTCCCTGTCGTCCTGCGGGGACGCGTATCCGTGCAGCGCGTACAGGAGGATCTCCATGTCCATCCACCTGTGCAGCACTCGCATGGCTCCGCGATGCAGCAGGACCATCGGGAACGACGGGAGGCCGTCGTCGCTCTTGGCGGTCCCCACCACCGTGATCGCGACACCGGCAGCGTCCACCAGTCGCGTGGCCGGACCCGCGGCGCCGCACTGCCACAGGTTCCATGCCGCGTACATGTCGGTGCCGAACAGGCGCATCTGCAGCATGCGCCGCCTGCCCAGGAGGCGTGTCACCGGGAATCCTCGGTGCCGAACTGCTCCCACTCGTGAAGCATGTCCTGCTGTGTCGCGACGAAGTCATACGCGGATGGCGCGTTGTGCGCCTCGATACGCGATCGCATCAGTTGCACCCGGCTCTCCTTGGTGGGAGGCGCGTATGGCCCGACCCACTTCCTGTCGATGCCGATGTTGCGACCTATGTTAGTCGAGTCTGCCGACGCGAACGGGAACTTCGTGAACACGTCCGGATCCAGCATTCTCAGGCCATGCAGTCTGCACATCGGCGCACCTGCGTCGTCGCAGACCACCCGCATCGCCGCGTCCATTCGGCGCCACCACTTCGGCGTACCGATTTGGGCGAACTCGCCCGAACTTCCGATGCACACGCGCGGCCAGTCGCCCGCCAGCCGCAGCAGCCGGTCGAACGACTCGTGCAGGTGCCAGACAGGAGCACCGAACCATCGCGGCAATGGCCACTCGGATAGCAGCGCGTCATTCTCCCGTTCGTCTCCGTCGATGACATCGGGAACCACGGCAAAATCGCATGATGGCTGTTTCTTGCAGGACGCGGCGAACTGGTAATAGGCGGTCCAGTCCGTTATGGGGGCGCCGCTGCGCCATGCCCCGAAAGCACCGTTGTCCACGGCAAAGGACTGGCATCCGGACACGGCCACGGCCATCTGGCCCGGATGAGCGAAGGACACAAAAGCGTGTCCCGCTCTGACCGCTACTTCTGCACACGTCGCAGGCGTGATGGGCAATCCGTGGTAATGAATCATCCTGGCTGCACTTGCTCCCGTCCCTCGGTGATGCGCAGTATCTCCGCTTCCGGTACCGTCACGCTCGGTGTCACCGTTGCCGTCTCGCTCACCGCGTCACCCCCTGCAATGATACGGACCGCGCCACCTGGCGAGCCCCCACGATCCAGCCTCTCCCGTCCCAGTCGCGCCCCGCCTCGCCGCAGGACTCCATGTCCCCCAGACGGGACTCGCGCATCCACGTGTCCACGTCCAGCACCCACACCTGGGCGCCCATCCGCTCCAGCACCACCGATCCGCACAGCCACGCACTCCGGTCCGGCAGCCGCACCCACGACCCCCTCCGGCGCCAGGATGCCAGCTCCACCGACACCACGTCCCGCGCCATGACCATCCCGCCGCCGCTCATGGAGCCCTGCAGGCGACCTCCCCAGGACGGCGACAGGTGCAGGTCCCAGTGCAGCATCCCCTCCCGGTCCAGCTGGAACATGTCCGACGTCCGGCGCTGCACGCACGCGTTCCCCGTAGCCTCCCGGGACCACGTGTCCATGGCCAGTGTCTCGCTCGTCACCCGCAGCAGGTGCCATGCCTCCCGCAGGCGCGTCCCGAGGGACACCCCTTTCCGGCACTGGTAGTGCGGGAGCGTCATGTCCGAACGCCAGGACAGGAACGGGAACCCGCTGCTGCCCCCCCGGCACGCAGAGCAGGCCGCCCGGACCGCAGAACACCGCGCGCTCGCTCCCCTGCTCCCGCACCAGCCACGCTCCCGGCGTCGACACCAGCTGGCTCTCAGGCACGAAGCTCGCGCGCAGCAGTCGCGGCTCCACCGCGGACAGCAGCAGGCGCAGCCAGCATGCCACCCCCTCCTCGGTCCGCTCCGCCACCAGCACCCCGCGATGCAGCAGGAACCATGTCCCGCCGGGGGAGCGCTGGACATGCACCGGGTCCCCCCACGAGTCCACCAGCACGCCACCATGCTGTCCCATCAGAAGCTCCAGCCCGGTCACTCCACGCCTCCCAGCCGTATCGACCGCCGTACCGGGGACACCTCCGGCTCCGGCTCCCGGTCCGGGTCCGGCGTTCCCGCCATGCCCGCAGGCAGCCGCCCCTCGGACCTGTCATCCCAGGGCCGCGGCATCCCGTCCGGCAGCTCGCTCGTCCGCACCAGCACCGGCTCCGCCCCGTCATGCAGCAGTATCGCCACGCATCCGCTCACCAGCGCCCTCCAGCCGCTCGCGCCGATGCGCTGCGGCATCCGCAGCCGCTCCAGGCTCCCGCCCCGGCGCCATGCCGGATGCAGCAGCGCCGCCACGTCCCGCAGGTGCGTCACGCTCCCCGGCATCGGCCCCACCAGCCGCAGACGGTGGCCCATGTTCACGTCCTCGCAGCGACCCTCCAGCATCAGCAGGCCATGGCTGGACTCCGTGGGCTGCGCTGCCCATGTCAGCGCCCAGTCACCGGCAGCCGAGACCGCGCCCCAGCCGGACGTGCCATGCCACAGCCGCTCCTCCTGCCCCCAGCGCACCAGCCGCAGCAGCGCCTCGCTATCCGCGTCCACGCGCTCCCGGTTCCGTCGCAGGCGCACCGTCTCGGGATGCGCGCCCTCCAGCCTGTTCCGCATGCAGTCCGGCATCAGGCGATGGTCCCAGTCACCCGGAGGGGACACCGGGAACCGCATGACCCGCAGCAGCCCGCTCGCCTCCCGGCGCACCGCGCAGCGCAGCCCCTCGTCCCATATCTCCACCTCGCCGGGGATGCCTCTGGAACGGCAATGCACGCCCCGGGCGCTGCCCAGCAGCAGCTCGAGCCATGCCAGCAGCTCCTCGGCCTGCAGTCCCGCCAGCAGGCGCCCACGATGCAGCAGGTCATACCGCGTCACCACCGTGCTGTCAGGTTCCCGCACCCGGCGCACGTGGAACGCGCTGCCTGCCATGTCCGCCAGCACGTTCCAGCGCCACGGCAGCGGCAGCAGCCGTCCCACGCGCTCCCCCGCACTCGCCATGTCCCCTTCTCCCGTCACTGCTCCAGCCCCCGCAGGCTCAGCCCACGCACCAGGCTGTGCCGCTCCGGTCGTCCCCGGCTGGCACGCTGGCGCAGCAGCGTAGCCTGCCGCACGCGCACCAGCATCTGGTGGCACATGTCGTCCGCCGTCCAGCTGTCCGCAGGCATGTCCCGCAGGCGCCACACCATCACGCGACCGCAGGAGACCGCCGTGAACCGGACCGAGTCCGAGCCGTTGAACGTGCCCCGCAGGCGCGTCGGCTGTGCGTCCCAGCCTGCAGGCGCCAGCCCCAGGCAGGCCAGCAGGTCCAGCAGGTCCGCCCAGCAGGTCACATGCGCGGTGCCTACCGGCATCTCCATCAGGCTCCCGTCCGCCCATCGCCTGGGCGGGAACGCCGACAGGCGCAGGCGCTGCCACATGGCCCGCACCTCGTCGCGCAGCCCGTCCAGGCTGTCTGCCAGCTCGTGGGCGCGCAGGTCCCGCAGGCCGACAGCCATGCGCAGCCGGTCCGACACCATGCGCTGGGGACGGAACCAGCGGTGCCAGTGGGTGGCCATGCGCAGGTCGCGCCATTCCCGCAGCTGGGCGGTCCAGCGCTCACGGCTGGCACAGGACATGGACTCAGGCAGCGCGAGACTCGGCCGTCGCACGCCGTCCTCCATATACCAGCGCACGCCCACCAGCATCGCCGGGTCGTCCCAGCTCCAGCCGCCGTCCGGGGTGCGGAAGTGCTGTGCCAGCGGCATGTCCGCCAGCAGCAGCGCCACGCGCAGCGCCTGCTCCGGCCCATGGAACCGGGCCAGCTGGCCACCATGCAGCAGCATGCACGCGTCCCCGTCCGCACCCAAGCTCAGCACTACCGGCTGCCCGCTGGCGTCCGGCATGCAGGCCGTGCGCCCCTGGCGCGTCTCGTCCCAGTGCCATTGCAGGCTCTCGAGCAGCTGCGCGGCGGTCTCGTTCATCGTGTCTCACTCCAGTCCGCGCAGGCTCACAGCCCGCACGTGTCCCGCGCCTGCTGCTGGCACCGGGGGCCGACGCCATACGCGGGGACGGATGCGTGTGACGCGCTGCAGCATGCGCCAGTCCAGTCCCTCGCATGTCCAGGCATCCGGCCAGCTGCCGTCCGCGGTGCGCGCCTGCCATGCGCACGCATGCCCGCACAGGCGCGCCCGCCATTCCACGCCGTCACGGCTCAGGCCCTGGGGGCCGGACGGGAAGAAGCCGACGGCATGGGTGGGACTGGCAGGCCAGCCGCTGGGCGCGTGTCCCATGCAGGCCATGAGATCCAGCAGGTCCGTCCAGGTCTCCACCTGCAGTGTCGCCATGAGCGACAGGGACTGCGGGAACTGGAAGGTGGCGAGGCTGCCGTCCGCCTGTGTCGACAGCACGGGAGCGCTGCAGTGCCGCGGAGCGCCGAGGGCGCGCATGGTCCGCAGCAGCAGGTCCGCCAGCTGCGAGCAGGACATGGCCACGTCGTGCGCCTGCAGGTCGCAGGCAGCCAGGTGCATCAGCAGGCGCTGCGCCACCATGCGTGTCGCGGGACGGCGGGACATGTAGCGGTAGTTCTCGCCTCCGCACTCGGCCAGCCACGCGTCACTGTCCCGGCGTCGCATCCTGGCATTGCCGTATCCGGCCACCAGCAGCTCCAGGGACTTGCGCGTCGGCAGGACCAGCCGGGGACGCGTCATGCTGCCGTCCTCTTCCACGGCATGGCGCACCATCGGTGTTGCCGGATACGCGGCACAGGCCACCTGCCAGCCGGTCACCGCCAGATCGCGCGACATGCTGGCGTGCATCGGCAGGTCCATCAGGCTCATGGCCACCGTGAGCGCGTGGAAGGTGGACGGCATGCGCAGCAGCACGTCGCCATGCAGCAGCAGGCAGGCATCGCGATACGCGGTAGCCTCGCGCGTCGTTGCCAGCACTACCGGCTGTCCGTCCACGTCCGGGAGCCGCAGCGTAGGACCGCCGAACGTCACGTTGTGCGTGCGCCAGTTCAGAGCTTGGGACAGTTCCATGGCCCCTCCAATATTGCCAGCCGTCACCGGCATGCCGTGTCGCGCGGGCTGCCAGCAGGCGCGCCATGCCGCGTCGATGCCCGCCCCGTGCGAGTGCGATAGAAATGTGCGGAAAGTGACGGAAACGCGAATGACGGAATGGCGCGGGACTGGCTGAATGCGACCGGCCTGCAGGCGCTTCACCGGCGCGCTCGGCGACCGGCGCCTGCTTCGTGCGGACTGCGCGCGGCACATGGCGCCACCATTCGCGCCCTCGCGCAGCCAGCTCCTGCACACAGGCCGCAGGTCCTCATGCGTCCCATGACGCGCGCCATGCCGCAGGCCTCTCGCGAGCTGCCGCATACACGCCCGCAGGCCCCCGACTCCCGCTCTTGCCCGCGCAGGCACGCATGCCGTCGCACGCACACGGCAGGTCCCGCAACACGCGCGCACGCAATGACTTGCCGTAGGTTGGACTCACTGTCCTGTCACCTGGACCGACTAGGTTGGACTAGGTTGGACTCGGTTGGACTCACTGCCATGTCACCACCTCCAACGGGCCGCCGCACATCCCACCTCCCGGCGCGCGCCTGCAGCGCTCTCCCGCGTCCCGTTTCCCGGGGTCCATGCTTCATGGGGCTTGCGTGGCGGCTGCGTGGGGAGGGGAGGTGGGATGGCGAGGGGGGCGGTGGGGTGGGATGGCGGGAGGCGCGGATCCGGATCCAAGGGATTATGCGCGGGCATGGCTGCGGGCATGGGGCGCGTGCCGTAGGGGAAGTGGAGCGAGGGGACGGCAAGGAATGGCCTGCTGCGCAGGCTTCGGGAGTCGGGGGCCTGTGGGCCGGGATTAACGGGTTAACGGGTGGCGGGCGCCGGGGAAGGCTGGGGCGCGCTGCCGGTTGTGGCGTTGGTGGCTGGCCGGGGACGAGGGCTGGGACTTGCGACTTGGGGCGGGGGCGCGCGCTGGCTGGCTGTGCGTGCCATGCCGGTATGGTGGCTGGCAGGCTGCGGGCGCCTGCAGGGCGTGCGAAGCGGCGGGAGGCGGGATGCTGGGCCTCGTGGCGGGCGTGGCGTGGCGCTGGGACGGTGCGGGCCGGTTTGCGAGGGATCGGAGGCCGGTCGTGGGAGGCTGCAATGGGGGCTGTCAACAGGTTTCGCGATCTTCTTTCGGCTCGTTTTCCTGGGGAAATGGGCAGGTTGCCGTTGGGCTGCTGCCGGGGCGGAGGCGCCGAGTATTATAATGGCGCAGCGCCAATTGGGGCGCGCTGGAGGTTACGGACATGACGGCAACGGATGGCAGGCTGGTGGACGCGGTGCTGGGCTACTTGGCGACGGCGAAGGGCCGGGAGGCGGTGAGCTACATTCACCGCGGCCTGAACCGGGACGGCTGGCGCGGGCTTGGCTGCCTCGCGGATTTCGAGTCCAGGCTGCGCGCGCTGGGCTTCACGGTGCAGGAGGGGCGCAACGAGCGTGGCCAGAAGCGCCGGGAGGTGAGCGTGGAGGGGCGCAAGCTGCGGACGCGCGAATGCGTGGAGGCTGCGCGCCGGTTCCTGGAGCTGGCGGACCTGAGTGAAGCGCAGCGCCTGCGGGCCTACCGCAACGGCTGCGACCGGGTGGTGGCCGACTGCACCATGGGGGCCGAGGCGGACGCGGCCTTCGACGGTGGCGAGTGGAGCGGACCTGCGCATGACTGCATGATGACGGGACGGCTGGACGCCCTGGCGCGCCGGTTGGGCTTCCAGTCGAGCTACGAGGCCGACTGCATGCTGCAGCAGCAGGCGATGGAGCGCGTGCCGGTTGAGGTGATGCGGTGATGGCGCCGGTGAAGGTGACGCGGCAGGGGCTGGAGAACGGACTGCGCAGCCTGAAGGCGCGCTATGGCGCGCGCTGGGAACGTGCGCTGCAGGCGGACCGGGGCGGGGAGTGGGAGCGCGCCTGCCTGCAGGCGGCGAGCCGGATGCTGGGACGGCTGCAGACCGGCGCCAGCGTGGGCGAGATGCTGGAGGAGGCCTACTTGGCTGACGACGCGGCGCGGACGCGCTGCCTGCTGGACCTGGGCTGCCTGCAGGTTGCGCGCGAGGCCGGAGACCTGCGCGCGGCATGGCGCGACAGGAAGCTGGCCGGACTGTAAGCCTGAGACCGGCGCCCCATCCTGCCGACGTCGGGAAAATGGTCAATCCCGGGGGGCTGGAGCGCCGGTTTTCCGTCCCTGTCAACGTTTTTTTTCGCTGGATTTCCTGGGAAATTCCCGGGAACGGAGGCCCTGCAGGAGGCGCCGAGTATTATAATGGCGCAGCGCCAATTGGGGCGCGCTTGAGAGGTTGACGCGATGACGACGATTACCGGACGGAAGCTGGAGATGGCGGGGCGCAACGGCGAGGTGCTGATGGTGGCCATGGTGGGGCATGCGGGACGGACAGGCCGAACCGGCGCCAAGATCCACAACGCCTCGGTGGAGATTGACCTGCGGACCGGCAAGATGTGGGTGGCGCATACGCTGTGCGGAGGCAACCTGCGCGGCAACCTGATCACCGGCGCTACCGGCCTGCGCGCAACCTGCAAGAACTGCAAGAGCGACATCAACGACGAGATGCAGGCATGGCAGCTGGTGCAGCGCGCGGACGGCAGCTTTGAGCTGGTGGAAGGAGGCCGGTGATGGCGACCCTCACGGTGACGCGCCTGGATGCCGACCGGTACAGCCTGCAGTCCGACATTGCCATGACGGACGGCAGCTACCTCGGCGAGCCGAGCTGCAGGCTGGCAGGCGGCATGCTGAAGGCGGAAGCGCTGCCGAAGGGCGTGACGCGAGTGGCGCCGGGATTGACATTGCGCGTGAGCGACGAGCGCGCGCAGCTGCTGCAGGCGCTGGCCGTTGGCGCCTGCCTGACCTTCAACGTTAACCGATAGGAGCCGGACATGACCAGCAAGACATTCACGCAGACAGCAGCAGCCCTGGAAGCGCCTGCGCCCTGGTGGGAGCAGCCGCTGCAGCCCAACACCCTCTACGTTCGCAACCTCGCGCAGCGCGCGCTATGGCTGGAGCTGGACGGCCAGCTGAGTGACGGCCATTGGGAGAACGCCAGACCGCAGGAGCATTGGATGGACTGGTGCCGTTGCCAGGTGCGGACGGCAGCCCCTGGCGCGCCGGTTGGGCGGACCTTCTACGCCATGCGGGACCGTTACGCGCTGGCGAATCCGCAGCTGCTGCGCGTTGTCGGCGCGCGCATGCTGGCGACGGTGCGCGTGGCGCTGGCGCATGGCCTGCAGGTGGCCGACCTGCTGCAGCATCACTTCGCCTGCGGTGACCGGGACTCGGCGCCTGCCATCGAGTGGCCGAGTTACTGCGACCTGCGCAGCCAGTGCGCAGCGCTTGGCGTGACGCCGGAGCAGGTGGAAGCTGCGCTGGCGCGCCCCGACTACGGCTGGCGCCAGCTGCGCAAGGACCTCGCGGATCTGCAGCAGGCCATGCGCCAGGACCTGCGCGCGCGCTAACCCGTTAAGGCATCGAACCGGCGCCGGATTGCAAGGTTCCCGGCGCCGGTTTTTCCGTGACTGTCAACGTTTTTCTTGAATTTTTTTCGCATGTTTTTCCTGGGAAATTCCCGGGAACGGAGGCCCTGCAGGAGGCGCCGAGTATTATAATGGCGCAGCGCCAATTGGGGCGCGCATGGCAAGGGGTTACGGCAATGGCGAACAAGACGACGACGGGCAGCGTGACGGTGGTGCGGAACAACGGTTTGACGGTCCGGTTCGAGGTTGCGGGAGAGGGCCTGCTGGCGATCCTGGTGGCCGAGAAGCTGCAGGAGATGGTGCAGTCCCCGCTCTACAACCTGGAGGCAGGCAACGTGGTGGTGGTGACCAGCAATGGCGCGCATACGGTAACGACGTTGGACCGCGCGCTGTGCGCGCTGTAGGAGGCTGCCATGAAGAGCATTGCGATGTTTGACGGGGACATGACGGTGAAGGACAACCGGGGGCGCGAGCGGGACGTGAACGTGGTAGCGCGCATCACCTACACTCCGCAGCCGTACGTGCCTGCGACGCGCCTGGACCCCGCGGAAGGCGGCTTCGACGAGGTGCATACGGTGACGCTGGTGAAGGTGACCTGCAACGAAACCGGCGCCGAGGTGCCGTGGCTGGCCGACCCGGCTGCGGTGGTGGAGAAGGTGACGGAGCGCTGGGAACAGCAGCGCGCAGACGCATGGTCGGAGGTGCTGTAATGGCAGCCAAGAGGAATGCTGGGGCCAGGAAAGCTGGAACCAGCAAGACCAGGACCAGGAAGGCCGGGACCTGCAGCGAGAAGCTGCAGGCCGAACGAGCGGCGCGCGCGCTGGCGAAGCGAGGCCTGCATCGCATGGCCTACCGCAAGCCCAACGGCACCATCGGATACGAGCTGCCGAGATGCTACGCTGGATACCGTGGAGAGCGTGGGCATCCGCAACGGGCGCGAGACCTGGACAGCCTGGAGCATAGTGCGGTGAACGGCCAGCGCCTGCGCAGCAGGTCGGCGCGCGCCCTGGGGCAGCCTGGGGCGCGCGCTGCCGTCTCCGGCGCTGGCCAGCCTGCACGCAGCGCCTGCGGGCGCCTGCGCTTGCTGGCGCTGGCTGGCAGCCTCGAGGGCGCTGGCGCCCCTGCAGGCTCCAGGGCAGGCGCCGGGAAACCTGCAGGCATGCTGGGCGCGGAAGGCAGCGCTGCGCGCGCCCTGGGGCATGCTGGACCGGCTGCAGGCGCGCACAGGCCCTCGGATGCGGGCGCGGCGCCAGCCGTTGGGAACCGGACCGGCCTGCGCTGCGCGCCTGCGCCGAGCCGGAAGCGCTGCGCTCAGGAGCGCCGGACGGCAAGCCGCCTGCCTCGGTTGCCACGGGCCGCAGGTGCCCGACTCTGCCTGGACTCGCCACGGGCGCCACATGCCCGACTCTGCCTGGACCACGGGCCTGAAGTGCCCGACTCTGCCTGGGCCTTGAGGCCCTGCTCTTCCTGACCGGCCAGCCACTGGCCGCCGCCGCACATCCTGAAGTCGCTTCCGAATCGGTCGCGTGTCTCGTGTCTAGTGGTCTCGAGACTCGCGTGTCTTGAAGTCGCTCATCTTCTCCTCGCACCGCCTCTGTCCTTCCCTGCCGTCTCCGCACATCGACTCGGCCTTGCGGGCATCAGCGCAGTACGCGGCGAACTGGGACTCGGTGCGGGCGTGTGGGAAGTCCGGATTCTTCGGGTCGGTGGAAGGCAGCCGGAGATGGGCCTCAAGGAAGCGTGCTCCGCAAGCGACTGCCAGCGCTCCCGAAAGGCTGCAGTCAGGCAGCGAATGGTCGCTGAATCCGAGCAGGCGCTGGCGCCTGACGCGGGAGATGTTCAGCTCGGCATCCGGGGTCGGATAGCTGCTGACACAGTGCATCAGGACCAGGTGCCTTCTCGGCAGGGCCGGAGCACGCATGGCCATGTCTGTTGCCGAACGCGCGGTGGTTCCCATGCCGAGGCTGACAATGACCTTCTGGTTCCCGGAGCGGTGCTCCTTGCATGCCTCCAGCATGAGACGGTCCTCGCTCTCGAAGGCAGCCACCTTGAAGTGCGACACGAGACGCGCGACGGACGGCACGTCCTGGGGCAGGAATACCGTGCACATGAAGTCGATGCCCTGAGCCTTGCACGCAGCCTGCAGGACTCCCAGCCATTCCTCTGGAAACCTGAGATACCTCGCATAGATGTCGGCGTATCCGTGGTCGAGAGCGTTGCCTCTCCGCGCGGCCATGAGGTGATGGTCGCTGGTCCACTGGAACTTGATGGCGTCGCATCCGGCACGCTTCGCGGCGGAGATGGCGTCCTGCATGCGCGCGAGGCTGCCGTCATGGCAGGCGCCGATGTCTGCGATAATGTATGTCCTGTTCAAGTGTCCTCCCTGTTCCCGCGACGTCTGTCCCGCTCCTGCAGGTCCCTGACGCTGTCCAAGACCTCGTCGTTGATGAATGCCTGAGCCTCGAAGCCGATGAGCACGAGTGACAGCAGCAGGACCATTGCGATCCTGCTGCCTCCGGTAGCAGCCCAGATCAGGGCTCCGCCGCATGCCACTCGAACGAGCGTTTGAACGGTGCGAACGAGACGCCGGTTCACCTCGGCCTCCTGGGAACTACCACCTCGGGAAACTCCGGGATGCGCAGGCCCATGGACGGGTCCCAGTCCGCGCGCACGTGAGCACGGCCTATGCGGCAGGCCGCAAGAGCGGTCGCCTGCATGTTCGCCTTCTCAGGCATGTCCCCTTCCAGGAGCGCCATGACCATGGACGCGCGAAGGAAGTCCTCCTCGGTGTCCACGGACAGCTTGACGCGGCTCCAGTCCTGGGTTGACGCCACCATCACCATGTCGGAGGCCGGAAGTTCCCTGCGCATCCAGCGCGTGACATGCTCCCGGTCCAGGCGGTCCAGCGCACGCTCGCAGCAGATGCGCAGGATCTCGGCGGAGAACACCTCGGTATCGAACCCGTCCGGGAATCCGCTGCGCTCCGTGTCGTTGGAAGCGTAGGACCGGCGCGGCCAGTTCTCCAGGAAGACACGCAACACCGTGCCGCTGACGTCAGGCGCCAGCAGGGGACAGTCCCCTGTGACGCGCATGACGATGTCCGCCCCGGACAGCCGCGCGGCATCCGTCATGCGCTGCAGCACGTCCCATTCGCTGCCCCGGAACACGCTGAAGCCGAGGCTGTCCCCGAGCTCTGCCAGCTGGTCGTCCCGCTGGTTGACGCTGGTGACGAGCCAGACGTCGGACACGCCGGGAATCATGCGCGCACGTCGCAGGACATGGCTGATCATCGGATATCCCGCCATCGGTCGCAGGCTCTTGCCGGGAAGCCGATGCGACCCCTGTCGCGCCTGCACCAGGACTACGGTTCTCGGACTGGCGCTCATCGGGACAGCCCCAGTGCGAATGCGAAGGAGGCGCCGACCACGCGTCCGCCCTCGTAGGCTTCGTCGGCGGTCATGGCCACGCTCGCGTTATTGCTGGACTTATGGAACAGCACCCGCTGACTTGCCGCATGCTGCTGTGCGATGGCCATGATGTCGGACGGCACCGGAGTCCCGTCCGCCATGCAGACGCGCCAGTGTACCGGGAAGCCCTCGAGGCGGACCGGATGTTCGCGCCCCCCGCAATGGTCATCCATGGCATCCGAGAAGCCGTGCCAGACGAGACGGCCACTGGCCCAGAGCCTGTCCATGTAGTGCGTCTCGTGCACCAGTCGCAGCACCTCGCGCGCGGCGGACAGCCCCAAGGTGTCTCCGAAGTAGGTGCCGCTGATGTAGGACGAGTGCTGCATGACATCCTCCTTGCCGCAGACCAGCGCGACCGGGACGCCGTTGCCGAGCGCCTTGCCGAAGCAAGCGAGGTCCGGCGTGACGCCGTAGTACTCGCTCGCGCCACCCAGTGCCCAGCGCAGGCCATAGACCATCTCGTCCATGACCATGACGGTCCCGTTGGCGGTGCACATGTCGCGCAGGCACTGGAGCCAGCGCACGTCGGTCCTGATCCAGCGATGCGGCTCGACGACGACCGCCGCGACGTCCTGGCTGCAGAGCATGTGGTGCATGGCCACGCTGTCGCAATGGTAGGGCATGACGGACGTCAGCTGTGCCACGTCGGCGGGGACTCCGTTTTCCTGGCCGTCCAGCCTGTAGCGTGCGTCGTTCAGGTCGCTCCAGCCGTGGTAGCTGGAGTCCATGACCACGATGCGGTCCCTGCAGGTGTGCGCGCGCGCCATGCGCACCGCTGCCATCACGGCCTCGGTTCCGGACTTCACCCAGCGCACCTTCTGGGCCCACGGTGCGCAGATGCGCAGGAAGGCCTCCGACGTGTCCGCTTCCTCGACACTCGGCAGGGACGGGGAACAGCCCTTGCGCAATGCTGCCGTGACCGCTTCGACTACCTGCGGATGCGCATGCCCCAGCGGCACTGCGGCGTTGGCTCCGAACAGGTCAAGCCACGCCTCCTGATGGTAGAAGATGCGAGCGCCCTCGCATGACGTCGAATACAGTGGGAACTCCTCCACCGGGCCCACGTTCCCGGGGCCACGGCTGCGCGTCTGGGCGCCTCCCACGGAGAACTTCAGCGCGCGGTTCAGGACGTTGTTAAAGTCGGTCATGGTTTCGGAACCTCTCCAAGGATGTAAGAAATACATGGTGCCTGGAAGGCCTCCAGCAGGCTCCAGGGCGGGACCTTGTGACCGGAAGGCATCAGGAACCGTCCGGGAATCCCGGGAGGCCTTGGGCGCCAGCCTGGGGCGACTGCCAGGACGCGGGCAGGTCCTGGCCGCCGAACCCCCGGCGAAAGAACTCGATGCCCTCCTCCTTCTCGTTCTCGGCTGCGCCCTGCCATCCGGTCTCGTACCAGCGCACCCCGCAGGCGCCGAGCCTGCACATCGCCACCCACTGCAGCAGGTGATGCGCTCCCGGGACGAGGGTGGCCGCGCTGAAGTAGTAGGCCCAGTCCTCATGGCGCACGATGTATGCGAAGGCCACGTCGTCGCCGGTGCGCAGGTCATGCGCGATCAGGCACATGCCGATGCCGTCCCGCACCCACTCGCCCTGGATTTCCCAGCTGCGATCCGAGCGCGTGTTGCGACCTGCAGCCTTGAGATGCAGCGCGCGCATGCGAGGCAGGAACGACAGGTCCCCGACGCCGAACCGGGACTGGCCCTTGCGCACCTCCTGACGATAGGACTTGCGCATGCCCTTCCAGATGCCGTCGCGTCCGATGCTCAGGTCCAGCACGCGCGTCTTCCATGGCGCCTGAGAGAGGAGGCGATGGCGGTCTCCTGCGGTCTGGCCACAGGCCTCCTCGTACTGGTGCCAGCGAGGTGTCTGCCAGAAGGTCATGGCCGCACCATGAGGACCCAGTCGTCCCCGGGCAGGAAACTCTCCAGGGCCACCTCGTCCGTCGGGAAGCTCGCCATCCTGAAGCCCGCGTTCAGGAAGCAGCGCATGGACGCCGAATTGTCGTGGCGTATCACCGCTATCAGGGTCGACTTGGGCGCGGCGGACTTGTGCAGGGCCATGCCGGACACCAGTGTCAGGATGCCGCTGCCGAGGCCTTGACGCTGATGTTCCGGTCTGACGGAGACGGACACCTCCATGAACAGCCTGCCCTTTACGGGAGCGCGGTCAATGCGCACCGACGCGACGGGGCGCCCGTGCCTGCATGCGACCATGAGGATGACACTGTCCGAGCGCAGCACGCGCCACATCCATGCGACATGGCTCAGGAGCCCGAACTCCCTGGTGGCGCGCATCCATTGCCGGACCTCCGGTGCGTTGCGCAGGCGCCAGAGGAACAGGCAGTCCCGCCACGAGGCCATGCGCACGAAGATTTGCTCACTGGACATCACGCACCGCCCTCAGGATCTGGAATGCCTCGGCATACTTCGCACCCACGCACGACCCCAGGAAGGCTGCGCGCGCTCTCACTCCGAAGGACGACCGCGGATGTGGTTCCTGGCGCGTCTCGCTGGAATAGCACTCGAGCGCCCTCAGCTTCGCGTCCATGAACTGCTTCGGGATGCGATGGAACATGTCAGCCCTGAAGGCGCTGCCCATTCCGGGCGACTGGTGCGTGGTCTCGGGAACCTCGTATGCCACCAGGGATGTAGGAGCCTGATCGCGCCATCCCCGGCATGCGATGAGCGTCGCTTCGGCGACCCTGCGATGGTCCTGGTTCAGGTCTCCGGGACAGTGGGTGTAGACCACCGAGGGATTGCCGACTTCCACAAGCGCGCCCCAGATGGCCGTGGCGATGTCCATGGCGGGCACCATGTCCATACGCTGGTCGGGGAACGCGAACTCGAAGATCCGTCCGTTCACGCCCAGGGCTTCCATTGCCGCGGACGCCTCGGCACGGCGAGTCTTCGCCATCGTGGACAGGCGATCGCCACTCTCGTTCCGGCTGGAGACGCCGTCCGTGAACCATGCCACGTTGACCGTATCCCCTGCTGCCACGTGTGCGGCCATTGACGCTCCGCATCCGAGTACCTCGTCGTCCATGTGCGCTGCGATTACCATCACCGACTTGCCCACTCTGCACTTCCCTTCTCATATCTTGCGAACACTTCGCAGGCTCCAGAGTTGCTTCAGCTCGTGCTGTGTCAGGCGCCTGAACTCGACCGGGACGCCCACCTGTGGCTGTCCCGTGAGGTCCAGGTCTCCGAGAATGTCCACGAAGATGTCGCTCACTGGCGCAACGAACCTGTCCAGGATCTCCATGCGCGACCCCGACGAGATGTCGATCCCGGGACGCTTGGCGATGATGTTGCCGTCGTCCAGGCCACCTGTCATTCTGTGTGCCGTCATGCAGGTCGAGTGCACGCCGCGGAGAATCATGTTCTCGATGGGATGCCCTCCCCTGCCGAACGGCAGGTCGGTGCAGTGGAAGTTGATGCAGATCCTGCTGTCCGTGAACCATTCGGGGACGCGCTGGGACCAGTGCAGGAATGCCACCACCGATCCGGCAGGCGCCTGCTGGACATACAGGGACGGCCAATCCAGCCATCGGCTGGGAATGGGCATCAGGGGGCGGACAAGGTTGCGCACGCTGTTCACCCACGAATGCTCGCAGTCGGAGACTACGTAGATCGGCCTCCGGTCCTCGACTGGCAGAGACGGGACCCTCATCGCGCAGACTCCGACGCCATCGCAATCGCTCTGCCGCAATTGTCTGCGACCGCGATGGCGTCCGGCAGGGGACATCCCATCGGATGCCTTCCGGATGCTACGAACCAAGCGAACGACGCCACGCAGTCCCGATACATGTGCGAAGGGGCCCACTTCGACGCGATGCTCTCAGGGACATTGCCCGCATGCGAGAAGCTGGTGGTCTTCCACGAGAACCCGGACGACAGCGACACGCTGCGCAGGTACTGGCTGCAGCGATGGCGAATCTCGATGACCGTCATGGCGCCTGACGAGTGGCACATGACGATGCGCCACATGTCGCCGCGCACCTGCACGCACTCGACGGAAGCCCTGCCGAGCAGCCATTGGGCGAGGTCCATCTCATGGGAACACTCGTAGACCGGATGCCCGTAGGAGCTTCCAGGCCATGCTCCCATGTCCGTGTGGCAGGATGCGAACAGCGTAACCTTCGCAGGGTCGACCGTGCTCAGGGCTCTGACGAGCTCTGTGGCCATCGGATGGAATCGCCAGTTGTATCCCACCACCACGGGCCAGTTCACGGAAGCCTTGAGGATGCGGTCCGAATGCTCGGACGGCCCTGACGGCTTCTCGAGGAATACCGCGGTGCAGTCCGGCCTGATGCGCTCAAGTATGGACGCGTGGCTCTGCATGGGAACGCTGACAAAGACCATGCCTCCCGGTGACCCGATGCTGTCCCTGCCGTCCAGGTGACGCACTGGGACGTCCAGGACTGACGGCACCATTGCCGAATCCACGAGGGTCAGCAGGCTGGCGCGCAGTCCCTCCTCGAGAAGGTTGCCGACGATGCGCCTGCCTGCAGAGCCGCAACCGACGACAGTGACGGGAACCTTGCAGGACAGCAGCCGCTGTTCCGTCATCGCGCCAGCTCCGTCTTGACATCGCGCTCGACGATCGCCTTCACAAGAGGAAGCAGGGATCCGTGGGTATGTTCGAACATCCACGTGTCGCTGCGATACGACTCGATCGCGAACGGGATCAGCGAATACGGTTCAGGGAAGCGAGTGTTCCATGAGTCGGGCCCGTCATGAGGCAGCACGGCCATCATCTCGTGTCCGGACACGACAGACCGGAAGGTCCGGTGCATCTCATCCGCCGAGAGCAGCTCCTCGTACTTCTTCTCGCCGCCGGGACGAACCCCGACCTCCTCGCGATGGCACTCGAGTCCGCACACGTCGCGCACCGAATCTGCGAAGCACTGGAACAGCATTGACATGCTGGCGCTTCTCAGCACCGGAACGAACACCTCCCCTCCCTGCATGGCGCTCAGCGAATGACGGACGAACTGGACGGCATCGTCCATGGGAACCCAGAACCGCGTCATCTCCATGCTGGTGACCGGGATGGAGACGTGCAGGTCGGAGAACCTCAAGGCTCCGTTCACCATTGAACACCACAACGGCAGCACCGATCCGCGACTGCCGATCACGTTCCCGTAGCGCAGCACCGAACAGGCGGTGCCCTTGGGATAGCTGCGCGCGTTCTCGGACACCACGAGATGTTCGCCCATGGCCTTGGACACCCCGTATGCGTTCTCAGCGTGCACCGCCTTATCGCTGGACACGAACAGGACCTTCTTGACTCCGGCCTCGCGCGCTGCAGCCAGCACGTTGACGGTGCCTTCCACGTTGGTCTTCAGGAGCTCTCTCGGCTCGTCCCAGTGCCCGCTGACCACCTTGCGAGCTGCAGCATGCACCACGGCATCGCATCCGCAGAAGATGTCCGCCATGCGTTCACGGTCCCGCACGTCACCGGCATAGACCTTGACGTGGGGATATCGCTGCTGCATCTCCCTGCGCTTGGCCTCGTCGCGCGTGAACGTGACAACCGTGTCGCTCATGTCGAGGCGCTCAATGAGCGCCGAACCCAGAGACCCCGACCCGCCCGTGATTGCGATCCTTCCGAACTTGTTCACTTGTCCTCCCTCGGGACCGGCGCCTGCGCGCCTTCCCTGACTGCGTGCACCGCCGAATAGCTTGCCACCTGGCCCTCGGGGTATTCCCTGCGAAGCCTGGATACAGAGACCACCGAATATCCACACATCTCGATGAATTGGCAGAGGATTTCCGGGGACATCAGAGTGAAGTTCTCGACGGACGGGAACAGGCTGCGATGCCCCATGGTATCGCTGTCCAGGTGGTAGCACCACAGGCAGCCTCCCGGCTTCGTCACGCGCAGCAGCTCCGTGAACAGCTGGACATGATCGCTCAGAGAGAAGTGCTGGCTGACCATGCTGTCAACCACTCCGTCGAAGCATTCGTCCGGGAACGGGAGCGAGAACACGTCAGCCTGGACCACGTTCTGATGCACCTGGCACGCGACATCGATCGCATCCCGTGAGAAGTCAGCGCCGACGACCTGACGCCCATTCTCACTGAGAGCGGTGAGGTTCCCTCCACCTCCGCAGCCCGCTTCCAGCCATCGGCCTCCCTCGGGCTGCTGTGACAGGAACCTGACCAGCTCCTCGTTCGGCCAGCGCCTGAACCCCCGGGACGAAGCGTAGTGTCCGGACCAGTCCCTCATCTGAGGACCCACTTGAACCACGCCTCTTCGCTCTCGACCCATTCCCACCTGTTCATGAGCGCTCTCCATTCCCACGCTGCTACGTCCCTGCGGTTCAGCCTCTGCAGCAGGTTCTTTCTTGGGACCGCATACAGCAGTACGAGCTTCACAGGCTTCCGAACCTGATGGCCCTGGACATCTTGGCTGCGATGGTGTCCTCAGGGTCGACACTCTTCTTGGGAGGCAGAGGAGCAGGCACCACGTGTCCCGCAAAGACAGCTTCGATCTCCACCTCGACGGGTCCCGACATGTATTGAGGCTGAGCATCCCCGAAGCATGTGACGTCCAGGGAGCGCGTTCTGACGTTGACTGTCCTGACCATGATGGCCACGCTGCTCCCGTCCGAGAAGGTCAGGGTGCAGCCGTCCAGGAGCATGCTGTTCATGCAGTCGGCGGGAAGGTTCATGGCGTCCCTCCTGCTAGAACGGGATGTCGTCTTCGTCTACCGGGCCGGACGGCACGTCCTCCTCGGTCTGGCGCCTGCGGGACCGGCCTCCGCCGCCACCGCTGCCGCGGTCCTCCCGGTCCTCGGAACGTCCGCCACCTCCCAGCAGGGTGACACGGTCCGCCTTGATCTCGGTGGTCCACCGGTCACGGCCTTCCTTGTCTGTCCACTTGCGCGTCTGCAGGCGCCCCTCGATGGCCACCTGCTTCCCCTTCAGGAGGTACTGATACAGGCTCTCCGCGGACTTGCCCCAGAGGACGATGTTATGCCACTGGGTGTCCTCCTTCCATTCGTTGTCCTGCCCCTTGAACTTCTCGGTGGTGGCCACCGAGAAGGTCGCCACCGCAGTCCCACCGTTCGTGTATCGGAGCTCGGCATCCTTGCCGAGATTGCCGATGATGATCGCCTTGTTCATGCTTCCCATGACACCTGGTCTCCTGCACCAGCATCCTGATGCCTGCGCTCGAGGTCCCCGAACTTTGCCAGCCTGCTGACGAATGCCAGCTCCACCACTCCGACCGGACCGGACCTGTTCTTTGCCACGATGGCTTCCGCAGTTCCGGTGGTCTCTCCCTTAGAATACATGTCCTGACGGAACAGCAAAATCGCCAGATCCGCGTCCTGTTCCAAGGCTCCGGACTCTCTCAGGTCGCTGACATGGGGACGCTTGTCCTTGCGTGCTTCCGGGGATCGTCCGAGCTGGCTGAGTGCGACCACCGAGATGTCCAGCTCCTTCGCCATGAGCTTGAGGCTTCTCGAGATTGCCGACACTTCGAGCTGGCGGTTCTCGGCGCGCCTGCCGAGGGTCAGGAGTTGCAGGTAGTCAATGAACACGAAGCGCAGGTCCCGTTCCGACTTGAGCCTCCTGCACCATGCCCAGACGTCCGTCATGGTGGTAGCGGACTCGACCAGGAACAGCGGGTAGTCCGAGAACGTGTCGCTGGCCTGCGCCACGCGCCTGTATGACTCCTCTGAGACCTGCCCCGATTCCATGTCCGCGGTGGGAACTCCCGATCTCCATCCGAGAACCTGCGCGGACAGCTGCTCGATGCTGACTTCCAGAGAGAAGAACACCGTGGCATTGCCACGGCTGGCGAGGCTGTCTGCCATGCCCAGAGAGAATGCCGTCTTGCCGACGCTGGGACGTGCCGCCACGATGGACAGCGTCTTGGGACGCAGTCCGGAAATCAGGCGGTCAAGGTCCGTGTATCCGGTGGCCGTCGGCTTCGGTGCGTCCCCTGAGATCAGGGACGACACGTAGTCCATGACGGCATCGCCGAACTGCACCGCTCCGGACGAGATGCTCTGCACGATGCGGGACAGCCGGGAGGACGCCTCGGACACCAGGCGGGACGGGACGGACTCGGTCTTGCATTCCTGCTTCATCCACTCTGAGACCTGCAGCACCTGGCGCATCTGGTAGCAGTCCCGGACGATGGAAGCGTAGCTGACGATATTGGCTGCCTTCGGAATGCCGTCCGTGAGGGACGAGATGTATGCCACGCCTCCGGACCTGTCGAGTTCGTTCCGCCTGATGAGCTCGTCCCGCAGCGTGAGCGCGTCGATGGATTCGTTGCGCGCCACCATGTCGACCATCGCATTCCAGATGCAGGAGTGCCCATCCCTGTAGAAGTGGTCCGGCTGGATGATGGACAGCACCTTGTTGACAAGTGCGTCGTTCACCAGCACGCAACCCAGGACAGCCTTCTCGGCCTCAAGGTTGTGCGGAGGCACCACTTCCTGCTGGCTCATCGGCACTCCCTGCGACGCAGCCATTCCGAGAGGATGAGCGCATCCGCCAGAGCATGTGTCACCTTGACGTTGGGGAACATGGACAGAGCCAGTTGCTTCGTGACGTTCTTGTCGCCGCGCGTCTGGCAGGACATGTCCCTCTGCCACTTGTTCGGAACCACCGTCTCGAACGGGATGCGCGCGGCAGCCAGAGCCATTCGCAGCATGCCGAATCCTTCCCCGAACGTGAACGCGCTCTTCACCCCCATCTGAGGGGAAGAGTGGACCTTCTCGAGCACGGCCATCGCAGTTGTCCCGTCCAGCTGAAGGGACATCAGTGCGTCCAAAAGCTCGCGCTCCGTCTCAGGCATGCGACAGGCCATGACCACGGTCCGGTCCTGGCTGACTGCTGCAATCCCACCACCCTTGCCGGGATCGATGCCAACGAAGATGCGGCGTGATGACATCTCCGAACCGTAACCTCTCCGGCCAATGTCCGGCATGGCCTCAGTCTCTCCGAACAGCGTCATCGCATTCTCCTCCTGAGGATCGACTGGCGCCTGCGCATGACTCGCAGCGCGCCCGATTCCGGATGCTCATGCTCCCAAACCACCATCGTACTCCAGCCCATCTGCCTCAGGTGCCTGCGCACCCGGATGTCCCTGCGGCGATTGGCATCCATCTTCGCCTTCCAGCCGTCGCCCGACGGCGGCTTGTAGTGCAGCCTGCACAGATGCCAGTAGCAGCCATGACAGAACACCGCGAGGCTGACATCCCTCAGGATGAAGTCTGGACTGCCCGGAAGCTCACGTCCAGACGGGCGTTCGAACGGCATGCGCGCCCTGGACAGGGCCTCGGCCAGCGCGAGTTCGGGCTTGGTGTCCCTGCTCTTGATGGCTCGCATGATGCGCGAGCGAGTTGCCGCGTCGAACACGTCCATGTCAGAACAGGCTTCCGGTGTCGCCCTCACCTTCGGATTCCCAGTCCATGACGGACTGTCCAGAGGTGTCAGGCTTGAACTGGGACCAGTCGAACTTTGACAGGACCGAGAAGTGCTGCAGACGTTCCGACGTGAACGGCGACAGCTGGGCAATCTGGTCAGGCTGCTGGCCCGCATCGATAGCGCGCGCCACCTGGCTCCCGAGCGAGGCATAGTCCGTGCGCATGCGGAGACGCACGGAGAGGCGCACCTTCAGGGCGTCCTCGTCCGACATGTCTCCGAAGTTCACGGCGAACACCTCTTCGACTCCGAGGGAGGTGAGCGCCATGACAATGGAACGTCCATCCAGCAGCTCGATGCCGCTGGCATGGTCCCTCAGGAGCACCGGCCTCAGCTGTCCCCACTTGGAGATGGAGGACGCCATCTTGGTGACGACCTGCATGTCCAGATACGACAGCGGCTCCGCATGTCTCGTGATGCTGTCGATCCTGACCTTGCCCCACTTCATTGCCATGAGATTCCCTTTCCGGACCACAGGTCCGTGACGTAACGTTCGGTTGACAGCAGTGACCTGATGCTGCTCTCCACTCGTGCCTGACCACAGGCTGCCGACGTGGCAGACGGGTCCCTGCCCATGTCCACCAGGTCTGCGTTCCAGGTCTCGGACAGCTCCCGGCGCCATTCGACGCGCGTCGAGCGACCCTCTCGGACACGCACTACCTTGCCCATGCCCGCTCCCTTCGTTGCCGCAGTGCTGTCTGCACTGTAGAAGGGATATCGTTCCAGGATCCACTGGGACGCCATCGCGAATCCGTGAACCCTTACCGGCCAGTGCCTGCCGATAACCTCCCAGCAGCTGTCCAGATACGGCACCAAGACCTTGCGCGCGGCTGACAGTGACAGGTTGCCCGCTCCGCCCAGAGCTATGTATCCGGCATCCCGGCACATGCCATGCAGCACGTCCAGCGGCTCGCCGCGATGGAATACGGGCACCGGGTCCAGTCCGGCAGCGCGCATGCCCGAGAGGTTCGCGAACGTCTGGCGCCAGTCTCCGATGACGTCGAGGCAGGCATAAGCTGACAGCCCTGACGCGTGCTCCCAGATGAAGTCGCAGTACTCGGACAACGGGAACGTCTTCGCGCTTCCCGAGTGAATGCCGTACGCTCCGGAGTCCAGGAACACGTCAGGCGCCGCTGAGAGCCTTCTCGAGAATGCAGCCGAGGACCGGTCCGCGAACGACAGCAGGAACCTCCCGTGACCGGTACGAGTCACGATGCGACCCGTGTCAAAGGACGGCCCCCCTGCTACGTAGATCCTCACCACGAGACTCCGCGGGCTGTCCACAGGTCCGTCACGTAGCGCTCCAGCCTGAGCTGTGCTGTGATGTTGCGCACGCGCCTGCCCTCGTGTGCCGACTTGCTCTTGCCTTCCGTGCGACCCACGCCATCCGCTACCAGACCGTCCCAGGTGGCCGCAACGTCCTCGAGCCAGCCCCTTGATACCATCTGGCCGCCTTCGTAGCGGGTGACGCGCCCCATGCCTGCTGCGACGATGGCGCTGCTGCTGTCAACGCTGTACCATGGATATCGCTCCAGCGCCCACTGTGCCATGATGCCCAGGCCGTGAACCTTGACGGGCCAGAAGCGCTCGATGACATGCCAGCACGCGTCCAGCTTGGCGCGCAGCTCCTCGCGCGTGATTCGCTCGCTGGCCATGCCTCCTAGGGCGACGTATCCGGTATGGTCCTCGAGCGTGTCCCTGAGGACCTCGACCGGTTCCCGACCGGCATGGTAGATGGCCACCGGATCCAGTCCTTGGTCGCGCATGTAGCGCAGGTTCCTCAGGGTCGCATCGAGGTTCCCGATGACATCCAGGACTGCATACGCGTCCAGGGCGTCCCGGTTCGCCTTGACATAGTCGCAATACTCCTGCAGGTCAATGTGCCTCCCGAGGGTGTGCGCGCTGAATGCCCCCGAGTCCAGGAACACGCTGACGTCCTGGGGGCGCCTGTCAATCCAGAACTCGAACTCGTCCTTCGCCCAGTCCTTCAGGAACGCATAGGACAGCAGCCGATTCCTCGTGCCGGTGTCATGGTCCCGCTGCGCGCTGCCCTTGCTCTTGCCGTTGCCTGCCACGTAGAGTTTCATGTGTTCCCTTCTGGATTCAATCCAGAAACCGAATCCGCCGCGCTTCTCTTGGACATTGGCGTAGCTGAGCAGCACATTGCTGATGCCGCACGCATACCCCTGGATCATGGTGGCCGCCGAATCGTATCTCGGCGTCGCGAAATAGAGCCTCACCGATGCTCCCTGCGCGCGGCCATGCTGGCATGCAGGTACTCAAGGGAGGGACGAAGGCAGGATATCCACTCCCGCACAGGAGCGGAGAACAGTCGCTGGCGCCAGTCATGGGATACCGTATCGGTTTCCCATGGAGGAAATTCGTACCTCTCGCTGATGCCGTTGACGTAGAACGCTGCCCATCGTCTCCTGCAGGAATTGCACCTGCCGCAACCCTTGAAACCGTCCCGAACGAATCCCTCGTAGCAGCAGGGACTTCCCAGCAGCTCCCTGAATTCGAGGGACTCCCTTCCATGGCGCCGGAGAACTTCCCGGACAATGGCTCCCTTGGTGTAGGATCGCAACGGGGTCAGGAGCACGCAGCGCCGACCGCTCGACTGGGACAGCGCCCTGGATGCGGCCCTGACGAACTTCCTGGACTTGTCCGGACTGAGCTCTCCCGCGGTGGCGCCGAGGAGGACCGCGTCGCAACCTGTGAGAGACGCTGCCGCGACCGCCATGAAGAGGTTCCTGTTCGGGACATGCGCGTTCTCGGATGCCATGTCTCCGAGCCAGCGACCGCAGTCGACAGTGACCAGCCTGCCTGACAGCGAAGAGGCGTGAAGGCAATGGTCGAGCTCGCGCTGCTCGTACGAGGACCCGATGCGAACGTAGACCAGCTGCGCGTCCGGATACCTGAGCGCCAGCGCCACGCTGTCCATGCCTCCCGAGAACAGAATGGTGCGCTTCACTGCCATTCCTCCGAATGGGTCATGCGGTCAACCATCACGTGCAGCAGCACGTGAAGCAATACCCATGGACTGGACGCGGCAAGTGCCAGTGCGACGTACAGGGCAATCCCAGCAGGAACGTTCTGGCGCAGGTGCATGACGCGATGCGCCTGCAGCTCGACATCCCCATCGGGAAGCATGCTGCCTGAAGTGGCGGACCTGAGCCAGATCGGCAGGACGAAGATGTCCGGAACGTACTGGAACCACCATGCCCCGGGCAGCGTCACGGCCAGCACCAGATGTGCCAGTGCGTCAACGAGCGTTCTCGGAAGAGCAGCCAGCCATGACGTCACGAATGCGTTGAGTGTCACCTTGATGCCTCCTTGGCTGCGCGTCTCATCTGCCGATGGTTCCTGACTGCGATGTCGTAGTTGTTCGGCGCGCGGAGATCCGGCTTCGCCCTGAACACGTGCCATGCTGCGAGCTTGGCCATGCGAACCGCGTGCTCCTCATGGTATTCCCATCCGGGAGCGATCTCAGTCCGGCGCCTCATCGCGGTGCGGATGGCCAAGATGCTCTCCTCTCCGCACTTGGCCGCCTTCTCGAGATGCTGCCGCTTGTTCACTTGGTTCTCGCGAGATCCAGGAATTCGGACCGGCAGCGCGGGTCTTCCCTGAAGGAGCCCATGAGGCAGGACGTCACCGTCTCGGTGTCATGGGAGCGGACTCCGCGCATCTCCATGCACATGTGACGCGCTCTCAGCACCACTCCCACGCTGCTGGTGTTCAGCTCCGCAGAGAGGCGCTGGGCCACGCTGCGCGTGATGCGTTCCTGGTTCTGGAGACCGCGAGCATAGAACTGCACGCAGCGCGCCAGCTTCGACAGGCCAACGATGCGACCGTTGGGAATGTATGACACGGACGCCACTCCGAAGAACGGCAGCATGTGGTGTTCGCAGAGGCTGAAGAACGGGATGCCTGTCTGCACCACCATCTCGTCCATGCCCTCTGACGCGAACGTGGTGAAGTCGAATGCTTCCGGCTGGCACCACCAGCGCATGAACTTTGACACCCTCTTGGGAGTTCCGGACACCCCGTCCCTGACAGCATCGGGAAGTTCGCGTCCTGCATATCCCAGGTGCTCCAGCACCTTTGAGACATGGTATTCGATTGGGTCCCTGTCGGTTCCGTGGCCGTGATCGAGAGCCATCTGACTCATCTCCATCCTTCCCGTCTTGCGCATTCCTCGTGAACCCACCTGCTCGGCCTGCCGGACAAGGGGTCAAACGTGCAGCGTTCCCTGAACCTCGCACTGCGCGAACAGATCTCGCAGGCTCCATTCCATTCTGCGCTCGCAGCGCAGGTCACCCATCTCTCGATGAATGACCTGGGCCTGCGCTTCCTGGATTGCCTCGGCAAGTCCAGGACGTGAGCTGTCATCTGGTCTTCCAGAACTTGTGCATCTGCACGCTGATGCGCAGGTTCGGATTGCTGAGCACTGCCGAGATGCACGACTGCAGGTTCTCGAAGCTGATCTCCCGGATTGCGTTGGCAGGCTGCAGGTATACCAGCTTGCCCATGTTCGCCCAGCACACAGCATCGGACAGCGTCGGCCATCCGGGACCGTCCCCGAGACCGCCGTTGATGACCTTGACCTCGTCTGCGCTCACCACCATGTCCTCGAGATACCCGGGCTTGGGACTCACCGTGACCCACAGCCTGTCTCCCATGTGCAGGATGGAGCCGTCGTCGAACACGACGTTCCATGACGCGCTGGCGCGCCGGAGCCACGACGGATTCCTCGTGCCGCTGGTCTCGATGTGCACCATGACGCCACGCAGGAATGCTGCCGCGAGAATCGGCCTGACGTCCCGGTCCAATGGCTCTCCACCGGTGAGGCACAGGTGCTGGCAGTCCTCTGCCCAGTCCAGGATCTCGTCCGCAGTGAACAGCCCTCCGCCCAGTTCCCTGCGAGTCTCGGAATAGTCGGTGTCGCACATCGTGCAGACGCCCTTGCCGACACTGCATCCGACAAGGCGGGCGAATGCCATGACTGTCCCAGCGAAGAGCCCCTCGCCCTGGGGAGCCTTGAACCTCTCAGCGAACGGGAAGGTCTTATTCTCCATTCCAGGTCGCCTCCACGTAGGACGTCGGCGTCTCCCACAGCTTGACAGAGAAGACGTGCCGCTTGCCATTGCGGGCAATGTCTTCCTGGATGAGAAGGCTGAGCAGGTGGGCTGCGATGCACTCCGCCGTCGGAACGAACGGGACCACCACCAGTCCCGGGAAGTCCTCGCTCGCCCAGGGATCCCGCTGGCACAGCATCATCTTGTGGTCGAACGAGGATTCGATGATCGGCTTGGCGATGTCCTTGATATGCTTGAAGTCCATCACCATGCCCTCGTCAGGCGCTCCCATGTCTGTCTTCACGGGAGCACGAAACGACACCTCCGCAACGTAGCGGTGCCCATGGAAGTTCCGGCAGGCGCCGTCATGGTTCGGCAGCCGGTGACCCATGTCCCATTCGAGACGCACCGTGGCCGTCATCGGAAACGAGCCTCGAGACGGTCCATCAGCTTGCGGACCTGCTGGCATTCCTCGTCGGTCGTGATGTCGGTGCCGCTCTGGTGCGCCCTTGTCAGCCTGTTATGGAGTTCGGCATGCACCACGCGCATCATCGGCACGCTGATCATGATCTGGTTGAGCTTCTTCGGCTTGTCGGAAAGGTCCTTCTCAGTCGGCATCCTTCTTCTCCTGTGTCTGCTTGACGGAACGCGTCCGGCGCTCCACGGCCTTGCACTGCCTGCCCATCTGTTCCAGCTGGTTCTGGAGCGCGAGCTGGTCCTCGGCGCTGCTGGCGGCGACCAGGACCCACCATGCCGTGACAGCTCCGTCGCTGCCGTCGTCGATGGCCTTCTTGAGGCGAGACACGGTCCATGGCGAGTCTTCGCTGTCCGCAGCCTTGCCGAGCCAGAAGTCCTGTCTCTGAGGGGACAGCGGGGCCACCAGGAGGTGATGCCGGATGCCCAGCTTGTCCATGCGCCTGCGCTGGTAGGGAATGCGAGTGGCGAGCCAGCGATACACGCTGCAGGTGCTCTCGGACCATCCCGCGGCGTAGTCCACGATCTGGTAGTAGCTGTCGCCGTATTCCGCCTCGAGACTGTTGAGGTAGTCGCCCAAGGCGAACTGGATGCCGCGCTCGGTCGCGCACAGCATGCGTCCGACCTTCTCCCACCTGTTGAACGGCGGCTTGCCTGCGACGCGCATGCCGTTCGGCGTAACCACGAATCCCTCTGCCAGCTCGACCGGCTCCTGGGAATTCGCGGGAAGCACCGTCAGTGCGTTCTGGCCGAGCACGATACTGCGCGGCTTGTCCTTCTCTTCTGTCATTTATTGCTCCTCGTAGATGTTGTCACGAAACCTGAACGACAAGGGTCCGTCCGCTCCAGCGTCCGTGCGCTGCATGATGGACATGCGCTCTCCCGTCTTGCGGGAACCGGAATCGTACAGGGCATGATGTGTCTTGCACAAACACAACGATCCCTTGGTGGTATGCCTCTTCTCAGGCGCCATGCCGCGCGTCTTCCATCTCCTGTTATCCCCGAGATGCGCCCACTCGAGAGGCCCCGAACAGGGCTCTCGCATGTAGCGCGCTCGGCACAGATGGGAATCCCGCCTCATCACCTCCAGGCGCACGGACTTGATGACCGCCGATTCTGCGGCCTTGCGCCTGCGCTTCTCTGTCTTCCTGGGAATCGGCTTCGGGATCATGGGCCTGCTGGATTGGATTATAGGACCGAACTTGGCGCCTGGATTCGCTCGAGCAATGTCAGCTTCCTGACGCGATGATTGGTGCTGCGAACCACCATGATCCTGCCGACGGTTCGCCATTCGGACTTCCGGTGCATCGGCCACGTGGTGTCCAGCCATGCCATGAATCCGCCTGTCTTGACTACCGCGGCAAGGCATCGGGTAGCTCGCTTCCTGTCCACCATCGGAGTGCCGTACTCCTTGGCATCCTCGGAACTGTACGGAGGGTCCGCCACCACCAGGTCATACCCCTCCCTGAACCTGCCCGAGCCTGCCAGCACGTCGCAGACGTCGAGCAGCATGGCGGCATCGTAGACATTGCCCACGACGCCCTGGGGGACGCCCGGGGCGTAGCGGAGGCTCAGCCTGTCATACCTGCCGGGAGGAATGCTTCCTGCGAAGGCATGCAGCATCGGCCAGCGTACTCCCGGGCTGTCGCACATCTCCTCGGACCGCCTCAGCACGTCAGGAAACAGAGCCATGACGCGATCCATGTATCCCGCAGGATAGGACCCGTAATAATCCGACCGATTCCTGTAGTCCGCGCCGATGACCCACACCCCGTAGATCACGTCCCGAGCCATGGACCCCGAACCTTCGGACACGACCTGCATGGGAGGACGGTCCGGAAAACACCTGGAATAGTTCTCGCAGCGTTCCCTGATTGTCACTTCTCGAGTGCTCCGAATGAGATGGAACGCTGGGGAAGCAGCTTGGGAATCTCGCCGTCCGCCGCATTCAGGACCTTGCCGGAACGGGCCACCAGGCATGCGGATGTCCGATCGGAGTACTGTCCGGACGCTTCGCAGATCCCGGGAAGGCGCCTCTCGGATGTCTCGCCGCGCCTGCGCGCCTGCCGGTATGCCGCAATGAACTCCTTCTGCTTCGTGGCCAGAGCGATGTCGTTCTGTTCGCAGAACTGAGACCAGCTCCCGAAGACCGCCACCAGTGCCTCCGCAGCAGCACCGTCCTCGAACGTGACGGTCCTGTAGGCTCCTGCCGTCTCGCTGGCACGCTGAGCCGCGCTCCAGGCCACCAGGGCAGCATCGTCCGTCGCCGGTTCGACATGGGACCGGATCTCGGCCACGGACGGGAAGTACTTGCTCTCACGGACCACGCGTGTCAGCGCGTCCCTGAGTTCCTCGTAGGACAGGTCGGACAGGGCGCGCGCATAGATGGCCACCCTTCGAGCTGTCGGTTTGTATCCGTATGCCTCGCAGAGCCCAGAGAACAGCTTGCTCCGGTCATCCATGTTCGCCTGCCTTATGGCTCAAGGTCGGAGTCGCGCACGAACACCACAGCGTCCACGAATGCGCCGCCCTCGACGGGGTGCACGTTGGCGAACTCTGAGACCGTCACGTTGGACCCTCGGCATCTCGCCCTGGCCGCATCCCTGAACCTGGAATACCGCTCTGCGCACTGCCTGCGCTGCTGGGACACCAGGGTCTCTCCTGTCCTGGGATTCCTCTTGACGGTCATTGAGGCATCCCCGTGAAGACCCGGTCCAGGACCTGGACTACCTCCGCGTCCGCATTCGCCGCGTGAGCGGCCATGCGTTCCGCGAGGCGGTAGAGGTCGGGGCATGCCGCGACCACTCTGGCGTTCTCGAGGGTGAGACCACGAGCGACAGGATAGCCCCCATATCGCTGCAGGTCGTCGCTCTTGGCATCGTATCCTGCGGGAGGCTGGGCGGACACCACGCACCAGGTGTCGCCCACCTTGTTCCCGACCTTCCATGGACCCATCGTGTGCATGACTTCCTCCGTCACAGGCGCACCGGCATGACGACGCCGATGCCCGATGTGGACTCCCCGGAATCCCTGAAGACGACAGGTGTCGCATCGCTCAGGATCTCGAGATCAAGATCCTCGGAGGCGCAGACGGACAGCGCATCCACGATGTATGCGGAATTGACCTTCAGGACAATGCTCTGCTGGGGACCGTCCGAGATCACCAGCTCCTCGGTGCCCTCTCCGAACTCGGCGCTCATGGCCTCGAGCAGCAGGCGATTGCTGGACAGCGTGACAGACACCGTTGACAGCTTCTGGTCCGACACCATGGCCACGCGCCGCACCGCGCCGAGAAACAGGTCGCGGGAGACCCGCACCATGCAGGCGCCTTCGCGCTTGGTGCGAGGCATGATCCGGCTCCAGGCTGGAAACTTGCCCTCAATCACCCTGGACACCATGAGGCGAGCGCCCATCCTGAAGAACAGGTGATTGTCGGACTTGGCGTACTCGACCGTCTCCATGTCGCTGTCAAGCGCTGAGACCAGAGCGTCAACGGTGCGCTTCGGAAGCAGCGCATCCGAAGGGTCGGCGTCCTTGACAGCCATCGATGCGAATGCCAAGCGATGGGAGTCGGTTGCCACGAATTCCGCCACCGATTCCTTCAGCGAGAACAGCACCGCGTTCAGCGCGTATCGCTGGTCCTCGCGCGTGGCGTACCTGCTGCGCATCAGGCAGTCGCGCAGGCCGACTCGGGACAGCGCCTGGAACTTCTCGGGAGTGACCGGACGGATCGGGAACTCGCCGACCGGGATGGTCTGCAGCTTGGCTCGGAACGAGGCGCCCTCGAACAGCACGAACTTTCCGTCCAGCTGCAGCCTGATGGTGCTGCCCGCCGGAATGGCGCGTGCCATCTCCAGCAGCTTCGCAGCGTTGACGGTCGCGGACCCCTCGATGCCGGTGCAGGGACATGACGACATCATCCAGATCTCGAAGTCCGTAGCGGACATGGAGAGCTGGGCGCCGTCCGAAGACAGCAGGACGTTGTTCAGGACCGGGATGGTCGGCTTCCGGCTGGATGCCTGCTCGGCGACTGAGAGTTCCCGGACGAGGTCCTCCCTTGAGACTGTGACGTTCATTTCTGGCTGCCTCTCTGCATTGCGGAAGCCGCTCGGCTCACCGCGTCTTCAATCTGAGCGGACGTGGCGTCAACCCTGCCCGCAGTTATGTCGATCATGATGCCCTGAGCCAAGGACGACAAGGCTCCAATGGAGTAGTCGCATCTCAGCACGCGAGCATCCCGGCTGCTGAAGAACTGGTCCACCAGGAGCAGGACGTCCTCCTCTCCCCAGGTGGACACCATGTCCTTCACCAGCTTGCCGTCCTTGCCTCCGCTGATCTTCGGGCGAAACCCGAAACGCGCACGGAACATCGTGTAGTACTTGTCGATGACCCGCTTGACTGCCGGGTCCGAATCCTTGCGATCCGGAACGGGCTTCTCTTCCCCGAACAGGTTGCTCACGGTCTCCTCCTTGCCTGCACCACCAGCGCTCCGTCGCACAGCCTGCTCACGCACAGGTCCAGTCCGCGTGTGCGCGCTCTGAATCTCAGGGACCGGCGCAGGCTCCATGACTTGCGCTTCTGGCGCCCTGGGGCACCCTTGCGCTTTGGGCACAGGCTGCGCATGTCCCTGGATGTCAGTTCCCATATGGAACCGTCCAGGAACTTGTCATACCTGCCCTGCCTGAACGGCGGCTGCAGGCTGATGTCACCACGCGCGAACGACAGCATTGACGCCACTGGGTCACACCCGAATGGAGACGTCCCGGCTCTCGGTTCTCACGGTGCCGGGAATGCTGTACGCGGCCCCGCGCTGCCGAGCCTCGCCCTTGAGCCACGGCATGTTCGCGCTGATGGCCTGTTCTGAGACGACGCCGTCCGCGACAGCACGAGCCAGTTCGCGCAGGCTGACAACCTCGACAGAGACCACGGTCCGGAAGGAAGCGCCCTGGATCTTCGGCGCCTGAGCCTGGATGGTGGCCGGGATGACAACCGGGCTCGGCGCGTCAAGCTCGCGCTCTGCCGCCTTATGCAGAGCCTCGTCCCCGGTGGCATTGGCCAGCGCCTCGAGACGCTCCGCGCGCGCCAGCTTCTCGTCGTCCGCCTTGCGACGCGCCTCGTCCTCCGCTTCCTTTGCCATCCTGCGGCGTTCCGCTTCGCGGTCGCGTTCGAACTGGCGAATCTTGGATCTCAGGGCCTCGTCGGGACCGTCGACAAGGGCCATGAGCGCTCGCTCCTGGTCGAGCACCTTGCGCTTGGCCTCGTCGAGGGCTCTCTTGGGTCCTCGCATGATCTCCGTGATCATGCGCTTCCAGCGCGCGATCTTCTGGCCGATCTCCACCGCTTCCCGCATGGAGTCGTCGTCGCGCACCTGCAGTTCGCTGACGCGCCGCGAGAGCTCGGTGCTCTCGGAGCGCATGGCCAGCATTTCCGGCTTGTCACTGACGTTGATGTCGATCTCGTTCACAGCAGCTCCTCGTCTTGTTGTGGGTCCTCAATGGGCGGCTGGTCGGGAAGCATCCCGTGTGCCGCGCGCCATCGCGTGATGTTGACAAGCGCCGCCGCGGCAATGCGGTCGGTGCTGTCGTCGTAGAGCTTGACGTGGTACTTGCCATCGCTCTTAACGTAGAGGCCGATGCGCGAGACCGGAACGGAGGCAGCTCCGAAGACCTGCTCGATCTTGCCGGTCTCGCGCGCCAGCAGCTCATACAGGGCCAGCTGGACTCCGTGACTGTCATACGGCTCGCCGCTCTTGATGTCCAGGATGGCAGGACCTGCGGGAATGCTTCCTGCACGCTTGCGGACAAGCCCAAGGGAGTCTGGACGCCCTGTAACGAACCCTGACGTCATCCGGCATTCGGACAGAAGGGACGACCATGACAGCACCTCGGCGCCCTTCCTGAGGGCCTCGAGGTATCCGGACATGGAAGGCGCGCAGGACACTTCGATGCCCTTGAGGACATGCTCTCCCAGCCAGTGCACCAGCTGTCCTCTCTCGCGGGATTCCTCGGTGAACCATGACGAGTTCACGGACAGGCCATGATCCCCGAGCAGCGTTGACACCCGGACGTCTTTCGGCATGGCGTGCTATCGCTTGCCCTTCTTGGACATGCCTGTCAGGTAGCGGAACTTCTTGGTCGTGCCGGGAACCTGCCGCTGCTCCCAGTCCATGACGCACAGGATGCCGCTCTCGCAGGCTTCCTGACATGCCTTCGCAAGTTCGGAATCGTCGGTGACGTACTCGTTGCTGTTCTCGTCCCGCACGATCCATCCTTCCTTGCCGTCGATCTTGCGCACGCCGGACAGCGACACCGAGGATGCACGCTCCTCGTCCTCCTCGACTTCCTGCCTGCTGCGACCGTCCGTGTCCTCCACGCCTGCAGCCAGAGCCAGCAGTGCGGACACGCCATACCGGCGCGCGTAGGCGACCAGGATGCCGACGTCCTGCGGCGTGGACACGCTGCCGGAGATGCGCAACGTGTTGCGAATCCACTGCCCGGACGAGTGCATGAGAGCCGTCACGACCACCACGCCACCTTGGACCACCTGCGGGAACTGCACCACCACCAGTCCGTTCTCGGCCAGCGGCTTCCGGATGGAGGACATGACGTCCGACAGGTCGGCGTACTTGTACTGGTAGCTTGTCCTGCCCTCGCGTGCGCGAATGGTCGCAGTGCGCGTCTTCTCGATGTTCTCGAAAACCTGCTGGGCCTTGGAGAGGGCCAGCACCAGGGCTCCGAAATCATCGCTGCACTGGAACGCCTCTTCAACGTACTCGGAGCGCATCGGCCGATTCGGCCTGTCCGCTTCAGGCCTGCGCTGCTGCTGCGGCTGAGTCTGGGCCTGCGGCTGCGGCTGAGGCTGCGGCTGCGGCTGCTGTTCGTCGTCCCTGATCTTCACCGTATCCTGAGACATGTCTCTTCCTTTCCCTTAACCCGTTAACTGTCGCTCGCGGGCGATTCCTGGTCCGAGATTTCCTTTGCGCATTCCACGATGCCCGCGATCCCGTGCCTGCGGATGAGTGCCTCCACGAGATCGGAGCGGCTCCAGCCTGTCACGGAACTCGCGCTGTCCAGCAGGCCGCGACCGAGATCGGTCAGGGACAGGCTGATGCCGGGAGTGGCCTTGGGGCGGAAGTACGTCGGTGGCCCCTTCGTTGTGGTCTTTGGCATCTGATTCGTTTCCTTTCCTGGGGATTATTATAATTTTCTGCGCATCGGTCGCGTTCGAGCGGGCTTGGGAACATACCCGGTGGCAACCTTGCGCGCGGACCTGCCGACAAGGGACACGAGGCACTGCATGCAGACTCCGCCGTCCTTCCTGCCGTGCAGGGACTGGCAGCGTTGCGCCGCCCTCAGCGCTCCCTCGTAGACCTTGACGTGCTTACACGACACCCCCTTGTTCTTGCCGAACGAGAACGCCGGACAGGAGCACCACAGCTGCCCGTCCTGTCTCTCGATCCTGTAGTACGCCCCCTGTCCGGACAGGGACGGCACCAGAGCTACCAGCTCAGGCGGAGGCACAGGGGCCTCCGAATGAGATGGCTCTCTTCGGCCTCATGTCGCATGCCGAATGCAGGCGCTTCCTTTCGGCGCCTGGAGTCTCGAACAGCAGCGTCGGACAGTCCGATCTTTTGCCGGTAACGAGACGCATGACGCCGAGAACCTCCCTGATGGGATCGCTTCCGAAGCATGCCTGCAGGGCGATGCGCATGAGATGACCCCCGTGCATCTCATGGGACACCAGCGGCTGCTCGAAACGCACATGGACATGAGTGTTGCCGTTGCGACTGCGAGACATCTCGGCCTCGCAGTCGAACCCGTTGAATGAGAGCGTCGCGATGACATTTCGCATGCGGACAGCGCAGGGACTGAACGAGAACCGCTCGAACGGAATGTCTATGTCCACCTGGATTTCGTTCTCTCCGGGAAGCACCACGTCGCATTCCCCGGCGATCTCGCCGACGTCCTGGTCGAGGCTGTAGCTCTTCACTGGTCGTCCCTCGGTGCAGGAGTACCGGTGTCCTCACGCGCAGCCAGCTCCCGGGCATAGTGGTCCGCCCAGCACTTCATGCAGCGCCTCTGAGGCTGGCTGAGATGTGGCCTGAAGGACGAGGCCACCACTCGGTCGCTCCAGCAGTCCACGCAATTGCGTTTCGGGGTTGCCTTGTCGGCAGGCGAGAATCCGGGAATCATATCCGCTCCTCCAGTCCGATGTAGATCTGGTTCGAAGCTCCCGGGATGACCTTGAGAGCTCCGGACCCGTTCAGGCACAAGATGCACCCGGGATCCCCTCCCAGTCGGCTGGTGGAGAACGGTCCGGACACCAGTCTGGCGTCAACGCGCTTCGCTCCTGACGCGTCAAGCACGAAGCGAATGTCCATGTCGTCCGGAAGGAACCTGTCCAGGTGGTACGGGGACAGGATGACGCGCGTGCGCTCCTGCCTGTCATGGTCGGCCTGCAGGCGATTGACGGTGTCCTGCAATGTGCTGATGTGGCGCCGGAAGCGTGCGGGCAGCTTGGCGATATCCTCAGGTGTCACGATGTCCTTGCTCATGCCTCTGTCTCCATTGGAAGGTCTTCGAAGAGTCTTGCTCCGTTGATGTCGTCGTCCGTCTCGATGTCCGGAAGCACTGGAGGTTCGATGTCCTGCTCGAGACTGGAGGCAGCCTCCTCCCATTGCTCTGCGAAGAGCAGGAGTGCTTCGCCCTTCTCGGACTGCTGCCACCGCTCGCTGCGCTCCTCCAGCTTCTCGCGCGCGTCCGCGGACACCTCGTTGGCGAACTCGGCTGCACGCTTGCGTGCCTCGTTGTATTTCGAGACGCTGTGAGCCAGCTGGCCGAGCAGGGAACCGAGCTCGACGTTGGCGCCGACAATGTCCATGCGAAGTCGCTGTTCGGCCTTGCGCAGCGACATCTGAAGCTCGGAATGCCTTGAACGAAGATCCTTGCCAAGCTGCATCATGACTGCCCCCTTGCTGCTGTAGCAGCAGGAATTTCCTGTTCCATGTTTTCTGGTTTGCCGTACCCGAGGTGAGCCGCTTGAGTCAGAATAGCACCCATCCCCCCGCAAAGGAGGACGTGCGCATTCTGGTCCGGTCTTGCGGTGCGAGTTCGTACCCGCGGAGCCGCCGCCATCGCCAGGACCCCGGGCGTGCTATGGGAGCACCCGGAGCCTTCCCTCAGTCTTGCCGCAGCCCAAGCCCGCGGATCCTCGCGCGTCTGAAGGTTCGCACCCACGCTGCCGGTTTTGCGAGTCCCCCGTGGTGACCGGCTCTGGTTTGCAGGAATGACGGGATGGCGCGCCACGCGTCTGTGACCGCTCCGCACCATACGTGCTGGCCGAGGGGCATCTGCTACAATGCGTCCCAGGGCCATCAGGCTCCAGGGCATCGTTCCATTCCCCGTGGCCGCCCGGATCCAGAAGGTCTCAGCAGCGAGTTCGTGACTGTGATCGCGAACTCGCTGCGAATTCCCCAGCAGCCGAGCTTCCTGAACCGGATTATACATGACCCTCCGCGCGCGGTCTTGCGCACGACCGAGCACGAAGTTCCGCGCTCGCATGCGCCTGCACCGTCTCGAGGACGTCCCGGAATTCGGCACTGGGAAGTTCCTGCGCGCAGCCTGCCACCACCTCGAGGGCTCTGACTGCCTCCTGGATGGTGCAGGCTCGTGTCCAGTCCCTGAGCACCAGGTACAGCTCTGATGCTCTCCAGCCGCAGCGCCTCGCAAGGCGCCTCGCCTCGTCTGCCAGCCTCGGGTCAACCCTGAACTCACTCATGGGAACCGTCCTTCCGTGCGAGCGAAGACCTGAACGCTACATACTCAGGGCTCATCATCATGCGTGCGAGGAACAGGCTGCGCTCGTCGCTGTCCGCATGGTGCATGTGCGTGTCGAACATGGCGCATCCGAATGGAGCGACCGCGTGGATGCGGCACCTGGCATGCTCGTCCAGGAACACGCATGACCCGTCCGCCTTGCGCGTGGGCGTCACGGAACCGACCTGCAGCAGCTCTGTTCCCAGCAGGAGCAGGGACCCCGGGGACGGCTGCAGGAATACGCTCACGTCCTCCCTGCTGAGGGACAGGAACGCGGCGATGCGGTCTACGTCCTCCATGACCAGGGGTCCAGGCTGCTTCCGGCAGCAGTCGGTGCATTCTCGGCACGCGCACTCGGTGCGCTGGAAGGGATTGTCGCTCACTGGTCGACTCCCGTGAATGTCAGCAGCGGCACCACCGCGATGTTGACGTCATGGCGGGTGCACCAGATCTGGATGCGCCCGTCTCTGGAGATGCTGGCCTGCTGGCGCGCCCATGACTTAGGGCTCTCCCCTGAAGGCAGCTCTGCGAGGCACTTGGCGCAATGCAGGAACGACGAACCGATGCTGGCATGATTGCCGTCGGTGCTCGTATTGCGTCTCGAGATGTCCCGCAGGCGCAGCACCTCCTCCGTCTTTTGGACCGATCGCTCGAACTCTCGCTGGCTCATCTTGCGCTCTCCGCCCAGTTCGCGTGCCATGTCATGCCCTCCTGGACGGCTTCAGGAGTTCCGCCGCCCTGTTGAATCCCAATTCCGAGATCGCATCCCCGAACGTCGGCGCCTGCCGGGTCTCGGACTGTCTCGTCCTGCAGCGCACGCACCGGCGCGCCAGCTCGGACAGGCTGGCAGCAGGATCGACGCTGCCTTGCGGGTCCACCGAGAACTCCGGCAGAGCGGACTCATGGCGCATGCCACGCCGCTGCATCTCGGCCGCCAGAGCGTCATGCCGCTCGCGCAGGCGCTGGGTCTCCACCAGGCCCTTGGCCACGTACCCGCGGAGGCTGGTTCCCTTGCGGATCGCGCCCACGAACATGTGCGTTTCTACGTGCTCACCGGCCAGGTGCTGGTCGCACAGCAGCTGGGGGTCTACCATCCACATCCTCATTCTCGACGCTCCTTTCCGAACCATGTAAGAAATACATAGCCCAGGAAGGCCTCCAGGCGCCTCCAGGGCGCACGAGGGCCTTCCCGGGCTTGCCATGCCTGCCCTGCTAGGAGCCCTGGCCGTGTGCGGGACGCGGGGGCAGCCCCCGAGGCATTCCTGCGGGAAGGTTGGGGCGTCCCGGCAGCACCGGCTCCGCATCCAGCGCGTCCCGCAGGTGCGTGAACAGGCTGCCGTCCGAGCTTCCTGAACCGCACAGCAGCCAGCAGGACACCCAACGGTCCGCACGGCTGATGGCCTTGCGCTTGTGCGACGTCGAACGCTTGGAGATCCTGCCATCCCGGCAGTCCTGAACGTCCAGCAGGCACCAGGACAGCGCGCGCGCCACCGCCTCGCATCCTCCCCTGCGCAGTCTCATCAGCCGGTTCACGGAGGAGCGTCGCTGCTCCGCCGTCTCGCTGTAGTCCAGGAGGGTCTCGGCTCGCGACAGCAGCACCAGGAGCCGGTGCAGTTCCCGCATCTGGGCATTCGGCAGCGGCGAATACACCAGCGGGTTCACGACAGCTCCCCGAATGAGATCGCGCGTCCGCGCGTCTCCACCACCATCTCTTCCAGCTGCTGCAGCGTCGCGGATGCCAGCTTGGCCAGCGCGCCGCGCAGCTCGTCGCTGTCCCGGATGTCGCTCACCGACAGGCCGGATACCGACTGCTGCATGTCCTTGAGGGCCTCTGCCAGCTCGTCGTCGCAGGCAATGGAGTTCAAGGCGGGCAGGCGCTGGCAGAAGCTCACGAGGTCGTCCAGCACCGTCGCGCGCAGCGCCTTCGGCTTCCCGTCCTCTCCGGGGCTCAGGCGATCCGCCAGTCCCTTCATGATGTCGCGCGCCGATTCACGCAGCATGCCGACCGTCTCGTGGTAGGCCGCCGACAGGCGCTCCTCGTACTTGGCGCGAGACCGCTCCGCCAGAGCCATGCTCACCGTCTCGAGACGTTCCGGACTCGAGAACGAGACATACGCCCAGTCCATCGAGAATGACTGCAGCACCTCTTCCGGAGTCAGGTAGTCCGACTCCTTGAAGTGCACGCCCAGCTTGGTGCGCTGTTCCTCCTTGGCCGCGTCGTAGACCTTCGCCAGCTGTTCCGTCTCCTCGCGCAGCTTGTCCCGGAAGCTCTCCAGCTGCCGGTCCACCTCCTCCACCACGCACACAGGCACGAGGTACGTCCGGGTCCCGAACACCTGGTGCATCGGCAGCGACATGCCGCGCATGTAGCCCTTCGCGATGCCGGTGATGCGGCTGCATGGGCGCAGCACCTTCGGGTCCAGCAGGCGCTTCTTCGCATGGAACACGCTGTCGTCCACCGACCCGGTGCGCTGGCCCCCCTCAGTCACCGACTCCACCAGGTCCTCGACGTCCACCTTGCGATTGTTTCCCAGCTGCCGGAATGTCAGCGTCACGCAGACCGCTCGCTGCAGCACCGCATACGCTTCCGCCTTCACCGTTGTCGCCGTCTCTGTCGTCGCCATCACCTGCCTCCGTTTCGCGGGAGCAAGCTCCCTGAACCCATCGTCATCCTGAGATCCAGCCATGCCAGTTCGGCAGCCAGCGCCTCGGCTCTGGTCGCGAACGGCACCCCCTTGCCACCACGGCTCCAGTCGAGCAGCATCGGCCCCCCAACGGGGCTCATGTCCGCCATCCAGCCGCTGCCGAAGGGCTCCACGTGGGAGGCACGCTCGGTGCGTGCCTCCCCGTGTTCCTGCAGCAGCCCGGACAGCGTGTCATCGTACACGTGCTCGATGCTGCCATCGCAGTTCACGTAGATGTCCAGCTCGTCCTTCATGGCGCCTATCCCCTCACCTTGCGACTCACGGGCACCGACCGGTGGAATTCCGGCTTCCGCTCTGCGGCGATCACCTCGCCGAGAGCCGACTCGATGCCTGCCGTAAGTTGGACGCAATGGGGGCCCTGGATGTTCTTGCCCTCCACGCGCACGTTGCCCGCCTCGTCGATGTCGATCACGATCTCTTCGTCTGCCATGACGCTGTCCTCCCTTGTCCTGTCCGTCTACCGTCGGCGCAGGCGCAATCGCACCTTGCCGTTGTCGAGATCCTGGCGCTGCACGCGCCAGCCGTCACGCCCCAGGCGCTTCCGCGCCTCCCGCGTCGCCACCGACACCGAGTATTCCCGCCGCAGCGTGTTCAGGTTGTCCCCGGCAGCGGCATGCAGGCGCGCTCCGTGCGTGCCCCAGGAGTCGTACGCCAGCGAGTACCCGTCGCCGTCGAGAGCGGGCACGATGCCGATCTCGTAGTCGCCGTTCTTGTGGTCCTTCAGGCGCAAGGCATGCTCGCACTTGCCCATGCTGGCCACGCCGCGATCGCGCGCGAAGTCGCGACCCTCCCGGCTGTCGCCCACGAACGTCCCGTACCATTCGTGGGTCTTCTGGCCCTCCATGAACACCAGCCCGAGAGCCTCCGCTGCCTCGCGCAGCGCGTCCAGGTCTCGGATCTTCATCTTCACTTCAGTGATGTGACTCATCTCCCTCTTTCCTTTCGGTTGTGTGAACGAACCTTCCCGCTATTCGGTGCAGCTGTAGTTCTGAGGGCAGCAGGTGCGCCCCCGGCACTGGTTGGGCGCATAGCAGAACGACGGGCACGCGTCGTCGCGTCCCCATCCGGGCGTCCCGAGCGCCAGTCTCGGTTCCGCCGGATACGGCAGCGTGCCCAGAACGCTCACCGTGCCGAGACCGGCCTCCGCCGCTCTGGCCCGCATGGCCTCCTCCGATTCCGCGTCAACGCACATCGCCTTCCCGGACTCGGTTCGGATCCAGAAATACCTCATGCCTTGTGTCCTCCGTTCGCAATGGCCTCGGCCAGCTGCTCCAGCTCCGTTGCCACGTCCACCAGCCTGTCCACCCGTGCACAATGCTGGTCGATGGCCCGCTTCCATGCCTCCGATCCTTGCGGGTAGTAGTCCCGCTGGTTCGGAGCGCAGGCCCTCAGGCTGCGCAGCGCCTCGTCCAGCGCGCGTTCCGCTTCGTTGACCTGCTCGAGCAGGTCGTCGCCATTGGTGCCGTTGAGATGCACCGTCGGGACAGCCAGCGCGATTCCCGTGCTCTGCTGCTGGCGCATCCTAGCTCTCCTTCATCGGCGTCAGCACGGCCTTGAGCCGCTGGTCCGCGAGGCTGATGCTGCGCAGCGGAGCCGCCATCTTGTCCGCGTCATGCCGGAACACCTGGCCGACCGCGTGCGCGTCAAGGTAGCGACCGTGAGCGTAGCGTCGCATCTCCTCAAACTCCGTGGCGCGCGCCTGCGCCACCGGCACGATGAACCGTGCAGCTTCGACCAGCGAGACGCCGGAGTTCCATGCCTTGCGGGCACAGTTGCGGATCTCGGCGCCGCTCCAGCTGGAGTCGTCCGGCAGCGGCTGCATCGCGTCGAGCTGGTACTTCCCGACGTAGTAGGCCCAGGCCGCAGCGCGCTCTTCCGGGGACATGAGGTCCACGAAGAAGAAGCCCTCCGTCATCCGGCGCTGCAGCTCGGGACGCATGACCGTCGCGTTGTTCGACGTCGCGATGACGTAGGCGTGGCCGTCCCCGATGGCCTTCACGACCGCCATCGCGTGCCGGATGCGCTCCTCGCTCTCGCCGACCAGAGAACCTTCCATGGCGCCGAGATCCAGCATCACCGTGGGCACGCCGAGCTCGTTGCCGAATGCCTTCGCGATGAGGCTCTTGCCGGAGCCGGGAATGCCTGCCAGCAGCATCCCCTCCCATTCGTTGTCCTCCATCTCCGTCAGCATGGTGCGCACCTGGTCCATGCGGACGCCGGTGGTGTCATGTTCCACGTTGGCCATGACCTTGTCCACCTCGTCCAGCACCAGGACCACGCCGACCGGCACCCGGCCACGCTTGCGCAGCTCCAGCTGGGCCTTCACGTTCGCCATGCCGACGATGTCCGAGAAGCGCTCGGAGCCGCGATGCACCTTGAGACCGCGCGTCTGTTCCACCGCGATGCGCTTGCGCTCCCACAAGGCATCGAGGTCCAGCCCCGTCGGCTGCAGCGACATCGCCGCAACCTGCTCCGCGGCGAACGCGCTGAGGCCGCTGACGGCATGCACCGCACGCTTCATGCCCTCGGCGTCAGGCTTCGCGAACGACTCCTCCTCGACGGAGTTCAGCAGGTCCGAGAGCACCTCCCGAAGCTGCTCCTGTCCGGGCAGCTCATGGGACAGCATGACGACGTCCTGGTCCAGCTCGGCTGGGAGCACGAAGCCCGGAGCCGTCATGACGAGCATGCGATGGTCTCGCTTGAGCACGTCCCGCAGGTTTGCCACCGCCTGCACCGCACGCGCGGTGCTGGCCGGTTCCTGGCTCTGCAGCTGCCGGTGGGCGTTGAGAGCCAGCATCACCGTCCCTCTCGGCATGCCGGAGAGCAGGTCGCAGGCCTCCGTGAATGACGCCTCGGCGAGCGCGTCCTTGCTCTGCTTCCGGAGCGCCTCCGTCGCCGCATCGTTCAGGGGACGGACACCGCCTGCCGCGTCCCACTGCACCATGGGAAACTGTCCCACGTGAGGCCGCAAGGCCGCCACCGTTGCCATCTGGTCCGCGGTGCGGACCGCCACCAGGGGCACGCTCACCATGCGTGCCGCCGCGAAGAGCTTGCCGAGCTCCTGTGCTGCCGTTGTGCCTGCCATCATCTGCCTCCCTTGTCTGCCACTGCCTGCGCGTGGAAGTGTGCGATCGAATCCTCGTAGCCCTTGGTCGGGACGCTGCGCGCGGGATCGTTGCCGCGCAGCTCCGCCGCCACCCTCATCAGACGGTCCGGCATGCCGGAGACCGACTCGTGAACCTTCGCATGCAGTCCGTTGCGCCAGGTGCTCTTGCCGCAGGTGCAGCAGGGAGCGCCGGACATGTCCAGCTGCGCCATTGCGCGCGTGATGAGCAGTGCCGCCTGTTCCAGCTGCTGGTATGCCTTCATCTGAACGTTCATTTCTATGACTCCTGGAAGAAACCGGAGAGCAGCATCGACCGCAGCTCCCCGAGGGTGAGTTCGAACCGGTCGCCGCTGCTGGTGCGCAGTCTCACCGGGCGCCAGTCATGCTCCTGGTCGTACGGGACCGGGCTCGCGCCCAGTCCCGTCACTGTGAACTCGGTACGGAACGTCCGTCCGAGCATCTCGCTGGCCTCAAGCTCCTTGGGCATCGCTGTCCTCCCGGCGCGCGAAGGCGACCGCGTCTCGCTCGATGTCGTCCAGCATGTCGAACAGCATCCTCCGCGCGTGCGCGGTGGCGCTCGAGTGCGTGCTGGCGCCGCGCACGCGCTCGATGGCAGCGTCCAGCACCTGCATCTCCAGAGTTCGCAGCAGGTCCCCGAACCGTTCGTCTCTCTGGCGACGCTGCTGGCCCCAGGCATGCGCCAAGTCCAGCCGCCTTTCGTCCCGGCTGTCCGGTGTCAGCAGGCCGCGCTCCGCCCGGTCCCGCGTTATGCGAAGATGCGAAGCGAGCCCCTTTCCCCTCGCCGCATCTTCCGGATGCGTCCTGCACCAGCAGTAGAGCGCTGCGAGCAGGTCGGTGCACTGTTCGTCTGTGAGCGTGACGTTCACTTGCTCTCCTCCTG
>ERZ869907.10-NODE-10-length-84213-cov-66.222700_pt1:70000-80000 | contig 84213 bp, 67 predicted proteins | sample MGYA00579309_ERZ869907 | MGnify/ENA primary metagenome ERZ869907 (study PRJEB32216, sample SAMN09231814) | wastewater metagenome | place: USA: Maryland | collected 2016-07-30 | study: EMG produced TPA metagenomics assembly of the PRJNA472060 data set... | reverse complement strand
TAATTTAAAGAAGGTTTTGTACCGAGCCGGAATAAATTATTCTCAGAACTCTTAATTGATACGACATGCTATTTTTTCCATTCATTCCCTTTCAGGATCAGTCGTGGTCTTCCAAACTTTACCGATGGTATGGATGAATCCCTCGCTTCATCTAATGTGTAAAAGATCCTAGCCGCACTTAAAAGCCGAGTACTCTACCGTTGAGTTAGCAACCCAAATAGAAAACGGGTATGTAGATACAATCAGAATAAAACAAAATGATGAAATAAAAGCATTAAAGTACGAAATCAAAAAATATATAAAAAAATTAGAATCTATTTGGAACATAAAAATGACTAAATCAGATGAAAAAATAAAAAATTTTCCGATAAAAAAAGAAATAAAGAAATCGAAAAAATGCTAGACCATCCCCTATTTCTATGTTATCCACCTTTTTCAATCAAAAATGCGGGTATCAAAGCTAATCCAACGAACCCATAATTTGAATCAACTAAGGTAAAAAATCAAATGGGACGGAAATAAATAGAGCTGCTTATCACGATGAATTATATTTGTTCGATACAATGTTGTCAATATAAAGGGTAAGAAAAGAATACGATGGAAAAAATACAAGAACTTAAATTGAAATAATAGTAAAAAAAAGGACTTGTGTTGGATTGGCACTGCATATATACTAAAATTTTTAGTTTCTAAATAAAGAAGAAGTAGAAAAAGGATTTATGCAATCAATAGTATATTGAATTAATATAAGTCGAATAAAGAACTTCGATTCCTTGTGTCTTACTTGGTATTAGAATTTAGAATTCGAATGAAAACCACCCGATTGTAGGCAAGAATTTTTGATTTTGTGAGGATCAATCAAATAAGGTTTTCGTTAGAAAAAGATTCTATAAAAGAAATGATAAATAGATACTAATAGAGCAAGAAAAGAAGGAAATAAAAAAAACATAGTATAGAAAAGATATCCAAAATTATATAGAAATCACTATCCTACCCTTAGTTTTTATTTCCTTAATTTAATTCCTTAATTTAATTGAATTTCGTTTGATTAGGGCAAAGTTCCTTAAAAACCTCTGCCTTTTTTAAAATATCCTGAACAGTTCCTGTAGGCTGAGCGCCTTTTTCAAGGAAATAGAGAATAGCGGGAACGTTTAAATAAGTTTGATTCTTGATCGGATCATAAAAACCCACTTTCCGAAGATCTCTTCCTTCTCTTCGGGATCGAACATCAATTGCAACGATTCGATAGACGGCTCATCGGGATAGATGTAGATGAAAAAGAACCCCCCCCTAGAACCGTATAGGAAGTTTTCTCCTCGTACGGCTCGAGAAAAAATGATTTGAAGTTTTGTCTATGGATAAAATTATAATAAATAGTAAAGGAATCCGTAAAATAAATTAGCCTATAATTTAACTTATAGTCATTTTTATTTAACTTACTTACTGAAAACTAAAAAATCATTTGTACTCATAACTCAAGTTCAATAATTATCAAATATATTAAATAAAATTAAGATATTTTTTTATTGAGTGGTCTTTAACCCCCCCTTTTGTCTCGTTGAAAATCTATTTGGATTCTTTATTCGGATCTGTGAGACAATTGAAGTGGTGTTTCCTTGTTCTGGGATCCTTTATCTTTGTTTTAAATCATTGGGTTTAGACATTACTTCGGTGCTTCTGAATCCTTTCAAAATGGTAGCAACATACCCCTTTTGTGATTTCTTTCTAGAATCATACCGACGGTTGATTCGTGCGCGATACACTGTGGATCGAAAACGTTTTGCGGTTCCAACAATTTTTTTGAATTGAAAATTTGCTCGAATCGGATCCTTTCAATTTCTATATCGATATCGAAGATATACTTACGAAGTTGTTCCAATTTATTGATTGGCATTAACCCTAGATCGTTGCCCCTGAGAAATTAATCCATACTTTCTACTCGAGCTCCATCATGAACTATTTACATTACAACCCAATAAAAAAGAAGGGTTCTAGTAGAATAGAACAAACGACGTCGAGCCAAGAGCACCTTCATTCCTATATAAAAGAAAATGGTGGATGTAAGAATAAAAATCCACACCGGATCGTGTCCTTCAAGTCGCACGTTGCTTTCTACCACATCGTTTTAAACGAAGTTTTACCATAACATTCCTCTAATTTGGAACCAGTATGGAATTGATTCAATTATGGAATCATGAATAGTCATTGGTTCAGTCGGTACAGAGACATAGTCATTTATATTTTTTTTCCTAGCTACATAGATAATAAATATTTTTTATTAAGAAATCTTAGCAAGACCCGGGCTTTTTTGTATGAACGGAAATTTTTTCTATAAATCTATATCTCAAAAAAATATCTAACAGAAATATCCAGAAATCTAAATATAGAAATAACATAACTAACAGAAATAACACGAATAAATAAATTCTATTTGACTCTGCCTGTTCAAGTGACTCAATCAATAAGATAGACTGACCCATTTCCAACTTCTCAAAGATTCAACCCATAAGGAATCATTACAAATCTTGATAATTGAAAAAGTTTCCTACTTCGACATCATTATTTGAGTCAAGTTTTACTTTTACAGTAAAGCCTACATTTGATTATCATAAGAAATAAGAATTTCTGTTTCTTTTCGAATAGAATTGTCAATGATTTAAAGCAAATAAGCTAAAAAGATCGAACAATAAAAAGAAATATCATTGTTAAATATTTAAATTTGAATATTTTAGGGATGCAAATTATTTTTCACAAAAATAGAAAGACTATTGTCACTGAAATAGGATAACAATACATACCCATAGGCTAAGCACTTCCTCGTTTTATATGTATTTTCATATTTTGTTTAACCTGAGGTTAAGTAATCTTTCTGCAACTGTGATCTATGCCCCATCTTATCTTTATCTGGATCACAAAAGGAGTCAGTTACATTTGCATGTCATTTGAACTCGATTTAGTTCATTTTGTGAAAAACTGAGATATGATTCCGAAAAGAATCATTAAAAATCAAAAAAGAAAGAAGAATAAGATTCTATCCAATATTAGACCTTGAAACAGAACCTTGTTGAACAAAAAAGATGTATTCGGATACAATGGATATGCTCTGGGACGGAAGGATTCGAACCTCCGAATAGCGGGACCAAAACCCGTTGCCTTACCACTTGGCTACGCCCCATTTATATTGTTATTGGACACTAATACTAATAAAGAATAATATTGGTATTAAGTGTTCGTCAATTCCAGCCCAACTATCTATAGAAAATCTTTCTTCTTTATTCTTCTTTATAGAATATATTATAGATTCGTGCTAGGATTTTGACATGTGTATATCTAGAATTCAACTGAATTTATTGATCATTACATACAATTCAATTAAGATATTGTATGAAAGTATGATTTCTTCTATTCTCCTTTGAGAATTGGAGGATTTTTGATTGAGCGGAAAAAGAAGGAGTTTTTTGTCTACCTTACTTTCTTCATTTTTCCTTATATAAATAACTCAATCAAAATGCAATTATCTCGACGAACAAAATGTCTGTTATGCTTAATATCTTTAGTTTGATCTGTCTTAATTCTGCCCTTTATCCGAGTAGTCTTTTCTTCGCCAAATTGCCCGAAGCCTATGCTTTTTTGAATCCAATCGTAGATGTTATGCCAGTCATACCCCTGTTCTTTTTTCTTTTAGCCTTTGTTTGGCAAGCTGCTGTAAGTTTTCGATAAGATCTTGAATACTATCCTAGAAAATTCATGATTTATTCGAGAAAAATTATAACAATTGATAAGATCAAATAAGTCTGGGAGTATGAACCTTCAATTCAAACATTGAAATTCTTGGCTAGCCGCAATAAATTTGGCTCGCCCCATTTCCCGATTCTAATCCTTTTTCCGGCGAAAGACCTTATTAGGTTAGGGTCCCTTAGAATATCTAATTGTGGGTATGAAAGTGATTTGTGATAATCAAAGACTCTTATTACAAATTTAAACTTCAGTTGAATTTCTGAACATTCTTTTCTATTTCTAGAATTCATTTCTTGGTGTCAAAATAGGATATGTGATATAAAAATGGAGGATCTATTATCTTTTCTCGTTTTTCTTTTTCAAAAAATGATCTTGGAGGTTGTGTAATGCTTACTCTCAAACTTTTCGTTTACACAGTAGTAATATTCTTTGTTTCTCTCTTCATCTTTGGATTCCTATCCAATGATCCAGGACGTAATCCTGGACGTGAAGAATAAAATAAAAATTTCGTTTTTCTTGCTTGATTTACAATTTTCTTAAGATTTTATTTTATATATTCATATTCCATACGTTTAACTAGTAAAAAAATCATTTAATTTAAAAGGGGTTTGCGAAATTTGAAAGAAAAAAAATAGAAAGTCATCAACGGAAACGGAAAGAGAGGGATTCGAACCCTCGGTACGAATAACTCGTACAACGGATTAGCAATCCGTCGCTTTCGTCCACTCAGCCATCTCTCCCAATTGAAAAAGATAATTACTATGTTACATTACACATCAAGTAAGGATTAACGAAAGTATTTCTTTCACATTCTTTATCGTTATTATATAATTAGCAATTCCATTTAGATGCTCGAAAGATCCAAATAGAAAGATAAATAAAGAAGACCTTCTTGCTTTTATTTTGTTCGAAGTGCCTTTTGGGCCTGGCCCGGTCAATACCCAGCCGGGCCTTTTTTTGTTCCAACGAATTCCATATATTTATAGGTATAGGAAACATACTCTAAAAAAGATACCCAATTTGGTATCTGTGTAAGAATTTCCATTGTGGGGTTTACATATACTTATCGTTTTTGTTATAATGGAAATTGAAAGGATTAAGAATCAATTAAGTATGTTTTGTAGTTTCTTATGTCATTAGGCAACCCCAATTTTAGATTCAAATCCAAGAATCATTCAGGAATTCTCAGTCAACGAATAGTTAATGGTTCCCATTTGTCATAAATTTTGTGACATAAATTTTGGCTTTTTTGAATGAAAATATACATTTGATTTTTCAATAGAAAAGTGAGGGGAAGTTTTTCGACATTTTATGTTTTGAGATACTATACAATCAATCGAAGGGGTGGTCAAACAAAAGGGGAAAAGGGTTTCTTTTAGAATTTTTATAAATTTAGAAAAAAAAGGATGAAATTAAAAAAGGGATGCAAGTACAATAAACTAAAGTTTAGTAATCCAACCCATAAAATTTTATCTTATTATGTATCGTTTTGGCGGCATGGCCGAGTGGTAAGGCGGGGGACTGCAAATCCTTTTTCCCCAGTTCAAATCCGGGTGCCGCCTCATCAACAAACGAATCAAAATTTATTATCTGCTGATATAAATCACCCAAATTTTACCCAACAGATAAGGCGATTGTTGATACTTGGTTGATTCTAAACATCTGTTCTGGGGATTTTGTAAAAGATTGGAAATCTTTCAATCTAAAATTCAAATAAAGATTATATTATAATGGTCGAAGCAAGACTTCCCGATTCCCTTCTACTGCTAATGTCTACTGATTGGGTCTTGAATTTCATTGGCATAGCCGCCGGCGGCTAACTAGTTGTGGAAAGTCCTTTATGTAATCTACATATATAGACTCGCGAGAATCTCTGAGTGTTCAGGCATTCAATCACTATTAGATTGAGATTGGATGGATAATTTACTTTTTTAAAGTGAAAAAAAAATTATTATTATTTTTTTTTTTAACCCCTCGTCAAGAGTATAATATACTATCTCCCAACTGCTTCAGAGAGACAATCGGGAAAGGAAAGGGTACGGATTAGATCAAATAGGAAATAAAAGTATGTAATAGATAGCAATTGATCTATTTGTACTTTGAAGGGCAACAAAGAATGGGCCCTGTTTTTTTATTACTATATGTTCCATTAGTAACATTCCTTTGTAGCGTCATTGTGTATTTTAGTTGTGTTTAGTCTTTCCCGGTTAGAAATCATATAGGAATTTTTTAGAAATGGATTTATTTGATTGGTTCATCAATTTTATTTGATTGGTTCATCAATAGTGTTCGGCCAGAATCCCTTTTTGACTCTGGACCATGGATTCTACTATTATTAGTGAGCAATACAATAATGGAATATTTCTAGCATAAAGATAAGGGACATAATTGACATGGATATAGTAAGTCTCGCTTGGGCTGCTTTAATGGTAGTCTTTACATTTTCCCTTTCACTCGTAGTATGGGGAAGAAGTGGACTTTAGAAGGACTACTAATTTAGTTTAGGAATGAAATGGTATCAATTGTTTTATAGATCGTTCTGCAACGCATTTTTTATTTTTTATTTGAATTGAAATAATTTTCAAATCAAAATTTATTCATTTCGAAATTCCATTGGATTCTAGTGGAGAAATGTATTATATAACAGTAAAACAATTATTCAGTAAAACAATTATTTCAGAAAGAAAGAGAATTGGGTCCTACGTTAATTCCATATATGGATTAATCACTACATATATTGAAGATAGAAGCTAATATAGTATACCAACTTTATTAGAAAGTAAAGTACAACTTTATACACTACTATAACACTAATAGAGAGTATGGTAAGAAATTTCTTACCATACTCTCGGATCTCATAGAATACCGCTCATTATAGCCCGTTGATTTCATTTAAAACGCAAAAAAATAATTCTTTTGATTTGATTTCTTCAACTATTGATAAGAACTCAGAAGTCAAGTTTCATTTCAAGTAATTAATTATTTTGACTGACTGTTTTTACGTAAATGATAAGTAGAAAAGCAGTAGGAACTAAAATGAACAGTGCAGTAGCAATAAATGCAAGAATATTTACTTCCATAATCTCAATCTCATCGTTTTTTTTTATTTCACAATAACTCGGGATTTAATCCCATAGAGATGATAAATCTTTCACCTGTCAATTCCATGAATGCATTACCTATCGATGATCTTGAATCGGATCAATATCATGAATAACAATATCTGAGCTATTAAATTAATTCGTCGTCGAGAATTGAATAGTATAACATACGAAGATCTTTTATCCATACCGAATCCAAGATTGGATTCCCGGACCAATCAAAAATTCCTTTATTTATCCTTCTTTTCTGTTCTTTCTTTTCTATAACCTACCTTAGGTCTTCCGTATAGAACCATCAAATGAAGTATCCTCGTCCGTTTCCATTTCCATTAACTACAAAACGCCAACAAAAAATACAAGCGAAGTGGAAAAAGAGAGGAATTAGGTTGTAAATTTGAATGATCCAATTTTATTTGGAAGACAAAGAAGTATGAGAAAGAGGAGTCGCGGGAGAAAAGATGGAATATTCTATCAACTTCACTATTTTAGTTATTTTCATTTTATTTTAGTTTAGTGTTTGTTCTTTCTTCGACAGAATCCTGAAAAAAAGAGGGGAAACCCCTTCGGAATTAAATTATGATCTCTGTCCCTTCTTTCATTTCACATAAAATGGAGAGGTGAATTGATGTACTTATTGGATCCGTCGGGACTGACGGGGCTCGAACCCGCAACGTCCGCCTTGACAGGGCGGTGCTCTTGCCTATTGAACTACAATCCCAGGGAAATAAGAAGAGATCTAACAGAAAATTTGGCTTCTTTTTTATTCTCTCTTATCAGGTATTTCTTAAGAACAAGAGGGTTCTACCATTTGATAGTATATTGGCGAATTTTTGGGCCGAGCTGGATTTGAACCAGCGTAGACATATTGTCAACGAATTTACAGTCCGTCCCCATTAACCACTCGGGCATCGACCCAACGCCTAATTAGACGTTCCATAATCAACTTCCTTTCGTCTACCAGGCGGACTTGACAAATACATTTCACTTTTGATAAAATCCTACTCCTATGGTCTTGGTATACCCCTAGAGGGACTTGAACCCTCGTTTTCTCCGTGAAAGAGAGAGGTCGTAACCACTGGACCATAGGGGCACCAATGGACCATAGGGGCCTATGGCCACCTTTAGGAAATCAAAAAGCACTACACAATACAAATACAATAGGGAATAAGGCCTAAGGCCACCTTAACTTAAATATAAATCAGCCGAGGGACACCTTTAGAAGATGAATAGGATATGAATCAAACCGAAAAACTCGTTAACTTTTCTGGGGGTTAACGGTAATCAAACTTTACCATTAAACTATACAATCTTTCAACTTTATTTCATTGGTTTTTCTCGTCTTTATCTCTCTCATTCAGAAAGAGTTTTGCATTGGATCCAAGATACGGTACCTCTGAATCAGCAGAGCAGGAGATGCAAAAAAAAATGATTTACCAAAGTCTGATTTGGGAATTTTATTGAGCCCTAAATCATATCAAAGCCATATCAAATTATATATATATATAAATAATACTGTCAACTGTCAATTGACGACAGGAGGGCAATAAAAAATAAAAGAAGAGAAAAGACATTAGGTATATCCGCCGGGTTCATCAATACAACATTCCTTTAGTTTTATGGTATTAAATATTCAAGTAGATTAGAATATCAATACCGTTTTACATTTTACATTATAATATAAGAAACTGACTCAGTTTTTATATTATAAAAAAAATCCCAAAGCATAGTAAGACTAAGCAGGAGAATTCTGTTTCTAGGACTGTTTTCTCAATTCCGTTCCATTTGCATCTCTTAAAAATGACAATTTAAATGAAATTGAAATTAAGTATAAATTTGAATTCCACCTATCTCATAGATTCCAGTCAAAGATTCATGGAATCGAAATTCCATCATTGCTATAGGATTTGATGGATAATGAGCCAGCCAAAATGGTATTTCTTTTTTTTTTTTTTGTTTTTGGAGAATTCGAGATGGATGAATATAAATAACTGACAATTTCAAAATAATCCGGGATAGACGCAATGTCCACAATACCTGGATTTAATCAGATACAATTTGAAGGATTTTGTAGGTTCATTGATCAGGGTTTGACAGAAGAACTTTCTAAGTTTCCAAAAATTGAAGATACAAATCAAGAAATTGACTTTGAATTATTTTTGGAAAGATATCAATTGGTAGAACCCTCGATAAAGGAAAGAGATGCTGTGTATGAATCACTCACATATTCTTCTGAATTATATGTATCTGCGAGACTAATTTGGAAAAACGATAGGCGTAGGTATATCCAAGAACAAACAATTTTGATAGGAAAGATCCCTCTAATGACTTCTCTGGGAGCTTTTATAGTAAATGGAATATATAGAATTGTGATCAATCAAATATTGCAAAGTCCCGGTATTTATTACCAGTCAGAATTGAACGATAATGGAATTTCCGTCTATACCGGCACCATAATATCAGATTGGGGAGGAAGATTAGAATTAGAGATTGATAGAAAAACAAGGATATGGGTTCGCGTGAGTAGGCAACAAAAACTATCTATTCTAGTTCTATTATCAGCTATGGGGTTGAATATAAGAGAAATTCTAGAGAATGTTTGCTATCCTGAACTATTTTTGTCTTTTCTGAATGATAAAAAACAAATAGGGTCAAAAGAAAATGCTATTTTGGAGTTTTATCAACAATTTGCTTGTGTAGAGGGAGATCCGGTATTTTCTGAATCCTTATCTAAGGATTTACAAAAAAAATTCTTTCAACAAAGATGTGAATTGGGAGGGATTGGTCGACGAAATATGAATCGGAGACTGAACCTTGATATACCCCAGAACAATACATTTTTGTTACCGCGAGATATATTGGCAGCCGCGGATCGTTTGATTCGAATCAAATTTGGAATGGGTACACTTGACGATATGAATCATTTGCAAAATAAACGTATTCGTTCTGTAGCAGATCTTTTACAAGAGCAATTTGGATTGGCCTTGGTTCGTTTAGAAAATATGGCTCGAGGAAACATATATGCAGCACTTAAGCATAACTGGACACCAACTCCTCAGAACTTGGTAAATTCAACCCCATTAACAGATACTTATAAAGTTTTTTTCCGTTTACACCCATTATCTCAAGTTTTGGATCGAACTAATCCATTGACACAAATAGTT
>ERZ869907.10-NODE-10-length-84213-cov-66.222700_pt1:57500-67500 | contig 84213 bp, 67 predicted proteins | sample MGYA00579309_ERZ869907 | MGnify/ENA primary metagenome ERZ869907 (study PRJEB32216, sample SAMN09231814) | wastewater metagenome | place: USA: Maryland | collected 2016-07-30 | study: EMG produced TPA metagenomics assembly of the PRJNA472060 data set... | reverse complement strand
TGTGTGATTTGATCGAAATTCTGATTTTACAGATTCGAAATGAGAAACTGTCATCCCATTTAATCCAATCGGGATGCCCTGTACCTGACATGTTTCTTGGTAGGAGTAACATGAAGCTCAGAATTAGGGATGTATTCAAGACGCTCCCCAAAAAGGGAATTGATCTATGGTCGATTTCATAAGAATTTATAGTTAGACCTCGTAAAAAAAAGACTTTTTCTTTTGTGGAATTAAGCAGTTCCTTTTTTAGAAAGAAATTATGTTTAAGTAAGCAAATAGAAAAGATGTCATGGTTACAAGAGTCTATCTATCGCATATAGACTTTAAGGGCATCGTGGCCTAACCGTCGAGGTGAAGTCGGGACCTAAAAGATCAAATGGAACAGTACAATAGACAAGTAAATTCCTTCTGAATTCTAAGGTACTCTCTTTCATTAAGAATTACGGGATTCATCATTCGAGGGGAAGTAGACTACTCAAGAATTTCACATTTCATTTATGTCATAATTGAATAAAGAATTCATAAAATCTAAATAAAAATAATTAAGGAAGACGGAATCCATGAAGTTTTGCTTGGTCTTCACTGGAAACTTGAGTAAGGAGTAGATCTTTTTGGAGTTTTCTAGAATTTGAAAGCGAGAACTCCTTTCTTTTTCTTTTTTTGGTATACCTACTTGAGCCGGATGAAAGGAAACTTTCACGTCCGATTTTGAGGGGGGGAGATCCTATCCCAATTTTTATTTTGCTAGGCCCATAGATAAAAAACCTACTTTTTTACGATTACGGGGTTTATTAGAATATGAAATTCAACCCTGGAAATACAGGATCCCCATTTTTTTTACTACCCGGAGCTTCGATACATTTCGAAATCGAGAGATGTCTACCGGGGGAGGTTCTATCAGACAACAATTAGCCAATCTAGATTTACGAATTATTATAGACTATTCATTGGTAGAATGGAAAGAATTGGAGGAAGAGGAACCCACAGGGAACGAATGGGAAGATCGAAAAGTTGGAAGAAGAAAAGATTTTTTGCTTAGACGCATGGAATTGGCTAAGCATTTTATTCGAACAAATATAGAACCAAAATGGATGGTTTTGCGTCTATTACCAGTTCTTCCTCCTGAGTTGAGACCAATCTATCATATAGATGAGGATAAACTAGTGACCTCGGATATTAATGAAATCTATAGAAGAATTATCTATCGGAATAATACTCTTACAGATCTATTAACAACAAGTATAGCTACGCCAGAAGAATTAATAATATCTCAGGAAAAATTGCTACAAGAAGCCGTGGATGCACTTCTTGATAATGGAATCTGCGGACAACCAATGAGGGATGATCATAATAGAGTTTACAAGTCGCTTTCAGATGTAATTGAAGGCAAAGAAGGAAGAGTTCGCGAGACTCTGCTTGGTAAACGAGTCGATTATTCAGGGCGGTCCGTGATTGTCGTGGGCCCTTCACTTTCATTACATCGATGTGGATTGCCTCGCGAAATAGCAATAGAACTTTTCCAGGCATTTGTAATTCGTGACCTAATTAGAAAACATCTTGCTTCGAACATAGGAGTTGCTAAGAGTCAAATTCGGAAAAAAAAACCGATTGTATGGGAAATACTTCAGGAAATTCTGGATGACCATCCTGTATTGCTGAATAGAGCGCCTACTCTGCATAGATTAGGCATACAGGCATTCCTCCCCGTTTTAGTGGAAGGGCGCGCTATTTGTTTACATCCATTAGTTTGTAAGGGCTTCAATGCAGACTTTGACGGGGATCAAATGGCTGTTCATGTGCCTTTATCTTTGGAGGCTCAAGCAGAGGCGCGTTTACTTATGTTTTCTCATATGAATCTTTTGTCTCCAACTATTGGGGATCCGATTTCGGCACCAACTCAAGATATGCTTAGTGGACTCTATGTCTTAACGAGTGGAAATCGTCGGGGTATTTGTGTAAATAGGTATAATCCATGTAATCGTAGAAACTATCAAAATGAAGATAATAACTATAAGTATACAAAAAAAAAAGAACCCTTTTTTTGTAATCCCTATGATGCAATTGGAGCTTATCGGCAAAAACGAATCAATTTAGGTAGTCCTTTGTGGCTGCGGTGGCGACTAGATCAACGCGTTATTGCTGCAAGAGAAGTTCCCATCGAAATTCACTATGAATCTGTGGGGACCTATTATGAGATTTATGGACACTATCTAATAGTACGAAGTATAAAAAAAGAAATTCTTTATATATATATTCGAACCACTCTTGGTCATATTTCCCTTTATCGAGAAATAGAAGAAGCCATACAGGGGTTTTGGCAGGGCTGTTGTAATTCTATGCTACCAACGGGAATTCGAGTCTCTCCGGGTTAACTAGGACCATAAGTGCAGAATTTCTACGTGAATCAAGATCTAGAAAAGGAAGTTTTCCAATCACTGACTCAAGCCCATTGTAAAATTCTACTCAGCGCAATATGGAGGTACTGATGGCAGAACGGCCCACTCAGGTCTTTCACAATAAAGTGATAGACGGAACTGCCATGAAACGGCTTATTAGTCGATTTATTGATCACTATGGAATAGGATATACATCACATATCCTGGATCAAGTAAAGACTCTGGGTTTCCGACAAGCTACCGCCGCATCCATTTCATTAGGAATTGATGATCTTTTAACAATACCTTCTAAAAGATGGCTAGTTCAAGACGCTGAACAACAAAGTTTTATTTTGGAAAAACACCATCATTATGGGAATGTACACGCGGTAGAAAAATTACGTCAATCGATCGAAATATGGTATGCCACAAGTGAATATTTGCGACAAGAAATGAATCCTAATTTTCGGATGACCGATCCTTTTAATCCAGTCCATATAATGTCTTTTTCGGGAGCCAGAGGAAATGCATCTCAGGTACATCAATTAGTAGGTATGAGAGGATTAATGTCGGATCCTCAAGGGCAAATGATTGATTTACCCATTCAAAGCAATTTACGCGAAGGACTGTCTTTAACAGAATACATTATTTCTTGTTACGGAGCCCGTAAAGGGGTTGTGGATACCGCTATCCGAACATCAGATGCAGGATATCTCACGCGCAGACTTGTTGAAGTAGTTCAACACATTGTTGTACGTCGAACAGATTGTGGCACCGTTCGAGGTATTTCTGTAAGTCCTCGAAATGGAATGATGACGGACAGGATTTTTATCCAAACATTAATTGGCCGTGTATTAGCAGATGATATATATATAGGTTCGCGATGTATTGCTACTAGAAATCAAGATATTGGGGTTGGACTTGTCAGTAGATTCATAACTTTTAGAGCACAACCAATCTCTATTCGAACCCCCTTTACTTGTAGGAGTACATCTTGGATTTGTCAATTATGTTATGGCCGGAGTCCAGCGCATGACGACCTGGTCGAATTGGGAGAAGCCGTAGGTATTATTGCAGGTCAATCTATTGGAGAACCGGGCACTCAATTAACATTAAGAACTTTTCATACCGGCGGAGTATTTACAGGGGGTACTGCAGAACATGTGCGAGCCCCTTCTAATGGAAAAATAAAATTCAACGAGGATTTGGTTCATCCGACACGTACACGTCATGGACATCCTGCTTTTCTATGTTCTAGAGACTTGTATGTAACTATTGAGAGTGAAGATATTATACACAATGTGTGTATTCCGCCCAAAAGTTTTCTTTTAGTTCAAAACGATCAATATGTAGAATCAGAACAAGTGATTGCTGAGATTCGCGCGAGAACCTCCACTTTGAATTTGAAAGAGAAGGTTCGAAAACATATTTATTCTGACTCAGAAGGCGAAATGCACTGGAATACTGATGTGTACCATGCACCTGAATTTACATATGGTAATATTCATCTCTTACCAAAAACAAGTCATTTATGGATATTATTAGGGGAGCCCTGGAGATACAGTCTAGGCCCTTGTTCGATCCACAAGGATCAAGATCAAATGAACGCTTATTCTCTTTCTGTCAAGCCAAGATATATTGCTAACCCCTCAGTAACTAATAATCAAGTGAGACACAAATTTTTTAGTTCGTATTTTTCTGGTAAAAATCAAAAAGGAGATAGGATTCCTGATTGTTCAGAACTGAATCGAATGACATGTACGGATCATTCTAATCTCAGATATCCGGCCATTCTCGACGGTAATTCTGATTTATTGGCAAAGAGGCGAAGAAATAGATTCATCATCCCACTCGAATCGATTCAAGAAGGCGAGAACCAACTAATACCTTCTTCAGGTATCTCAATGGAAATACCCAGAAATGGTATTCTCCGTAGAAATAGTATTCTTGCTTATTTCGATGATCCTCGATATATAAGAAAGAGCTCGGGACTTACTAAATATGAGACTCGAGAACTAAATTCAATCGTCAACGAAGAGAATTTGATTGAGTATCGAGGAGTCAAGGTATTTTGGCCAAAATACCAAAAGGAAGTAAATCCATTTTTTTTTATTCCCGTGGAAGTCCACATTTTGTCCGAATCTTCTTCCATAATGGTACGGCACAATAGTATTATTGGGGCAGATACACAAATCACTTTCAATAGAAGAAGTCGGGTAGGCGGATTGGTCCGAGTGAAGAAAAAAGCAGAAAAAATGAAACTGATAATCTTTTCTGGAGATATCCATTTTCCTGGAAAGACAAATAAGGCATTCCGATTGATACCGCCAGGAGGGGGAAAACCAAATTCCAAAGAATACAAAAAATTGAAAAATTGGCTCTATATCCAACGAATGAAACTTTCCAGGTATGAAAAAAAGTATTTTGTTTTGGTTCAACCTGTAGTCCCATATAAAAAAACGGATGGTATAAATTTAGGAAGACTTTTCCCGCCGGATCTCTTGCAGGAAAGTGATAATCTACAACTTCGAGTTGTCAATTATATCCTTTATTACGACCCAATTCTTGAAATTTGGGACACAAGTATTCAATTAGTTCGGACTTCTTTAGTGTTGAATTGGGACCAAGACAAAAAAATCGAAAAGGCCTGTGCTTCCTTTGTTGAAATAAGGACAAATGGTTTGCTTAGATATTTTCTAAGAATCGACTTAGCTAAGTCACCTATTTCTTATACCGGAAAAAGGAACGATCTGTCGGGTTCAGGATTGATCTCTGAGAATGGATCAGATCGCGCTAATGTCAATCCATTTTCTTCCATTTATTCCTATTCCAAGTCAAGGATTAAAGAATCCCTTAATCCAAATCAAGGAACTATCCATACGTTGTTGAATCGAAATAAGGAATCTCAATCTTTGATAATTTTGTCATCATCCAATTGTTTTCGAATAGGCCCATTCAACGATGTAAAATCTCCCAATGTGATAAAAGAATCAATCAAAAAGAACCCCCTAATTCCAATTAGGAATTCGTTGGGCCCGTTAGGAACAGGTTTTCCAATTTATAATTTTGATTTATTTTCCCATTTAATAACCCATAATCAGATCTTGGTAACTAACTATTTGCAACTTGACAATTTCAAACAGATTTTTCAAATACTTAAATATTATTTACTGGATGAAAATGGTCAAATTTATAATCCCTATTCATGCAGTAACATCATTTTGAATCCATTCCATTTGAATTGGTATTTTCTCCATTACAATTATTGTGAAGAGACATCTCCAATCGTTAGTCTTGGGCAGTTTCTTTGTGAAAATGTATGTATAGCAAAAAAAGGACCGCATTTAAAATCGGGTCAAGTTCTAATTGTTCAAGTTGACTCTGTGGTAATACGATCAGCTAAGCCTTATTTGGCTACTCCAGGAGCAACTGTTCATGGACATTATGGGGAAATCCTTTACGAAGGCGATACATTAGTTACATTTATATATGAAAAATCAAGATCTGGTGATATAACGCAAGGTCTTCCAAAAGTGGAACAGGTGTTAGAAGTGCGTTCGATTGATTCAATATCGATGAATCTCGAAAAGAGGATTGAGGGTTGGAACAAATCTATAACAAGAATTCTTGGAATTCCTTGGGCATTCTTGATTGGTGCTGAACTAACTATAGTGCAAAGTCGTATCTCTTTGGTTAATAAGGTCCAAAAGGTTTATCGCTCCCAGGGGGTGCAGATACATAATAGGCATATAGAAATTATTGTACGTCAAATAACATCAAAAGTTTTGGTTTCAGAAGATGAAATGTCTAATGTTTTTTCGCCCGGAGAACTAATTGGATTGTTGCGAGCGGAACGAATGGGACGCGCTTTGGAAGAAGCGATCTGTTACCAAGCCGTCTTATTGGGAATAACAAGAGCATCTATGAATACTCAAAGTTTCATATCCGAAGCTAGTTTTCAAGAAACTGCTAGAGTTTTAGCAAAAGCAGCTCTCCTGGGCCGTATCGATTGGTTGAAAGGCCTGAAAGAAAACGTTGTTCTGGGGGGGATGATACCTGTTGGTAGCGGCTTCAAAACACCTTCAAGCGAACCTAACAACATTCCTAACAACATTGCCTTTGAACTCCAAAAAAAGAATCTATTAGAGGGGGAAATGAAAGATATTTTGTTCTACCACAGAAAATTATTTGATTCTTGCCTTTCAAATAATTTCCATGATACACAAGAACAATCATTTTTTTAGGATTTAATGATCTCTAAGAGCAGATTCACCCCTTTCTTTTATCTTTTATAAAGGATCTGTTGGTCCAGTCATTTGATTTGGTAATAGTAATCAAAAAAAATAACAAATAGAAAAGAATAATGGCTTGGGCTGTGTATCTACGCCAATCTATGGTATAAAAGAAGGTTCCATCGGAACAATTATTTATTTCAGGGTACCTCTCTCTTTTTTTTTTCAAAAGGGGGAGGCAGTGTGGGGAGAAATGACAAGAAGATATTGGAACATTAATTTAGAAGAGATGATGGAAGCAGGAGTTCATTTTGGCCATGGTACTAGGAAATGGAATCCTAAAATGGCACCTTATATCTCTGCAAAACGTAAAGGTATTCATATTACAAATCTTACTAGAACTGCTCGTTTTTTATCAGAAGCTTGTGATTTGGTTTTTGATGCAGCAAGCAGAGGAAAACAATTCTTAATTGTTGGCACTAAAAATAAAGAAGCTGATTCAGTAGCATGGGCTGCAATAAGGGCTCGGTGTCATTATGTTAATAAAAAATGGCTCGGTGGTATGTTAACGAATTGGTCCACTACAGAAACAAGACTTCATAAGTTTAGAGACTTGAGAACCGAACAAAAAACAGGGGGGCTCGACCGTCTTCCGAAAAGAGATGCGGCTATGTTGAAAAGACAATTATCTCATTTGCAAACATATCTGGGTGGGATTAAATATATGACAGGGTTACCCGATATTGTAATCATCGTTGATCAGCACGAAGAATATACGGCCCTTCAAGAATGTATCACGTTGGGAATTCCAACAATTTGTTTAATCGATACAAATTGTGACCCCGATCTCGCAGATATTTCGATTCCAGCCAATGATGACGCTATATCTTCAATCCGATTAATTCTTAACAAATTAGTATTTGCAATTTGTGAAGGCCGTTCTGGCTATATAAGAAATCCGTGATTAATAATAAGATAAATAACTTATTTCATTTCGGAACCTTCATAGATTTATCGAATCGGTTACTATTTCTGAATCTCAAAAATAGAGATAAAAATAACAAGGAATAGAATTTGATTAGTTGGTATTCAAAATATATGATTCAAGTAGTCAAGTCGAGAAAGAGATGGTTGAATCAAAATAATTTTGTTTAAAATTCTATTTTTGTCAGAGGGCAATATGAATGTTCTATCATGTTCCATCAACACACTAAATGGGTTATACGATATATCCGGTGTGGAAGTAGGCCAACATTTTTATTGGAAAATCGGGGGTTTCCAAGTCCACGGCCAAGTACTTATTACTTCTTGGGTTGTAATTGCTATCTTATTAGCTTCAGCCACTCTAGCCGTTCGGAACCCACAAACCATTCCGACCAGCGGTCAGAATTTCTTCGAATATGTCCTTGAATTTATTCGAGATGTGAGTAAAACTCAAATTGGAGAAGAATATGGTCCTTGGGTTCCTTTTATTGGAACTATGTTTCTATTTATTTTTGTTTCTAATTGGTCAGGCGCCCTTTTACCTTGGAAAATCATACAATTACCTCATGGGGAGTTAGCCGCCCCCACGAATGATATAAATACTACTGTTGCTTTGGCTTTACTCACATCAGTGGCATATTTCTATGCGGGTCTTAGCAAAAAAGGATTAGGTTATTTCGGTAAATATATTCAACCAACTCCAATTCTTTTACCTATTAACATCTTAGAAGATTTCACAAAGCCCCTATCACTTAGTTTTCGACTTTTCGGAAATATATTAGCCGATGAATTAGTAGTTGTTGTTCTTGTTTCTTTAGTACCTTCAGTGGTTCCTATCCCTGTCATGTTCCTTGGATTATTTACAAGTGGTATTCAAGCTCTTATTTTTGCAACTTTAGCTGCGGCTTATATAGGTGAATCCATGGAGGGCCACCATTGACTAGTTTTCTAAATAGTCTTTTTTTAGTTTAACCTAAGGCAATGTTGTGTGGCTAAAAAAAATTGACTTAGGGAATGAAAATACCCAACTACACTATATATGATCTAGAGTAATAGAAAAAAAGATTACAATAAAGATTACAATATTGATATTAGAGTAGAGAATAAAAAAAAAAGGAAAGAGATCTCAAAGATCTTTTTCCTAAAATTCCCGTTTGGTGCATTTATATCATAATCATACTTTCCCCTCAATGAATATTGAGTTTAGATTGGTCATCGAATCCGAATATGAACTATTCGGAGTCGTAATTTGACGAAGAAGTCTTGTACGATGTGTGATTAAATAAAAAAAGGATGTTCTAGAGAACGATTCCCCCTTTTCAGTTGATTTTATTCAACGATTGACCAAACGAAAATATTAATAAATAATAAATTGTACGAACTTAGATCAATCAAATCAATTTCTATGCAACGATTCGGCCCAATCAATTTATCCATTTATTATCTTATCAATTTAGGTTGCGTGATAATGATAAAGAAAGGGAAAGGATAATTTCTAAAAAAGGGGATTTATAAATGGTTCGTAGAGGCGAGGTCGAACTAGGTATATGGAATTGAATGGCTATAAGTTAACTCTTGTCAAGGGTTAGACGCATCCTTATCAAATCAGCTTGAATTAAAGATTAGGGAAGAGTTGGTTTACATTGTGGAAGAAAGACATGTATATGTGATATTAGATATTGACTAGTTATATATGAGCTAAAGATATATCTAATTTCCCCTACTAATCGAATGTGAATGTAGATGGGGATTCTATATATATAAGTCCTTCTGTCTCATCTGTGACTGTGAGTTCAATGAATAAACGGATGAAGTCAATAAAAAAATCGAAGAATTCAAAGAGCGTTTCGGGACAAAGAAACGGAAAAACTAAAGTTGTATGGATTCACAAAGACTTTCTCGAGAGAAACTAAAAAAGAGATATCAAAGTCGTTTTGATGATTCAAGAATGTTATTACTTAAATTCAAAGTTCGTAGTTACTTCGACTGTATGAATCGTAGCAATGGAATCATTAAGTCATAGTTCATTGGTTGAATGTATCATTAACCATTTTTTTTTGGTACGAGGAACTTATCATGAATCCACTGATTTCTGCCGCTTCCGTTATTGCTGCTGGATTGGCTGTAGGGCTTGCTTCTATTGGACCTGGAGTTGGTCAAGGTACTGCTGCGGGTCAAGCTGTAGAAGGTATCGCGAGACAGCCCGAGGCGGAGGGAAAAATACGAGGTACTTTATTGCTTAGTCTAGCTTTTATGGAAGCTTTAACCATTTATGGCCTGGTTGTAGCATTAGCACTTTTATTTGCGAATCCTTTTGTTTAATATTCGAAATATGAAAAATCAAAATTTTTCATATTTTATTGCCTTGGACTTGTGCTTTGCTTTTTCGAATTAAATAAAGATTTCATT
>ERZ869907.10-NODE-10-length-84213-cov-66.222700_pt1:20000-25000 | contig 84213 bp, 67 predicted proteins | sample MGYA00579309_ERZ869907 | MGnify/ENA primary metagenome ERZ869907 (study PRJEB32216, sample SAMN09231814) | wastewater metagenome | place: USA: Maryland | collected 2016-07-30 | study: EMG produced TPA metagenomics assembly of the PRJNA472060 data set... | reverse complement strand
TATAATAAGATATCTTTATATATAATAAGATATCTTTATATTATAAATATAAAATATAAATAATAATAACAGGTACAAATAGTAAATCGAGGTAGCCATTCTATGACAACTCTTAACTTTCCCTCTGTTTTGGTGCCTTTAGTAGGCCTAGTATTTCCGGCAATCGCAATGGCTTCTTTATTTCTTCATGTTCAAAAAAACAAGATTGTTTAGAGCCGATGGCACAAAATCTCATCTATTTTTTTTTTCAAAACTGACGCTTGTATCATAACACAGATATCTATTTAGCAAAATATGGTATAAGCGGCTTCCGCCGAAAAACTCTTATGTCTCCAGAAAATGCTATAGGGATCAATGGATTCTAGCTATTTTCAAATAGACCCGAATTGACGGATAGCTGAACTGTAAAGTTGGTCTATCTATTTGGCTATCTTTAGTGAGATCGTACGAAGGGTATGTTATTAGTTTAGATCTAACGAATTTAATGAATTACTCCTAAAGGATCACATCAAACTAGTGCTAGTTGATGCGAGTTACTTCGGAAAAAAAAAGGACTAAAGTCAAATTCATTTGGGGTATTCTCTCAATTCCAAAAAAATCAACTGGATCAAGTATGAGTTGTCGATCAGAACATATATGGATAGAACCTATAACGGGGGCTCGAAAAACAAGTAATTTCTGCTGGGCTGTTATCCTTTTTTTAGGTTCATTAGGATTCTTGTTGGTTGGAACCTCGAGTTATCTTGGTAGAAATTTGATATCTTTATTTCCGTCTCAGGAAATAGTTTTTTTTCCACAAGGAATTGTGATGTCTTTCTACGGAATCGCGGGTCTTTTTATTAGCTCCTATTTATGGTGCACAATTTCGTGGAATGTAGGTAGTGGTTATGATCGATTTGATAGAAAAGACGGAATAGTGTGTATCTTTCGTTGGGGATTTCCTGGAAAAAATCGTCGGGTCTTCCTCCAATTTCTTATAAAAGATATTCAGTCTGTCAGAATAGAAGTGAAAGAAGGTATTTATGCTCGTCGTGTCCTTTATATGGATATCAGAGGCCAGGGAGCCATTCCATTGACTCGTACTGATGAGAATTTTACTCCACGGGAAATGGAACAAAAAGCTGCTGAATTGGCCTATTTCTTGCGTGTACCAATTGAAGTATTTTAAGAAATGAGCCGGAATGCTTTCTCAGCAGGAGGGCAAAAACGCAAGAATGCTCTTTTTCCATAACATAACTTAATTGAGGTTTCTTCAGAACATTCATTCGAGTCAAAGCAGACATATATGGAACAAGTATAAAAAAAACTATTTTGGGGATCTTTTAGATGTATCGATTTAGATGTATCGAAATATACATAACTCAATTCAATAAAAAAATAAGAAACAAATCGAAATATCTCATAATCAACCATTTAGAAATAAGGAAATTCCACCCTTTTTAACTTGTTGGAATTGAGACTTTAGAGATCATATCTTGTAATTTTTTCGAAGCTTATTTTTATACTTTTTGTGCTCCTTAATGACCAAAAAATTGAATCTCTTATAATGATAATTAGCAAATTTATGTCGTTTTTTGCCACTCATTTTTCACAATATTCTTCAGAAATTTCCCTCAATTATTCTATCCCTGACTACTCATAGTAAGTTCAATTTTTTCGAAATATTAGAGATTTTTATATAATGATAGAAAAGGAGTTCTTTCGTCTCAAAATCTGAATAATATTATTCATTATTTCAATTTTTCTGGGCATTCATCGAAAGGAGATATGTGCTTCGAATTTGACCAATTGAGATATAGGTAAACATTATTTTTTGATTATTTATCCATTCCAATTTTTCGTCTATTTCTGTATTTTTTTCTAAATTCATAGGTTCGATAACTTGTAATAGAACTGATGCGGGAGAGAAATATTAGATTACATAGAGTCGACGAATGAGATAGGTTCATTAACAATTCAGAGATGAAAAAATGGAAAAAAAGAAAGCATTCACTCCTCTTTTATATCTTGCATCTATAATATTTTTGCCCTGGTGGATTTCTCTCTCATTTCAAAAAAGTATGGAATCCTGGGTTACTAATTGGTGGAATACTAGGCAATCCGAACCTTTTTTGAATGATATTGAAGAAAAGAGTATTCTAGAAAAATTCATAGAATTAGAGGAACTCCTCTTCTTAGAGGAAATGATTAAGGAATACTCGGAGACACATCTACAAAACCTTCGTATAGGAATTCACAAAGAAACAATCCAATTAATCAAGATACACAACGAGGGTCGTATTCATACGATTTTGCACTTCTCGACAAATATAATCTGTTTCATTATTCTAAGTGGTTATTCTCTTTTGGGTAATAAAGAACTTGTTATTCTTAACTCTTGGGTTCAGGAATTCCTATATAACTTAAGTGACACAATAAAAGCTTTTTCTCTTCTTTTATTAACTGATTTATGTATCGGATTTCATTCGCCCCATGGTTGGGAACTGATGATTGGCTTTGTCTACAAGGATTTTGGATTTGTTCATAATGAGCAAATTATATCTGGCCTTGTTTCCACTTTTCCAGTCATTCTAGATACAATTTTCAAATATTGGATTTTCCGTTATTTAAATCGCGTATCTCCGTCACTTGTAGTGATTTATCATTCAATGAATGACTGAAAAATTATCTACCTAATCCAATTAGAATGTTTCTTACTTTGCAGTTGTACATAAGCAAAGCATTGAAAATCGTACTCACTCTTTATCTTTCTACCCATCCCGGAGATTCATCCTATATATTAATCCAGTCAAATTATTCCAGTAAATAACAGAATCGTGGATAGGAAACTCCATTAGTGACCTACCCCAATTTATTGTATAAATTTTCGGGATCAATGGTTGGACCATGCAAACTAGAAATAATTTTTCTTGGATAAAGGAACAGATTACTCGATCTATTTCCGTATCGCTCATGATATATATCATAACTCGTGCATCCATTTCAAATGCATATCCCATTTTTGCGCAGAAGGGCTATGAAAATCCACGAGAAGCGACTGGACGTATTGTATGCGCCAATTGCCATTTAGCTAATAAACCAGTGGATATTGAGGTTCCGCAAACGGTACTTCCCGATACTGTATTTGAAGCAGTTGTTCGAATTCCTTATGATATGCAACTGAAACAAGTTCTTGCTAATGGTAAAAAAGGGGCTTTAAATGTGGGGGCTGTTCTTATTTTACCAGAGGGTTTTGAATTAGCCCCTCCCGATCGTATTTCCCCCGAGATAAAAGAAAAGATGGGCAATCTGTCTTTTCAGAGCTATCGCCCAAATCAAAAAAATATTCTTGTCATAGGCCCTGTTCCTGGTCAGAAATATAGTGAAATCACGTTTCCTATTCTTTCCCCGGACCCCGCTACTAAGAAAGACATTCACTTCTTAAAATATCCTATATACGTAGGCGGAAACAGGGGAAGGGGCCAGATTTATCCTGACGGGAGCAAGAGTAACAATACAGTTTATAATGCTACAGCATCCGGTATAGTAAGCAAAATCCTACGAAAAGAAAAGGGGGGATACGAAATAACCATAGCGGATGCATCGGATGGACGTCAAGTGGTTGATATTATCCCGCCGGGGCCAGAACTTCTTGTTTCAGAAGGCGAATCTATCAAATTTGAGCAACCGTTGACAAGTAATCCTAATGTGGGCGGATTTGGTCAGGGAGATGCAGAAATAGTACTTCAAGATCCATTACGTGTACAAGGCCTTTTGTTCTTCTTAGCATCTGTTATTTTGGCACAAATATTTTTGGTTCTTAAAAAGAAACAGTTCGAGAAGGTTCAATTGTCCGAAATGAATTTCTAGACTCGCGGATTTATCGACCTCAAGTTTGTAAAAAGAACCAAATTTTTTTTAGTAATTATGATTATCTATGATAAAAAATAAAATTCTAAAAAGCCTTTTGTTTGTTTATACTCTTTTTCTACGAGATGCCGGGAATTCCTTGTACCACATTCCTAGCCACAGTATGTAGATTGTGAAGAAGACTATTTGACTTGACCCCTTCTTTCTTTGTTTTTGTTTTTTTTATAAAAATTTGGGGTGATGTTATTATGTTGCTATTGGCAGATTAAAATGTCATAAAATGCATTTGAGTCTAATACAATGGACTTCGGCTAGATCCTATACAAAAGTAAACGCAAAATAGAACGGATAATTGAAGGGAACAAATATTTCTGGGAGGGGTTATTCGTCTTCCTAGTCTTCGACACAAGAAAGGGGTGTGAAAAATCCTTTTCTTGTGTCGAAATAATAATGATTCTTGATACTGTTCGTCAAACATTCCTAGTGTTAGTTTCTATTTTTTACAGACGTATCAGAACGTTTTTTTATAGTTATTACGTATTTTATTTATTCTTATCTTATAATAATTACGTATACTATAAATAAAAAGTGGTGGACAAACAAAAGAGGAGGGGAAAATCTGTTGAGTAAATAGAACTTCTTCAATGAACTTATAAAAAAAAATATTCTAATTATTAAGAACTCAACGGGACCTTCTCCCTCAAATCAGACAAACAAAGAAGGGAATCCGTTGAGTTCTTACGCTTTCATGTCTACAACTCAATTCATCCGATTACTACAGGGATGAACCCAATCCGGAATATGAACCATAAAAGAAAACACCTACTAAACCGATCACAAGAATACCAGCTACAGTACCTATTATCCAAAGAGGAATTCTTCCAGTAGTATCGGCCATTTACCCCACTTCCCTCCACATTTCATCAAGTGGTCATGCTAGAGACATAAACAGTCATGGATAATTATGAGATGAGATCCTTCCGAATGGGGTAAGAGAAAGAATACCTAGAACGATTAGTCTATTATTTTAGTTCTCTCTCCTTTTCTTAATTGAAGAAATAATTGGAAAATAAAACAGCAAGTACAAAAATGAGTAATAACCCCCAGTAGAGGCTGGTACGATTCAATTCAACATTTTGTTCGTTTGGGTT
>ERZ869907.10-NODE-10-length-84213-cov-66.222700_pt1:12500-17500 | contig 84213 bp, 67 predicted proteins | sample MGYA00579309_ERZ869907 | MGnify/ENA primary metagenome ERZ869907 (study PRJEB32216, sample SAMN09231814) | wastewater metagenome | place: USA: Maryland | collected 2016-07-30 | study: EMG produced TPA metagenomics assembly of the PRJNA472060 data set... | reverse complement strand
GAATTCTTGTCTTGTTTTCCACATCGTTATCTCCTCTATTAAAATCTAGAATTTTTATGTCCATTTCGTCTTTTTGTTCTCATTTAACATATAATAATAGTAAAATACTTCTATCTATATGAAAAATGGAATGGAACCCCTAGGAAAAATAAATGAGTTGGGGGAATATTGGGGAAGAAAGGACGTTTTTTTCTGTATTTAACAAAAAGTCAATCTTATTTACTGGATGATTGTACATTTCAATATGTTTATGTATTACAATAAAATGAAGGAGGTTTTTCAATGCGAGATCTAAAAACATATCTTTCCGTAGCACCGGTATTAAGTACTCTATGGTTCGGTTCTTTGGCAGGTTTATTGATAGAGATTAATCGTTTTTTCCCGGATGCGTTGACGTTCCCCTTTTTTTCATTCTAGTTATTGACGTGGGAAGGAATAAAGAAGATTAGAGATACAATTAAATACCAGCCCCCCCTTCTTTTCTCTTTTTTCCCTTTAAAAAATTTTAGAATAAGGGAGGAAAGAGAAAGAATAAAAGTGCATTCAACAGCTGCGAGACTTGGGTTCAGGTTGGAATTAAATTAATATGAAATTTCTATGTATTCAATTTCTATGGAAATAGAATACAAACTGTGGTTCTAGGGAAAGAGTATTATATAAGATACTTATATGAAATACTGTACTGTGATTTGAAATCTAGTTTAGAAATCTTTCTATCTTATTTGCTATATTGATTGTAGTGAAATCTTGCATAAGAGGATAGTAAGTTACAAATTCTATTTTGTTTTTTCCTTCCTTTCTTCTTTTTCGTTTCGGATTGAAAGAGGAAGAGTTGAGTAAATGAAAAATCCAAAGGAGGTTCATGGCCAAGGGTAAAGATGTGCGAATACCGGTTCTTTTGGAATGTACCGCTTGTGTTCGAAACGGTGTTAATGTTAATAAGGCATCAACGGGCATTTCCAGATATATTACTCAAAAGAACCGGCACAATACGCCTAATCGATTGGAGTTGCGAAAATTCTGTCCATATTGTTACAAACATACGATTCACGGGGAGGTAAAGAAATAGATCGAACCGAGCACCTGCGCCCTTATCTATCTTACAAGGAAAAGGAAAAAATGACATTATATATATAACATATTTAACATAGTTAAAGATAATTATAAACAAACCAAATCCTATTTTTTTATTCTAATTAGAGATACGGCTGAAATAGGATTTTAGGGATAAGAAATAAACTAACCAAACCATGGATAAATCCAAGCGAACTTTTCTTAAATCCAAGCGATCTTTTCGTAGGCGTTTGCCCCCGATCCAATCGGGGGATCGAATTGATTATAAAAACATGAGTTTAATTAGTCGATTTATTAGTGAACAGGGAAAAATATTATCTAGACGAGTGAATAGATTGACCTTGAAACAACAACGATTAATTACTATTGCTATAAAACAAGCTCGTATTTTATCTTTGTTACCTTTTCTTAATAATGAGAAACAATTTGAAAGAACCGAGTCGACCACTAGAACTCCTAGTCTTAGAGCCAGAAAAAGATAGGTTTACTCTTTATTCACTTGAATTCGAATTCCCATCCGAACTCAAACGGGGATTGATATTTTGTTGGAAAAATCCAAGAATCCGGATTGAATTCTCGTGTCGTAAGAAAACAAATAATAATCTGGGAAGAATAAATTTTTTTATTTAACTTGTTGATTCATATTTATTTTGACTACTTTCTCATATTTTATCATATTCTATTCATTTTTATTCGACCTTCCCGGAGTTCATTCTCCGGGCAACTCCGTTTAACCGGTGGATTCCTTCCAACCTACTTCTTTTATGATCTCATTGGAAATCATATAAAGACAATTCCTATTTGATATAGCTATTTGTGCAAGTATTTTACGATTAAGAAGCAACTGTCTCTTGTACAGACCGTTTATTAATCTACTATAACTATAGCATACCCCCCTTTCACGAATTGCTGCATTTATTCGAGTGATCCACAAACGACGAAAATTGATTTTTTGCTTATCCCTATCCCGATGAGCCGAAACCAAAGCTCTTATTTTTTGTTGAGTAATAGTTCGAGTAAGTCTTGAATGAGCCCCCCGAAAGCTTGATGCAAATAAACGAATTTTTGTTCTACGTCTCCGAGCGATATATCCCCGTCTAATTCTGGTCATTGAATAAATGAAACTTTCACGAATAACTAATAGATTTCCTTTCTTTCAGTTATTCTTTTGCCCCTTTCCTAGTATATTAATAACAAAACGGATTTTTCCAATGTATAAACTAAAAATTCCAACGGCTTTGGCTACTATAACCTTCCCAACCACGATTTTTTCTTTTTTATAGGCGTTTCGCCTCGAAATACGAAATTGTACTAGACTAGGTATTAAAAATAAATAAAAAAAATAGCAATGATAAAGAAATAGTGGATTCCATCGTTTCTATGGTTACTTCTTAAACGGTGAGGTCTTCTCTATACACCGGAGCCTTTACTTCATTTAATCAATGTTATTGCTAACTTGTATAGTTCACATTCTTCGGCTCTACCCATGAATTATCCAGTAATAGGTCTTTCACAACGAGCTCTACCTATACAGTAACGGTATTTAATTATGAAGGTTGGCTGGGTAGCTGACCCTGTTAGTCCGTTCTTGCAAGAGGGGTCTATATTAACTAAGATTTCCTCCGCTTAATGGATAACCATTTGCTACCAATGGAGAATTGCTTCTCATCTTGAATTGAGGTGAGTGGATTTACACCAATAGAAACCATAAATTTCATACACAATAAAAGGGATATGCTCCATTTTCTTATTTTTAGATAGGAAATGTAGTTCGTTTTCCGTTCTATCCTATTTGATCATTGATATTCGAACATGGCTCTCTTTCCTTTGTTCTAGTTCATGATCTGAACGAGTCGCACATACACCCTAGTACATGTTCCTCGACGCTGAGGGCATCCCCGAAGCGCGGGGGATTTTGTGACATTTCTAATTGGCTGTCTTGTATTTCTAATAAGTTGTTTAATCGTTGGCATGTTGAATCATATACATAATGGACTGGTTTAGATCGATCCTAACCGCATGATTATGAATTCCTTTTATTGAATAGAATAGTAAATAAAAGTCATAATATATTAATATGAAACTCGGCAGGGGTAATTTAAAATCACGAATTGATGCGAAATCCAGGCTATGCTATTGTCATTCAACCGCTACAAGATCAACAATTCCATAAGCTTGGGCCTCTGTTGCTGACATAAAAACATCTCTTTCCATGTCTTCGGAGACAACCCATAGGGGTTTGCCCGTTCTTTGTACATAAACCCTTGTCAGGGTTTCACGTAGTTTCAGCAGTTCTCCCACTTCCAGGATGAATTCTCCCGTTGCTACTTCAGAAAAAGAACCAGCAGGTTGATGGATCATTACCCTGATGATATAAGAAAATAAAAGGTTTCTTTATTTCGCATGATAAAGGGAAGAGAAAACAAAGATAAAATAATAACAAGAAAAAAAGATAGAATCGAACAACCGTACGGGCATTATGCATTGCATACGGCTCTACAATAAAATTGACCCTTACCTTACATCAAATAAAGAAAAAATAGGATCGATCAGACCCCGATCGGTAAATGATCAACTTACCACCCTTCCTTTCGGAGGAATTCAAAAATACTATGATGGCTCCGTTGCTTTATATATTTATTTTATTATATTTTTTTGTCTGTGATTTGTCTGTGATTAAGCAATCCCAAAGTTGCTTTTTTATTTGATCAAATAAACTAAGGAAAAAAGAATCTTGTTTTTTTTTTTTTTCGCTCTATAAATATTGTTAAGAGACCTCTGGTGTGAAAAAAAGTTTGTGACGCTGAACTGGACTTCCGATAAGAAAATCGGAAATACCTTTTTCTCATATTACTCTCTCGATACATAATCTAATGTTTTGAAAACAAAATTTCTTATATCGAATTCAAAGTGCCATGCTATTATTACTTAATATTCATATTTCATATGGCGAAGGCATAGTCTTCTTTTTTCTCTCAAATAAAAGCCTCATTGGCGCCAAGCGTGAGGGAATGCTAGACGTTTGGTAATTTCTCCTCCGACCAGGATAAAAGATCCCATTGAAGCGGCTGATCCCATGCATATTGTATGTACATCTGGTTGCACAAATTGCATAGTATCATAAAGAGCCACCCCCGGTATTACCCATCCGCCAGGAGAGTTTATAAACAAATACAGATCTTTGGTATCATCCTCGATACTGAGATATATCATAAGACCAATAAGTTGATTCGAGATCTCGCTATCAACCTCTTGACCTAAAAAAAGTAATCTTTCTCGATAAAGTCGGTTGATTAGGGTCAAATCCCTTCGGAACCGTACAGGCGTCTTTTGATGCATACGGTTCAAAAAAAAAGAATCAATGTGTAGATTCCAATACTTTTTATTTTTTCATAGCAAGTTCCTTCTAACTTATAAAAAAGGATTTTCTTTTATTTTTCACTAAACACGAGTTTGTCTTCCTTTCCTTATTAACGTATAATATCAAAAAAGAATTCATTAAACTTATCCAATTAACTTCTCATTGATGGATTCTTTCATCGCGATTCAATCCAAATCACGATGTTATTTTCTTGTTCTTAAATGGGCCTCTTTAATCTTTTTAGGTTTATGCTCTACTCCGGGTAAAGATCCGCCCGATTTTGATTTGCACATATAGTACAAATGCTCCCATTACCACTTCTTTTTCTTATGCCTTCTTTTTTTTTTTAATTCACGCATTCCGTAAAATAGTTGACGGCTTCATGCATATTACTCGATTGATTAACATAAGAGTTTGAAATAACTTCTACTTACAAAAAAGGATTTCTTTCAAATCAAATAAAAATAGGAATCCTTTATTATATAAAATAGATATATTATCACTTGGTTTTTTTTAAACGGAGCCTGGATACTTCAATGTAGTAGTCCAATTAAGCCAACCATAA
>ERZ869907.10-NODE-10-length-84213-cov-66.222700_pt1:0-2500 | contig 84213 bp, 67 predicted proteins | sample MGYA00579309_ERZ869907 | MGnify/ENA primary metagenome ERZ869907 (study PRJEB32216, sample SAMN09231814) | wastewater metagenome | place: USA: Maryland | collected 2016-07-30 | study: EMG produced TPA metagenomics assembly of the PRJNA472060 data set... | reverse complement strand
GAAAATATACATGTATTTAATAAGTAATATAATGAATCATGGATTTCATTTAATCTAGATCAAATCTATTATGAATTTGTATATCTTGTTTGTATAGATAACTAAATATATTAAATAACATAACTATTTTTTCTTATATTTATCTATTTTAGACTGTTAAAACGAATCTTTCTTTTGTTTTACTCTTTATCGTATTGGATTGACCCAAATTTAGCAATCCAAGAAAATAAAGTGTTCGCGGGCGAATATTTACTCTTTCAATTTCTATTTCAGTTCTATCATTAGCTCATAACTTTTCCGAATAGATGAATTGGTTTCTGGTCGGTTCCGCCATCCCGATCCATGAATCATTCGAATTCATTTTCACTAGAATCTTTTGAATTCACAGGTTCCATCGTTCCCATCGCTTCTTACTTAATGGTTAGGTCTGAATTCTACAATGGAGCTATTAGTTCTTGAGTCAATATTCTTAGCCTTTATTGGCTCGAAGCTCTTTATTTTTTGTTCGATGAGCAGATCCATTTAATGTTAATGATGAATCCGTATTGATGCTTTATTACACAGCTTTTTCTGAGATGACTCATAGACCTTACATATTGGAATTCTATATCATCAATATTCTTTTTCTTTCTTTCTCTCATCCTTCCATTTATCCATACCCTTTCTTTTTTATTTCGATTGACAACTTAGAAGCATATTTTTTAATAAATAATAAAAAAAGATTTCAGTTGCTACAACAATATGAACAATATATCATATCTTGACTGATTCTTTGGATCCAGATAATACGAAGTGATGAGTTGGTTATTACTTCTATAGTTATTTGTTTATACCGTGGGGCTGGTTTTTTATACTAACCCTCAAAAAACCAACGAGTCACACACTAAGCATAGCAATTTTATCAAAAGATTAATTGAATTTTTATTCAACCCTATAGAATTATAATTGTTCATTTTTTTTTTTTTGAACACAAAATAAAAAGAAGAAACGAATTTCTCATTTTTTGTTCCATCGCTGGATAGAATGCAAAAGGAATAAAGGTTTATTATTCCCCGTCTATAAATATCCAAATTTTGATGCCTAATACCCCATAGATCGTTCGAACTGTATAGCAACAATAATCAATTTTAGCTCGAATGGTTTGTAGTGGAACCCTCCCCTCTCTGATCCATTCAACACGCGCAATTTCTTTTCCGTCGATACGTCCTGCAATTTGCACTTGAATTCCTTTTGTATCTGCTTGTTCAGTTAATTCTATAGCCTTTTTCATTGCTTTGCGAAAAGAAACTCTATTTTTTAATTGGCCCGCTATAAATTCTGCAAGAATATTAGGGTTTCCGTAAGGCTTTTCAATTCGTGTGATAGCAATGTTAAGTTTTCTATTTACAGAATGAAATTCTTTTTGTAAATTCATCTGTAATTCTTCGATTCCTCGGGGTCGACTTTCAATTAAGATTTTTGGAAATCCCATATAGATTATGATTTGGATCAGGTCGATTCTTTTTTGAATCTCTATACGTGCAATTCCCTCGACGCCAGAAGATGTTTTCATATTTTTTTGTACATAATTCTGGATATAAGTTCTTATTTTTTTATCTTCTTGCAGACCCTCAGAATAATTTTTTGGTTGTGCGAACCAAAGGGAATGATGACCTTGGGTTGTACCAAGTCTGAAACCAATTGGATTTATTTTTTGTCCCATGTTCCCCCATTACTATACATATCATAATACGACATAGTTGTATGCTTTTTTTTCGATTTAGGTTTTTGTGACCATGTAATAGAGTCGGTATCTATATATTCATCTAAGGATATATCTTTCATTACAATAGTTATATGGCAGGTAGGTTTTTGTATCGCAAAACTACGCCCTCGAGCGCGAGGTTTTAATCTCTTCACAATAGTACCTTCATTGACTTCAGCTTTACTAATGACTAAATTTACTTCATTCGAACCCATATTGAAACTAGCATTTGCTGCTGCAGAATAAACTAATTTAAAAATTGGATAACATGCTCGATAAGGCATGAGTTCTAATATCATAAGTGTTTCTTCGTAGGAACGCCCACGAATTTGATCAATTACCCTTCGCGCTTTGTGAGCAGACATAGATATATGTTGACCTAAAGCGTATACTTCTGTTGTTCTCTTATTTAACATAAAGTTCGCCTCCTACTAATCAATGATAAATATCTATATATATTATTATACATAAACAAACGTTTTTTAACGACGCGATCTATTATCGCTTTTTGCATGGCCTCGGAAATTTAAAGTAGGTGCAAATTCTCCCAATTTGTGTCCTACCATACGATCTGTTATATAAATAGGTAAATGTTCCTTTCCATTATGGATAGCAATAGTATGGCCGACCATTATGGGTATAATGGTAGATGCCCGGGACCAGGTTATTATTATTTCTTTTTCTGCTTTTGTGTTAAGCTTATTTATTTTTTTTAATAAATTATTCGCTACAAACGGATTTTTTTTTAGTGAACGT
>ERZ869907.5-NODE-5-length-128488-cov-70.354192_pt1 | contig 128488 bp, 232 predicted proteins | sample MGYA00579309_ERZ869907 | MGnify/ENA primary metagenome ERZ869907 (study PRJEB32216, sample SAMN09231814) | wastewater metagenome | place: USA: Maryland | collected 2016-07-30 | study: EMG produced TPA metagenomics assembly of the PRJNA472060 data set (Reclaimed... | reverse complement strand
GTGATTCGATTTTGCGCCCATGTTTTTAATACTCTCCTCCTCCACTTCATCAATGCCAGAAATATTAAAAATTGATCCGTCATTCAATAATACCTGCTTCGGTTTCCATAAAGAAACAACCTTGCAAATTTTCCCCCCATCTTTAATTTTAACCATTGATCCAATTTCAGGGTATTTATTCATTTTTAAATCCTTTATGCAGGAATAAAAGTAAGGGATAAAATTTCGCCCTTGATCCGCTTATATTCTTTTCTTGCTTCAGTCAAAGAATGAGTCTGAAAGTCAAGGACTCGTTTTCCTCTTGCGTGATTGAACCATGAAACAGTATAGACTCCATGTTCTAAGTACATGCGCCCGATTTGCTGAAGATGTTCTACTTTTTCAATATATCCGCAAGCCAGCCCATACTTAGTTAACCAGCCCTCTTTAGTGTAAAACTCTAATTTTGCGCCCATGTTGTTTTATATCCTTTTACTTGCTATAAACTCTGAATCCGTAACCTTGTTTTGTTGGTTCAGTAGTAAAATTACCCTTTACTTTATTTCTAACAACTCCAAGATTAAGAGAATTAACATAATTCTCTATAAATTTTTCCTGATTTTCGGTAAATGGTTTAAGATTATTCAGGGGTCTAATATAAATATGACCTGTCAAGGCGTGAACGATTTTTACAGGAAAAGGGAATAATTCGGGAGTTAAATTTGCATACATGTTATGACTCCTCTTCTTCTTTAACATCTTCAACTAACGAAGGGCGATAACTGAAAAAGTTATTCTTTGAAATTCGGTACTTTGAAATGCCCCGCTTAAGATAGATTTTTACCCCCTGAATCTCTTCAATTTCAAAGTCGCCCATTGAACCAAGATTCCATTTTTGCCCCGTCTTTATTTCTGGTAAAATAGCGAATTCAGGATCAAAAGACTGATAATTTCGAATAGCGGACGGATTCGACCCTTTTGTTATTTTATGTTTATAAGAAGGGTTAACCCCAAATTTTGCCCGATAAGCTTCGAAAAATGTGCTTAAATCACAGTCTTCTTCTAAGTAAACAGTCTCCCCGCGCATGTAAGAATAAGAAGTGATTTTTTCAAGGATTCCAAGTTCTTTTAATTCAACTGCCTTAACTGCAAGCCAACCATGCCCCGGATCAGAATATAGAGTATAAACTTTTTGTTTCGTCATGTTGAAAACTCCTCATTTATTTATATAATAATTATAACAGATTACCAAAGTAGAGTCAAGGCTGAAACATTGCAGAAACGTTGCAAATTTCGCCCGTTATACTTTGAAATTTTCGCCCTTGAATTCTTCCCAGAGTTCAAAGTCATAATACCCATTTTCAAGGATACAATAAAGAGGACTCACTACGTCATAATCGTTAATGTTAGTCCACGCCTTACCATGTAAGGTATATGATCCGTCTTCTTCAATGGCGGACTCTTCAGCGATTACCAAACATTCGGACAACTGCCCCAATTGATCCGCCGTGAATATTCCCCAGCCGTTGCAAGAGTAAGACTCGGTCAATTCAAAAAACGCTTGATCTGAATTCGGCGTATAACTGGTTAATGCGTCATCTTCATGATCTGCGATAAACTGTTTAAAATCCTCCATGTTTTCAGGGGAGACTCTCAATTTTCGCCCGTTATCGATAATTTGAAATTTTAGATTTTCGCTCATGATTGACTCCTATTGCAGAATGAAATTAAGTTCTTTTTCGTGTCTTCGGACATATTCTTTAATATTTGATAATGTAAAGGGAGTCTTACTCCAATTCATGCCAAACGCGCATTCTATAATATAACGTCTCATAATTGACTCCTTAAATTTGCGCCTATATTATCGGCAGAATGAAGGATTAACCCAATTGTGATATTGTTTAGATGTGATTGATCCATTCTTGCACAATGAGTCTGTGAAGTTATGCCATGCCTCACGAATCGCGGGCTTATCATTTGAAGGAATAAAAGGTAAAATATTTTCTTTAAATTCTTGTACTGCCTGTTTTTTATTCATGTTTGACTCCTGTTTATTTTGTACAATACAATTATAGTGCATGAGAGAATAAAACGCAAGGGTTAGAACGTTGCAAAGGCATTGCAGAATTTCGCCCAATGTTAGAACGGGGATTCTTCAGCCTGAAAAGATAATCCCATAGCACAATTAAGATTAAATATTTCCCTGCTGATCCTCATTTCATTCTGTGAAGGTTCAATCAGTCCATAGGATTGACACTGAAGACTCGCCCGCGATTCTTTTTCTGTTTGGAGTTCAGATAATAGGCGAGTTAATGCGCGTTCCTGCTTTTGTCGTTTACTTTGTGCCATTATGACTCCATGAAATTTTGCCCCAATAAAAGGGGAATTTTATTAATGACTCCTTTAAATTCGGCATGACATAGGGAGTCAATCTATGCCATGCCTTAATTTTGCCCCTATAAAATACTAATAATCCTGAAATAATTCTCTTAATTCTGAGATGGTAGACTCGCCTAACTGGTTAAACTTGAGGGCGATTTTAAGACATTCATTATATAATTTTTCAGCCTCCCTTGAGTCTTCATTATAACCGAATTCATCAGCCCAAGACTCAAAAGATGAACAATTGAGAACATCCGAATCAAGTAAGAGAGAATAAATAACATCTAAAGAATCGGGGTTAATTGATCCTCTCTTCTTTTCATTTACTGGAGGCACAACCGAGTTAAGAGCGTAAGAAAATGATCCGGCTATTTTTCCCTTTTCGCATTCATACTGTAAAAGGGAAAAATAATCAACTGTTAACTTTTTACCCTGAACATATGAGGGGCAATGACCGATTCCGGCTGAATAATCAGTACTCAGTATAACCCGGTCATTTTTCTTAATTGTGACAACCCAATTAAGACTCATGTTTTTATCGCCTTTATTGCGTGACTGGCTGAAAGGTACAAAAACAGACTCTACCTTGATTCCCTTTTGATTCAGATATTCGTTAATTTTTGACTTGTCCATTATAGACTCCTTGTTTATTTTGATTATATCATGACCTTATAAGAAGAGTCAAGGGTTGAATTCGATGTTATATTTTTTATCTTGATTCGGACATCCTGACTCGTGACAAAAGACCTTGTTAATCATAGTTGCATTACATTGGTTACACTTCATTATTGACCCCTTTTTTATTATTAACTTGCAACTTCCCAATGCTGAATATCCCAGCGAAAATTAAATACCATTGTATTAACCATATGGGTATTATCAGACGTGTTTAATCCTAACAGATTAGTTAAAAATGAATCTACCTTTGAATCATGAATAGTATAAAACTTCCTGCTATCTAAAATTCCATAGTGACTCCCTTTATAAATGTTATAAATAGGGTTATGGAATGCCGATAATATAGCGGATTCAATATGAATAGGAAAATTTACTTTTTTATTTTCCATTGGATACCCTTAAAGTTTAATCTGGTGAAGGATATGGCAACCATGAATCACTTCCACTTCAAAACAATTCGGGTTAAATGATCCAATTGAACCAACATTAAACGATGTGTAATTGTGATTAAAAATACCGAAAAATACCGCGCCCGCTATGTTCAATTGAACATGTGAGCCGTTTAACTCTTCCATTGTGTTTTGATTCAGTTTTGTATAATTCATGGTTGACTCCTTTAAGGTTTAAGGGATTGATTTATTCATACTCAAATTATACCTTAATCCATAGCAGAGTCAAGCGATTCAACCTTAAAAAATCATATTGCAATTATTCAGCAATTATCTTGCAATGATGTTGCAATGTTTTTACCCTTGACAGATTCTCAATTTTCACGCCTGCCATTTTTTACCGTCAAAATTCAGCGATTCAGCCGAATCCGTACTATGACTCGGAATTCGATTAATGCGTATAACTACCTTAAAATATTTCATTCTCTCATTTTACTATTGACATTATAAAAATTGTATGATGAAAGTTTAACCTTAAAATATCATAGCACTATTGACAAGATAATCATTATATGGTTGCAATGGGATATTTTAGAATATATGTTCTATTGACGCGATTCCTGCTATTTGTTAGAATGTTATCATGGGAAAGCATTTTAAAAAATATAGTAAAATTTAGAACGTTTATTCTAATTCGATTTTTTAAGGTTTAACCCTTGCGTGAATTTTGAATCTGTGATAATAGCGCAAAGATGGAGTCAATTTTGTGTATATAATGAAGGGAGTTTAAGTTATATTGAAAGTGAAAATTGACCCCTTAAAACCCTTGACTCTTGCGTGATTATCTGTATAATATGGACATTCTAAAATATAAGGAGATATAAAAAATGTATGCAATTCACCCAAATAAAATGGTAGGGAATCAAGTTTGCATTAAAGAAATTGTTAACGGGTATGAAATTTCGATAGCCTTTGATGATAGTTGTGGGGCACTGGTAGATTGCGCCAGAGGAGATATAAGAGTCTTTTATGGGGAATCGGATATAACCAGTGAGATTTCCGAAAATGTAATTAGGGCGACAATTGAAAACATTGTTATGGTGAATAACTGGTGCAAGGCTAATTAAAAACAATTGGAATAAACAGGAGTCATAAAATGAACACAAAAACTAATCACTATAACCCCGAATCCGTAGCACGCGCAGAACTTCGCAAGGCTGAATCACGCTGGCAGAACATTCGACCAGATCAACCAGAGAATGAGATCAGACAAGCATGGGGACGGCTACAATCAGCCCGCAAGAATCTTAACTTGATTCTCACTGGTAAAAAATAAGGGGATAAATTTACAATCGAATAAAAAGACTCCCAATTTGGGAGTCTTTTGTTTTAAGTGTTCTCAGGCTGAATTTTCAAAAGGGGATTCAATTTGAATTCAAATTGAAAAATGATACCTTTTGCACTTTCATTTTATAGGTTCAATTGGAGTCAATTTGAAAAGTGAATCGGGTCAATTGAAAATAATTTTCAAAGTTATACAAAGATTGAAAATAGAACAAATTTTCTAAAAAATTCTAGTAAATTGTATCATTGTATCAGATAGGATTTTTTAAGGTTGAATCTATTGACTTTTTAAGAGGATTGTATATAATGAGGATAACAAAAAACAAAAGGAGTCTATAATGAATAAAGTAAAATATATAACTTGTTCTGGCGTTTGGTATCCTTTAAAGGAAAACTTAAAAAATTCTATTCGTGAATTAGTAAACGAATATAATAAAGCCTTTGAAGGAAAAGAAAATATAATATATACTGTTTTATATGTTCACAATAAGTATGAAGTTATGCCTGATCGAATAATTGAAAAGGCTTTAAAATTACATGCTGAAGGGAGGAGATTAAGAGTCTTTTGTATCTGGCGATATAATAAAAGGGAGCTAAAAATAGCCCTTAATCATTTTGCAATATAATCATAAAATAAACTCCCTCAGTGGGAGTTTATTTTTACCTATTTTATAGAACAGACGTTCTAAATTGCAATGATTCTGCAATGATTCTGCAATGTTTAAAGGTTGACTCTCTGGTTATTATCCGTATAATAAGCATATAACAAACGACGGAAACGGATTATAAAAAATGTCAACATCTGAGATTATCAACTGGATCGAAAACAAGGGTTTACAGGCTGAATACCAGAATTTTAAAATCATGATGCTTGACTTAATCAATTTTGAATCGATGAAACGATGTAACCCGCTCATGAGTTTAGAACAGATTAACGAGTCGGATGCGTCACGCGCTTTTTATGCCAGTTTTAAAATGGCTGAATTGTTATAATAAGACAAAAGGAGTCTACAATGCGGAAAATCTACATTAACAAAGTTTTAGCTATATTGGGAGGGCTGAGGGGAGAGTCTGAACTGGGTATAATTATAGACTGTTTTAGTCGTAATTTATCACCAGATAGAGCCGCGCAAGTTGTGATTAATAACAGATAAAAGGAGTCTATCATGTATGTTAATGAAAATTCTACAAAGTTAACCATTAAATCAGCAATTATTACCATGTTAGAGCAACATAATTATTATGTTGTAATTGGATCAACGGGTAAGTTAAACCGAATGAATAAAAGTCAATTAAATGACCTGTATAATCTCATTCGATATAACTGGACTGAATCGACTTCAAACGACATTAAATTATTGTTTGGAATTTACATCAAAGAAGATTAAAGGAGTCTACAATGTATCACGATTTTGAATATTACAAAATAACGGAAAATAAAGCAGGAAAAGTTAAGACAGTTTGGGTATACTCGAATCTTTTTGTTTGTGACATGCTAAAAAGAATTTATACCGGGGCTGAACCTGTTTACACTAAAAACAGGAGTCTTGTGTCAATGGAATTTATAATTATGAAAGAGGGGAAAATTGAATCCGTTATACAGGTTAAAAAATTATACCCAGATGAAGTTAAGCGAGCTGAAGACGAAAAAGAAGTAAAGAACTGGAAAAGAGTATACAAGATTTAAGGAGTCTACAATGAATATAAATAAAATCAAATCTAGTTATGTATACCTTATTAACTTACTTGTCACATTGTTTTTATTGTTGGTTATACTCTCAAATATATTTAAATTTGAGATTAAAGAATCCGATTGTTTTGAAGATGGATCAGGCAGGATAGTTTTGACTTATTGTATACCCGGTAAACTGTGCGAGTAATCTCCATATTACATTAAGCCTGTAATATTTCCCTTAAGATTAACCATATCTTGAGGGAATTCTATTTAAATTCTCTCATTTTATTTTAAGGATTCTCTAATGTAAAATACTTGACTCTTGGTACGTTCTGGTTATAATGGGGATATAACAAAAAACAAAACAGGAGATCAAAACATGAAAGTTAAAATTTTTTGGCAAGGATTAACCTATACTCAAGATGTTGAGATTATCAGCGCAAGGCATACCGATTCATGTTGTGGTGGGGAATGTTGGGAAGTGGAGTATATCAGCGGCGATGTAATCAAATTGCATGAGATCATGATATACACCGAGTCACGTCCCTTTGGATATTGGGCGGAGTCCATCCTCTCAAGTGATAACACTGGCAAGATAACCGAGTCTTTCCGTTTAGTTGAAAAGATGGAAGTAATTAACGGATTATGTACTAATGACATTGACTCTATGCTTGCAAGATGGAATAAATACCACGCTAGAAAAGGTCATAAGTGGGTTAATAGTCTGAATCTTTTTGGAGGATACTGGAGGGACGAGGAAGGGACAACATTCGAATTAATGTAATATAGACGGGCTGATACAAGATAGACTCTCCAAAAGGGGAGTCTATTTTCTTATCTTATTTAAGGTGAATATAGAGGACAATTATATAATAAGTAATAAAAATAAATAAGAGAGACTCCAGTGACGGAGTCTTTTTTATTTAAGTATATACTGGCTGAAAACAAATATATAGTTATTGTATTATATACACTAAGTATATATAATTTATTAATAGTGTACATTATTTATTATACATTGTAATATATACTTATGTATAGTATATTATACATAATGTAAGAAATATATTACATGTGATAATCAAAAGATTATAAGTTATTTTATTTGTAAATCAAAGATTATCAGGATTATTATCATAAATTTTTAGCGTTTGGAGGGATAGCAGGCAGATCAAATAGGTTTATTTATTCATGATAATAGTAATATTATCATGAATAAATGACATTTTTAGATAACCGGGGCGTATTTACAAGTAGGGGAGGCAGACCAGCGCAAAAGAGGGTATAGCACATGAATTAAAACACTCACTCAAAAATCAAAAGAAAACATAATCTAAGATAGTGATAGAAAATTTGTAATTAAATAAAAAAAGACCTTTTTCTTAGAAAAATATAGTCTAAGATAGGTCTTTTCCAAATATCTCAAAATTTAAGATTTTTTCAATTTTTCTTTCGTTTTTGTAAGATATTTCAATTAATTTTATTGAATTATTTAGACAGAACTCTTTTTTTATTATGTCTCTTATTTTTGTTTCTTCAAAACCGGATAATCCTCCGAAATGCTCAATTGGTTCATAATGCTGTTTTCCTTGATATTCGATACATATATTAAACATTGATAAATAGAAATCAAATCTCAAAGGTTGTTTGTAATTACAGCCATCAAACTTCTTTTCTTTTTCATAAGAGACACTATTTTTTATTAAAAAGTCTTCTATTTTTCTAGACCCTTTGGATTGTTTTAAATTGCATTCTGGACAACCTTTTCCTTGAATTGTTCTATCTGACAATCTCATGTACCATGAATTAAAACATCTCTTACAAATCCAATAATATTTATCTCCTCCCGAATAAGTTATTTCTTCTGGAGAAACATTATTTTTATTATAATCCCATTCTTCAAGAAGATTGGGATGTTTTTTAGAAAATCTGTTTCTATTGGTTAAAACATATCCTTTACAGGCAGGACACCCATTTAATTTTGATCTAGATATTACTCTGACTTCTCTTTCGTATTCATAACCACAAACATTGCATTCCCAAATCACTATGTCTTTTGATCCAAATGAAAGTTTGGAAAACTCGATATTATTTTTTAAAGAATAACTTTTTTCTAAATCAGGTCTATTTTCCAGCAGACTTTTAAAGGTTTTCTGTTTGCTTTTTAATTTTTGTTTTTGTTTGATTGGTTTCTTCTTTTTCGGGTATTTAATTTCTATATCTTTTTTCTTCTCTAATCGTTTTGCTACTTTATCTAATTGTCGACTAAATATTTTCATAATCCTCCATAATATTATATACGCAAAGCAGTTAAATTAGTTGCTAAAACTGGAAGAAAAGCGTTTCCCCCCCTTTTTGCAACTTTTTTTATTGACAAAAGTAATTTCTTAATCTAAGATATATCTTTTTGAAATATAGGTCTTCTACTCAATAAACAAAGTAGCATTTCAAGTTGCCTATTTCTGGAATGCCCCTAGATGACCACAGGAAGCCCTACAACAAAAGTAAGGTGTCATTCCTCGACTCTGTAAATTGTTTTGAAATTTGACCTTGTTTTTTTTGATTCTAGGCATATTTTATAATATGTTTGCTATGATGTTTTTAAAAAGCAAACTTCAGTATTCAAAGGGGTGGTAAAAAAGAAAATCGCTCAGGGTAAAAAATACAGAGTATATATTTATATACTTTTAATTAATATTAAGTACTTAAATTAATTAAATTAATTAAAAGATACTCTTTACTTTTTACCTTAAGCCATTTTACTTTTTGGTAGCCCTTGACGAAAATAGTTTTTTGTGGTAGAATTATCAAAAAAAGGAGGCTTAATGGAAGTTGAAATAACGTTATCTAAAGAGTTTATGAATTCATATTGGGAACTAAGTGGAACAGCAATTAGGATGTATCTGGCTCTAAAAGGAGCAGAGGAATTAACTAAACCTGATGACGGCTGGATAAGTTTTGGATATGAGACATTTTCAGGTCAAGCGGGGATTAAATCTACAAAATCGCTGAGATCAGCACAAATAGAATTAGCTAGTAAAGGTTGGATTTTAGATTATAAACGAGGAGGATATTTTGTAGAAAAAGACCATCGAAAGAATTTTCCAAATAGATACAAAATATCTGATACAAAAGTTTCAATTGAAACAACAAGAGAAGTTTTGAAAAAAATGAAGAGGGAGTCATTGAATGATAATGTATAAAATAAAAGATTTCTTAAGTTCGGAAAAAGAAATTGATTATGAAGATAACGATTTAGAAGTGTATGTTGTAAGGAACAATGAAGAAATCCTATATGTTGGAATGGCAAAGCATGGTATTTATAGGCGATGGTTCATCGATCCGGGTCATCATATTTATCTAAATAAAAACAATCTTCCAATCAGGGGATATTCAAAAATAGGAAATAGAATTATGGATGACCTACCTAGAAGCATGGATTGGGAAATAGATTTATGGAGTATAAAAGACTTGTTGTTATTTTTCAATAAAGATTATCGAATTGAAAATAAAAAGATGAGAATAGATTGCTTTTACACAGGTCTTGATTTTGAGTGTTCTTTAAAATATATAGAAGGTTATTTAATTGTATATCTGAATCCACTTTTAAATATAATAGGTAATAATAGTGTAAGAGAATATAAACATAGGAATTTTCAATACTATAAAGAATATGTTGAAAGGATGACAAATGAAAATCTACAAAATGACACAACGGATGACTAATCCCAAAATAACAAACAGAAACGCAGTTGCGTGGAAATACCCGTTTTTTGAAGCAACTGTTGATGGAGAGCCTTTAAAGTCAAGAATAATTGACGGAGGAAGAGACACTAAAAAGTTACACCGAGAATTTGGGTGGGGGTATCATGGTGTGTATCCTACCAATTTATCAGTGTCTATTTTATGTGATTTATTTGATCTAGACGATTACGCATTACTTTTTGCTGATGTAGGCTATGGAGTAGCGGCAAATAGGTTTTATGATGAAGTTATAGTTCCGAACAAATTAAGTCATTTTGAGTTATTAGAAGATGATCTTTGGAGCTATTTTGAAAAAATATCTAACGAGATACAGGAGTAAAACAATGAGAAAATATGATTGGATTATACTGCCAGTTTTATTATTTGTTTGTCCGATATTGTGGAGAATTCTCTTTGACGAGGGCAAAAAGATACCTATGAACACCCTTGACAAAAAGCGAAAATTGTGGTAGAATTTCTTTTAGGAGAAAATGAAAAATACATGAATGATATTTATCTATTCGAGTGCGATGTTGTTAAGTTTGGAACTGACGAAGTTATAGAAACAATTCATTGTTTGGCGTATAATCTTTTCCAAGCCACTCATATTTTTAATGATGAAGTTTTTGGCGAAGATTCTAAGTATGTTGGTGTATTTGAAGTAGGAAGAGTTAAGAAACTTTCTCAAGTAAAGAACCTAATCAACCCTTTCTTCGCTCTCGATATGGCGGATAATGAAATAGAAGATAGTTCTGAAGATGAATTTGATGGATCAGCACCTATTCGGGTTGCCAAAAATATGATGGATGATGAAATCATGAATTTCGACTGTCCTAAATGTCATGATGAAATCAAAGTTCCACAAGGAATGTTATTCCCTTATGTAACTTGCCCGACATGCTCAACGAAGATTTGGAGAAAGAATATCAAAAATGTTGGTGGGATTTATATCGTAGATAAAAACGACGAAACTTAACGGATAATACACATATAAACTTCCGTGAGAGTCTATCTGAAAAGGATGGACTCTTTTGTGTTATAAAGGAGATTTATGGTTTGAAAAAAATTCAGCAATTTCATATTTTTAGATTTTCAACAGATAGACTTAAAGAAAAAAACTATAAAATAAATATATCAATAAACGAAGCCAAAAGAAACTTGGAAACAATCAGTATTTCTGATTCTATTATGATAAGAGTTCTTTTTAATTTTCTTGGAAGAGAGTTTTCTCAGATGAAATTAAATGAACTTTTATCAAAAAGAAAGTTTTTATCTAAGAAAAAAAATTCTAAAGAAAATCGAAAGAAAATCGAAGATGTTTCTCAAGAAATAGAAAATGAATTGTTTGTTCCAGAATTGGTGTCTTTAAAAATAGTAGATAAAAGACATTATCAAAATATAATAGATAAGGGTGGATTCATTGTAAACGGGAAAAGATATGTTCCGTTTATTTTCTCTGCGGGTCTCATTAGAAGAAATAGCGGTTTATTTATAGAGTCATCCATAAAAGACGAAATTACTGAAATACTAAATAACGGTAGAAATAAATCAATACCGATAGTTCCCGCAAAATTCAACAGTTATTTTGGACTTTATAGCAGTAGTACAATTGATGTAACATTTCCTAGAATTGCTGTCGTTAAGGATTTAGTAGAAACAAAAAAGAAAAAAGTTGATTTTGGCTATTATATTGACGAACAAACTGATCCAATAATTGAAACTGGCGAAAAAGAAATTGAGTTTAACTTATTTGATGGGTGTGGATTAGTTTCGCCAAAAATGGCTAAACGCTGGTCAAGCGATTTAGAACTTGATTATGTTGGTTCAACTTTTGGGGTTAGGTCTGCTTGGTTAAAAGGAATGGTTGTTGTGATGGACTTCCATAAGTTCGCAAAAGAAAACAATATCACCACACTTAAAGATATTTATAATAAAGATGTAAAAATAACTGAGGTGGATGTAATAGTAAGTGAAAGCATGTTTAAGTTATGGGATTCCTATTCTGACACCGATGATTATGTTGAAAAGTGTTTTAGTAATAATATAGGATGGGGTATTAGTAAGGTAAATCCTAAAGAAGAAAAAAACTTTTGTAAGACCTCTTACCAGTTTTTACAAGTTCTAAATATTGAAAAAGATAGTCAAGTTGAAAATCTATGCGTTCCAACATTAAATTGGTTAAACAACGTCAGTTCGGGGGATTTTTATTCCACCATATTATATTCATTGGGTGAAATTTCTGATTTTGGTAAAAATTGGGTTGATAACTTGGAACCCATATATAAAACTCTTCTTTTTGAAAATAAATTATTGAAGGATAGTTATTTAGTTTCTCACCTCAACAAGAGCATAGCAAAAAAGAAAAATGATTCTAAAAAAGGAAATCTGATATTGAATGGAAACTATCAAGCGATAATTCCTGATCCGTATCTTTATTGTCAGCATATTTTTGGCTTACCTCTTGTTCCATTACTTAATGATGGCGAGTCTTATTCTAGCTATTGGAACGAGAAAGGAGTTTCTGATGTGGCGGCAATTCGATCTCCCATTGTTTATCAAAGTGAAATTCTTCATTTAAAGTTTAAAATAGATACAGAGACTAAGAAATGGTTTGAACATATTAAGTCAGGAATTATAATCCCTGCAAACGGAGTCTCTCTTGATTTTGCATTAGCTGGCGGAGCCGATGCTGATTATGATTTAATCGCAACAATAAATAGTCCAGAAATTCTTGAAACTAGAACAGGGGGACTTCCTGTATTTTATAAAACAGAAAAACCACCTAAAATTTTAATAAATAAAGAATCTGAAAAAGATTTGATTGATGCACAAATGACTGGTTTTGGATCAAGAGTTGGATTTTTTACAAATGTTTCAAGTACATTATATTCTCTTTTGTATAATTTTGAAAAAGGCAGTAAAGAGTGGACTTCTATATTGAATCGTTTAAAATGGGGACGGGCGATTCAAGGTATGGAAATAGATCGGCAAAAAGGACTCATTGTTCCTTCTTTTCCTGAGTACTGGGTAAAATATAAAAAAATAAACGACACGATGAAAAAGAAAGAAAAAGAAAGAGTAGAATATAACAATAAAATATTGGCAGATAAGAGACCATTATTTTTTATTTATTTGTATGACTCTTATATGAGAAGATACAAAAAAGAGAAGTTACTGTTTGATAATATTTCACTTACTAGATACGGGATTACTTTTGATGAATTAGTAAACTTGGAAATAAAAACAAAAGAACAGATAGAACTTATTGAGAAATATTATAGAAAAACATATTTTATCAAGAACAACAGTCCTATGAATTTGATTTCTAAACATATGGAGAAAGAGATAAGGAAAATCCAATCTATTAAATCACAAGAATCAAAAGATTTTGATTATAAACTTTTAGCATCAAACAATTTCAAAATTCCAAATAAAAATGAAATAGAAAAAGTAAAACTACTATTCAAAGAGTATAAATCTTTAAAAAGAAGTTTAAAAAATCCAAGATTTGAAAATGAAGATTTGCAGTATTCCACAGTAAATGAGGTATTCAAGTATATAAACTCAAAAGCTTATTCTGCCATAAATAGTAATCAGGAAGAACTTTGTAACACTATGATTTATTGTGTTTATAACGTTCTTGGGGTACAAAGTAAATCTTTTCTTTGGAATTGTTTCGGGCAAGAGGTTTACGAAAACGTTTTTGAAAAAAAGAAAGATAAATTTGTAAAGATACCAATGCCCAGTAAAAATGGTAATATTGAATATCTTTGGAAAAAATATGGGGTTTTTACCATAAACGTAGAATGGGAATAATATATTAAAAATGATGCGTAGTTTTTTCAATAACGAAAAAGAGGAAGCGGAAAAAATTTTTAAAAACGGCTTTATAAATCATGAATTTAATGGATATGAAGCATATTTAGTTGCAAAGTACTATCGTTATATTTTAAATTACAAGGATCAGAAAGTAAAAAGTTCTTTGATTTCATTTTGTCAAAGCGAAGACAAGTTATTTAATTATATTATAAATAGAAAAACAATTCTTGAGATTGTAAAAAATAGTCAATCAGAATGGAAGAATAAAACTAATAAAATAATTATTACAAAAAACGAACTTGAAAACATATCTAAACTAAAAAACTTTAATCATCAGAAGATTTTATTGGCTTTTTTAGTTTTTGCTAAACGGGATAATGGATATGTATATAGAGATAGATGGTCAGATATAAAAAGACTTTCTAATATTAGGATAACAGATAGAGAAATTTATCATATATTGCATAAAGCGTATTTATTAGGGTTAATTAGAGACAGTAACCAAAATCATTTTATAAACTTTATAGAGAATCAAGAAGATGGAGAAATTGTTTTTTCTTCAGATAGGGATATATTTAGACTCTCTGAAATTTATAAAAAATATTTGGGAGGAGAAATTGGTTACTGTGTCTCTTGTGGTTCTCAGTTTGTAAAAAAGGGCAGGGGACATAGATATTGTGATGATTGCTCAGAGAAAAGAGAAAAAAATAATTTAAAAAATAGAGTTAAAAAGTATAGAAATAAAAACAGGTAACGCTTTTTATGCTCGATTTGTTTAATGGGTAGGAAAGGTGTGGGGTGTGGGTTTTCTTGACAAATCCATACTTTTGTGGTATACTGTATTTTAGATGGATAGGTTTGGAGTAATTACCCAAACTAAAAAGCACAATCCCTAGTGCCTTCCATCTATTTTAATTTATAGGGAATTGTTGAAAGGGAAAATAAAATGCCGTCAGGTTATACAAGAATGAGTGAGGAAGTAAAAGAAATTGTTCATAATAGAAAATACAAGTATATTAAAGATTATTTCGATGAAAATAAATATAGAAGAGTAATTATTGAAGATAAAAGTGGATATAAGTATGATGTTTCTTTTAATTCTTTTTTACACCGAAATAATTTTAGATTTGTGGACAAAGGAAATCCTTTTACTTTGTCTCATAATATTCCGTTGTGGTTAAAAATAAATAACAGCCAATTTAAATTATTAAAAAACAATGAATACAAAGGAAGTAACACAAAATTAAATTTATATTGTGATAAATGCGAAGACTATCCCAAAATGAGTTGGCATGATATATTAGGTAATACCAAGTGCGGCGTTTGTTCAGGTAATCAAACTGGTTTATATCATAATTTAGAGAAAACACACGATAAAATATCTTCTGAATGGCATCCAACTAAAAACGGAAATTTGACTCCAAAAGATGTTACCTACGCCTCAAATAAAAAAATATGGTGGTTATGCCCAAGCGGTCACAGTTATTGCTCGGCGGTATACAGTAGAACAAATGGTACAGACTGTAAAATATGTTCTGATTCTTTACATGAATCAAAGATAGCCACAAAATTAAAAGATTATATTTTGAATAAATATAATGCAGAAAAAGAATATCCAATATTTATAAACCCTAAAACAAATCGTCCTCTTCCATTTGACATTTATATTTTTGGAGGAGAAAAACCAGATGCAGAGGGTGTTTATATAGAAGTTCATAGTTGGCAACACTATAAATTAGATACTTGGCACAAACGATTGGCGGATAAAAAAGGGACGACCCCAGAAGAAGAATTTAAAAATCAAAAACATAGAGACAGACTTAAGCGCAGATTTGCTCGTAAACACGGAACATATATAGAAGTAGACCTTCGTAAAATAAAAACAACAGAAGAAGCAATTGAGTACGTCGAGTCAATTCTTGAAAAAATAAAAGATGAAAAAAACGAATGATTTACTGAATTACATAGCTAAGTCTCGAAGGTTTACAAAAGAGGACGTAAAAATAATCATTGAGGCTTTGATTGAATACATGGAAATTTGTGCTGAAAACCAAGAAACTTTAAAAGTGCGCGGATTCGGTGTTCTATCTTATGTTCCAATTCCCGCAAGAAATGTTTCTGGCTATATAGATAAACAAGGTAAATATCACGAACCTAAAAAACTCCCTCCTGCTATAAAAATCAACTTTCGGTTGGCGGAGAATATTCGAAGGTATGGTTCAATTAACTCAAGAAAAAACATTCCTTCAGAAGAGGATTTTGACGAAAACGAGACCCTTGACAATATTGAAGATTAGTGGTAGAATTATTGTAGATTAAGGGTTGGGTAGACTCAACCCGAATGAAAGTCGGAAAGCCTTCCGAAATGGATTCAAAAGGATAAAAACGCCGACTTTCTAATCTTATTGACCTATGGCGCAATTTGGCGGCGCGACTCACTGTTAATGAGAAGGTTCGGGGTTCGATTCCCTGTAGGTCAGCTAGTAATATTTTTGGCGTTTCGTATAACGGTAGTACACATGCCTTTGGAGCATATGGTAATTGTTCAATTCAATTAACGCCAGCTAACTTTTAGGAGATAAATGACAGATTACAAAAACGAAAAAGGATTTCAAGAAATTTTGTCAATGTGGCAATCCAGTAATGGTAATAGCACTACTCCTTATTGGCAAACTCTTTCTGAAAAATACGGGGACTCTGTAGAGGCTATTAAATCATGGTTCAAGCGTGAAAGGAATAAAAGAGGATTGAATAAATTAAACGGAAGAACAATGCAACAAAGTCCTGTCGTTGGGGTTTTCGATGTAGAAACTTTGCCTTTGAAGATAGAAGGTCACTTGTGGGCTATTCACGATCAATATATTCCCCACACTATGATAAAAGATTCATGGAAGATGCTAGGATGGGCTGGTAAAGTTCTTGGAGAAAATAAAATCTATTCTGATATTATGACTCCCAAAGAAGCCATTGAAAGAAACTCATTCAACGTTGTTCAATCTGCAAGAGCTTTTATGGACAAATTGGACATTGTTATTTGGCATAACGGAAATGATTTTGATGCCAAAATTTTAAATAGCGAATTGGCTTATCATAAACTTGACCCTCTTCATTATCGGAGCATTGATACGTTACAATTGATCCGATCAACTTTTAAGTTACCATCTTATAAACTTGATTATGTAAACACTTATTTTGGTATTACTCGAAAGATTCACAATGATGGTCAAGTTCTTTGGGATAAATGCCTAAAGGGAGATAAGAAAAGCCTCAAAGAAATGGAAACATACAATCAAGGAGATATTGTTGCAAACGAGGATTTGTTTTGGACAATACAACCATATGTAAAAGGTCTTCCTAATTTTTCTACTTATAAAACTGAAGTTACAAAGAAAGAATGTAATTGCGGTGGAACATTTGCTATTGATAAAAAACATCCTTATTGGTACACAAATTTAGCAAAATACGAAAGATACGTTTGCGGAAGTTGTGGATCAATTACCAGAGGAAGAAAAACTGTTTTATCCAAGTCTTCTTCTACGAATTTATTAACTGGTTATTAGAAAAACATTATCCAGTGGGGAAATTTAATCGCTATTGTTTGGGGGCAAAACAATAATTCACATTTATCCCTATGGGGGAAATCGCGAACACGCTTAGTTTATGCTAGGCGTGTTTTGTTTTATTTGGAAAGGAGTCAATCTTGGATTTTCAAAACACTGGTTTAAAAATATACGATGTAAGTTTATATCAAGCAGTTCTGTTTGAATATATCAATGGAAAAAGAATATTGCTTCCTTCAGAAAAACAAAAGCATATTGATTTCAATAAAATGAAACAAAAAGCAAAAGCAGTAATTATAAAATCTGGACAAAGGGATTATAAAGACCCTGCATTTGATGTTTCTTGGCGAAATGCAAAAGAAGCGGGTATACCTAGAGGGTCATATTGGTTCTGTGATAAATTCAATACACCAAGAGATCAAGCAAAACTTTATTGGTCTTACATAAAAAATGATGTCGGAGAAGGAATTTTATCTGCCGATTTTGAAACTGGTTCGTGGACAGATTTAAATAATTTATATGTTTTTGTAAACGAATTGCAACAGTTATCTGGTTTTTCAAATGAAAGAGTAGTGATTTATACAAATTATTATTTCTTCATGGAAGCCAAACAAAATGCTAAACGAGAATGGTTTGGTCAATTTCCCTTATGGGTGGCATCTTATACAAACGATCCGAAAAACGTTAAAATACCTCCTGTATGGAAAGAATCTTTGATTTGGCAGTACAACACCCCTGTCGAGGGGGAGGAGGCTGGAGTGCATTCAAAAGAGATTGATGGAAACTGGTTCAACGGAGACATAGATAAATTTAAGAAGTATTTCGGTGAACCGAGTAATGGAAACGGAGAGGTTATAGAAACCCCTCCGTCTTTAAAAAATAAAAGAATTAAATTGGAATATAAAAATGATGGAATCTCAATTGACTTTATCAAAAAGTCTGATAAATGAACTACATAGATTATACGACATTCTCTGTGGAGAATATTTAGTTATAGAAGAAGACTTTTTAAAGTCTCCATCTATAGAAAAAAGAAATATCGTGATTATTAAAAAAAGTACTATTTTAGAGCTAGATAGATTTATTCAAGGACTATAAGGAGATGTTATGATAAAAGGAAATATTAATGCAGGGTCTTTAACTATAAACTTGAGAAATATGCCCGTTGCGGACACAAACGATAAATCCAGTATTGTCGGATCAATCAAAGCAGGTCAAACTTTTGTAGGGTCAGTATATGAAAAAGATACGTTGGGGAGAAATTGGATAAAATTATCTTTTGTTAACGGGAGTCCGGTTTCAGGAATGTATTTGGCTTCATGGATTTCATCTGTTAAAATAACCGAAAATAATCCTGAAATTCCAAACGAAGAAGAGATTGTTGGAACTCCGACATCTATTACAACAATTGAAGAATTTCTTGAAAATGGAGTTGTCAAAACAAGAACTACTAAGTGGGTAAATCCTCAAGTAATAGAGGAGTAAACGTGAAAACTCTTATAGTAGATTATCCATCTCTCGATTTAAAGTTTGAAAAGTTATCATTATCTCGTCCTTCAGGAACCTATGGAATAGTTAATCCTGATTATGAGCAGGTATGGAACGTACCTGACTACGAGGGAAAAATAAAAACTTTAAAGAAGTTGGATAGAAATTCTAGAAATGAAATACTGGCTGGTAAAAAACAGGGGTCGGGTTACGATGCCCCATCGGGACAATCTGTTCCTGCAACCGCCAGATTTTTAAATGATACGTTTGTTGAATTCACTAAGGAATTACAAGAATGGTTTCATTATGTTATAAATGGGGGAAAGACAAACGAAATCCAAGCAAAAAAAGATTTTGCAAACTGCTTTAGAGATAATGCGTGGATGACAAACAATGCTGGTACATGGTCGAGGGCTGATTATATTAATAACAATGGTAAACCGCCATATATTCAACTACAACCAATGGCTACAGGCGGAAGTTTAGTTAAGATTATTGAAGAAACAACTTACAAACGAGAACCCGCATTGCTTATAGAAGCCATTAATCCTAAAGATAATTTTTCAAATTATTCACCAGAAAAAAACAGATACTTATTTTTTAGACCAACAAATTCTGCAAGAGTTAAAATAGTTGACTCTAAGGGATATACTATAGGCTATAAAACATGGTATCAAGAACCATCTAATTCTTGGTATGGTGAAAAAATGGAAATGGGGATATGGGGTTTTATCAAAAACTCTAAAAGCTCTACTGGCTGGTGCAACATTATTGAAAAATCTAGAGTTAGAATTTTAAATGATGGGGAAAAAGTACCTAATCCTTACGTTATGCGTGATGGTAGGGTTTTAGAAAACCCCTACGAAAGTTTCTAAATAAAATGGGACTTTTATCAATAAACTCATCCCTATCGTGAGGAACGATAGAAACTGTCTGGTACATTGTATCAGGCATCTAGCCTATATAGTATAAATGGAAATTATAATCGGTTTGTACCCGATGGATTTGAGATCATACCTCAATGTAGGCTCTAAAAAGAGAGATAGAATGGAGTTATAAACCATTTGAAAGTGTAGTCTCCACACCCTCTCTCTTTTTTTTAATTTTGGAGATCAAGGAGTAAAAATGACAGTGAATAAAAAAAGAACAAAAGAAGAAATTAAGGAAGTTGTAGAACAAATTGGGTATAAATTTTTAAATGATTACCGGGGTGGGAAAAGAGGAATACAAATGGTAATTATTCAAGATTCTAATGGGTATAAATACGATGTTTATTTGGGTCATCTTATTTCGGGACATGTTCCAAATTTTGCAGATAAAAGAAACCCGTTTACATTATCCCATAATATTCCGTTGTGGCTAAAAAAAAATAACAAACCATTTGTATTATGGAAAAATAACACATATAATGGAGCGTTAGAAAAAATATTTTTTAAATGCTTGGAAAAATCTTGCGGCGAAGTATTTGATGCAACTTGGGGACATGTTTATAGTAATGGGTGCGGTTGTTCTTTTTGTGATGGTAAAAGAGTTGGAAAATATAATAATTTAGAATATCTCCAACCTGAAATATCAAAAGAATGGGACTACATTAAAAACGATAAAACCCCAGATAAATACGCTCAATTTTCAAGCCAAAGAGTTTGGTGGAAGTGTTCAAAATGTGAATATTCTTGGAGAGCAGTAATATCTTCAAGGTCTCATGGAAGCGGGTGTCCATCTTGTTTTGGAAAAATTGTTTCCGATAAAAATAGGTTATCTCTATTTTTTCCAAAATTAGTCTCGGAATGGCATCCTATTAAAAACGGAATCTTAACCTGCAATGAAGTTAGTTATGGATCAGACAAAGAAGTATGGTGGATATGCTCTAGATGTAATGGGGAGTGGAAATCATCTGTTTGTAATAGGTCTGCCGGGAATGGTTGTCCAAGATGTGCAGATTCGTTAAACGAGTCAGTAAGGGCGAATGAGTTAAAAAGATATTTTAAGGAAAATTATTCTGGAAAAGACGAGCACCGAGTTTTAAAAAATCCAGAAACAAATAGATGGCTTCCTTATGATATTTATATTCCACATGGGGAAAATCCAGATATAAATGGGTTTTATATAGAAGTTCATGGTGAACAACATTATAAAATTTGTACTTGGCATAAAAGTCTAGCCACAAAAAATAATACAACACCTAAAGAAGAATTTGAATACCAAAAATATAAAGACAAGTTAAAAAGGAAATTCGCAAAGAAAAACGGAACTTACATAGAAATAGACCTTAGAAAAATAAAAACCACCGAACAAGCAATTGAGTTAATAGAAAAAATTATAGGTAAAACTTATGGTTAAAACTAGAAGAATACCTCCAGAAGTTACAGCGGAATCCGGATTGCCACAAGGATATAATTATTGTCGAAAATGTCAAAATATAAAAAAACTTTCTGATTTTTATAAAGCAACAGACTTATATTTAGACAAAAGCGGTCACATGTCTGTTTGTAAGTCTTGCACTAATGATATGTACATCTCAATATTAGACTCCGAACATGGATCAATATCTAAAACCATTTTGAGAATGTGTAGAATGCTAAATGTGAAGTACGATGAAAATGCAATAACCTCTGCTTTAGAACATACTAAAATAAGAGAAGCTGATGAAACTAAATTATTTGGTTTTTACAGACTAAAATTACTTACGAACAATAGGACGGATGTTAGTGATACTTCTATTGATTTAACATACAAAGATAATCCAATTGTAAATGGTGGATTCGATAAACCAATGGAATACGAAGTTTCCCAAGACGTAATTGATTTTTGGGGAGAAGGTCTCGAAACAGAAGAGTATGCTTGGTTAGAAAGAAATTTGGATGATTGGAAAAAGACCCATAAATGTGATACAAAAGCTGAAGAAGTTCTTTTCAGAGAAATTGTATTCAAACAATTTGAAATAGAAAAGGCGAGAAAAGCAAATTCATCAACAGGCGGTTTAATTAAAGAACTTGAAAGCATAATGAAAACCGCATCAGTTGATCCCGCTAAATCTAATATTGCGGGAGCGGGTAAGAGTCAAGACACATTCTCGTCGTTTATAAAAATGATTGAGGAAAACGAACCTGCTGAAGTGTTTGGAGAAGAAAGAGAAGCTTTTAAAGATTTTCAAGGTATTGAAAAATATTTTGAAAAATATGTTGTTCGCTCTATTAAAAACTTTATTACTGGTAGTAGAGATTTCAATATCGATTCTGAGGAAGAAGAAATTGAGGGTGAAACCGAAGAGTTCGAACCTTTAAATTACAACCCTGAAGAAAACGAAGCTTCTTCTGATAATTCAGACGAGGTGGAAAATGTCGTATAAAAATTACGAAGATGAATTTAGAAAAGATTCCTCAACCCAAGATGTTTTTCGTCAAAGAAAAGATATGGTTAATAGAGATGTCTTTTCAAAAGAGAGAAAAGAGCGGTATAAAAGATACATTACGTTCTTCAGACTAAATCCTAATATTTTTATCAAGCACTACTTTGGAATTTATCTTCATCCTTTTCAAAGGTTGATGATTTGGGTTCTTCAAAGAAGCAACTTGGCATATATTGTAGCGGCTCGTTCCGCCTCAAAAACATGGCTTATTGCTGTTTGGAGTTTGACCCTTGCGGTATTATATCCGGGTATTAAAGTTATTGTTTGTGCAAAGACAATAAAACAAGGGGCTTTGATACTAAGCGAGAAACTAACTTCTTTACGCGATAAACATCCTAATGTACAAAGGGAAATACTAAACATTACTGTCAACGCGAATGTTAACGAAGCGACGTTTAGAAACGGTAGCACAATAAAAGTTGTTCCTAGTTCCGAGAACTCAAGGGGCAATCGCGCAAACTATATAATTATTGAAGAAAGCAGATTGGTTCCTAAAGAAATATTGGAGCAGGTTATAAAACCTTTTCTTGAAACTAGAAATCCTCCCTTTAGATCAAAGCCAGAATATTCCGATAGAGATGATTTAATTCAAGAAGGTATTATCTCTTATATTACAAGTGCTTGGTATAAAAGTGAATATTGGTTTACTTATGTTAAATCAACAATAAAAAGAATGATGGCTGGTGATAAAACAGCAAATTTTCTTGCTTTTGATTATTTGATAAGCCTTAGACATAACATCAAAACAAAGTTGATGCTTGAAAACGAAATGAGCGATGCTGATCCTATAACTGTCCAAATGGAATATGAGAACCTTCCTTCTGGTCAATCGGGAAAAAGTTATTTCTCGATGTCTATGTTCAAAAGAAGCATGAAGAGAGCTTTTTATCCTCAACGAGCAGATGTTTACAATGAAAAGAAAAATCCTTTTGAGATTAAAAAAGTAGACGGAGAAATTAGAATTATATCCGTTGACGTTGCTACTCGTGCCAATAAAGTAAACGACCAAACAATTATTTCTTGCGCGAGACTTATACCAAATATAGGTAAAGGATACGCAAGGCAGTTGGTTTATATGGAGTCTCACAAGGGTAAAAACACTGTTGTTCAAGCAAAAAGAATAAAAGAAGTCTTTCACGATTTTGAAGCTGATTGGGTTGTACTGGACTTACAAAACGCGGGAATTTCCATATTCGACTCAATGACTCAAGTAACGCAGTCTGAAGAGAGAGGAATCGATTATCCTCCGATGACCGTTGCAGATCATGAATTCATTGACGAAAAATTGAGAGAAGAGCTTTTGGGGAGAACGTTAGGAATAGATGCTAAACCAGTTATATTCCCAATCCTCGCCACAAGTACGCTAAATTCTCAAATAGCGGTTTCTTTTAGAAACGCATTGCAAAAGAAACTGTGGTCGTTTTTGGTTTCAGATAACGACATTGAAGAATTCTTAATGAAATCGTATAAAGACTTTATGACAAACGACAGCGAATCTTATCGCGCATTTTATTTAAATCCGTATCTGCAAACAACTTTGTTTATTGGAGAATGTGTTAATTTAGATATGATGCTTGTAAGTGGAAATATTAAACTTGTAGAAAAAGAAGGCAATTATAAAGATAGATACACTTCGGTATCGTACTTGAACTTTATAGCTTCTTTGTTTGACAAAGATTTGCTAAAAGAAACAGATGATACGAGCGATTGGGACGCTTTGCTCGGTGTAAGCTATATTGGTTAGGAGGAAACAAAATAAATGAATATATTAAATGCAATAAACGCAACGGCGACAAGTACAAATACTAGCACACTAGTTTCTGGTTCTATTTTGAATGCCACAAACGGAATGAGTGTTTCGTTTACAGTAAAGAATACAGGGGTTACAAATAGTGTCGATTATTTAATTTTAGCAGGAAACGCTTCTGATTTAAGTGATGGAGTTACTATTCAAAACTCCGCAACATTGGCGGCAGGTGCGGTTGGATCATATTCGATTCAGATTGCGCCTTTCTGTTATTATGCCGTTAAAATCGCTTCAACCTCTGCTGGTAATCATACTACAGTTGAAGCCAAAGGTAGAGTTAGAGGATAGCATGAACGAAGAACTAAAAAAAAGATTTGAATATCACGAATTAACAGAAGAACAATTGGAGTTAGTTGAGGAACTGAGAACTCGTTTTATTGAACTTGCTCAATTTGTAGACGCTAATTGTCCAGTATCAAGGGAGAAAAGCCTTTGCCTCACAAATTTAGAGACTGCCATGTTTTATGTCAATGCTTCTGTAGCAAGATATTCTTAGTAAAATAGAAAGGAGGGAGTTTGGTTACAAAAAGAAAAAATACAAAGAAGGAAACTCCTTCAGAAGAAAAAGTTTTATTGTCTGAGAAGGAAGTATTTGACGTTTTAACATTTGCTAATAATTTATACTCAGGTGTTTATCCTTCTATATGGACACCGGAGCTAACGAATGCCAGATTCAAGGACGTAACTCTTCAACCAATAGTTGCAAATCTTGACAAAATAACTACAGCCCTTTCTGATCCAAAAGGAAACGAAGAAATACTAACTTCGTATTCTCAATGGTTAGAGTTAAATTCAATAATGTATCGTAGAGTTTTGCTTTATTACTCAGGATTGCTTTCTTTTGATTGGAATTACGTTTGCACAAATATAAAAAACGAAAAAGATTATAAGTCTAAAAATTATAAAACAGACTTAGATATTGTAAAAGACTTTTTTGACAGGTTTAATGTTAAAGACTCTTTCTCTACTGCATTGAAAGAAATGTTAAGAAATGAAACCTATTTCGGGGTTTTGCGCGATGAAGGGGAAAAATATGTTATTCAAGAACTCCAAAGAACATATTGTAAGCTGACGGGACGTTTCGATTATGGACTTCTCTACTCCTTCAACATGAATGTTTTTTTACAGGGTGGCATGAACATTGATATGTTTCCGAAGGTTTTCAAACGCTTCTATAGGGATGCTTTTGTAAAGGGAAATCCAATACCATATAATCCGGCTCTTCCTGTTGGATCAAGGGACTCATCTTATGTTTATTGGGTAGACACAGACCCTAAAGATGGATTTGTGGCTCTTAAGTTATTTCCTGAAATTGGAACTAATGTAAGTTTCCTAGCGGCTTATATGCCCGATGCTGTAATTCAGCCTCTTATTAGATCATTACAAATAGATTCCAACATAGCCAAAGCTTCGAAGATAATTGCTGGTGAAGTTCCTTTCTTGGACGCAAAAGCAAAAGTAAAAGATTCTATTGCTATTAGTCCTGACTTGCTAGGTAAATTCATGGCTTTGATTAAATCATCATTACCATCGATGATAAAAGTTGCTTCGGCTCCGCTTCAAAATCTTTCTGCGATTGAGTTTGAGGGAGACAGCAACATGTATGATTCCTATCTTCAGACTTCTTCTGCGGCAAGCGGCATCAATAGTCGCTTGATATATGCCAAAGATCGTCAAAATGTTCTTGAAACAAAATTAAGCATGGACATCGACCAAAATATTCTTCGTCCAGTTTACCAACAATTTGCAAATATCCTTGAATATTGGATTAATCAAAGAACTAGATATTATAAATTTAAATTCATATTTGAAGGATTTAATACAGCAATAGATAGAGAAGAAAGACTAAATACAGCTTTCAAGTATGCTGATATGGGAATTGTATTGGAACAAAAACTTGCTTCGGCAATGGGTCTTAGTCCATTTGACTTTAGACGAATGATGGAAGAATCAAAAGCAAATAATTTTGTAAATAAGCTGACTCCGATTCTAAAAGCGAATCAAATGTCGGCTAAAGACTCTGGTGCAGGTCGTCCCACAAAGTCAGACCAAGATTTGACCGAGGGTGGTTCAGAGGCTAGAGAGTCTGGAAGTAATTTGGAAAAAGGGGAAGAATAATAAATTACCAGTTTAAAAAATACATGTCTGTAACTGGCAGATAGAGGAGAAAAATGTTTCGTAATAATATGATTGTATCAATTAAAAGTAATTCCAAGTTTTTGAAAGAAGATGGAGAACACGTTAGACTTCCTTTTGGTTCAGAGTATAGTATTTATATGAAAAATCAAAATGAAACGGACGCTTTAGTTTCCATTACAATAGATGGTCAAGATGTTCTTTCTGGAAATAAAATTATTCTTAGGTCTAAGTCTGTTTTAGATTTGGAAGGTTTTCTTGATGGGGGTCAAGTAAAAAATAAATTTAGGTTTATAGAAAGAACCGATAGAATAAACGAACACAGAGGAATAAGACCCGATGATGGAATAATTTCTATTTCTTTCAGATATGAAAAGGAAAAGCCTAAGTATCAACCTTATGTTGTTTATTATCCTTATCAAACACTTAAATGGGAATATGTTCCATATACCATTACAACAACAGGTTCTTCTAAATCAGGGGGAGTTTCCTACACAACTAATCATGTTTTTTTCTCTAACTATGTTACTAATTCAATAAACGAAAACGGAATAACAGTTGAAGGAAGTAGGACTTCTCAGAACTTTGGATATGGATGGCTCGGTGAAATGGAAGATGTTTCTACAACCATGTCATTAAAATTACTTGGACTGAAAGACGAAACGGAAAAAATATATACATCAGATTTGCATAGTTGTAAAATCTGTGGATACAAATCAAAAAAGAACTTTAATTTTTGTCCTGAATGTGGGGCTAAAAAATAACAATAAAATAATAATTTTATCAACATTTCAAGTGTTAATATGTAATTTCATATTAACACTAATTAAAAACGGAGGAAATAATTTATGGCTTATTATACTAGTGCAGAAAAGACAGCCCTCAACCGTGCAATGAAGGCTAATCAAGACCCTCAGTTGGGTACTCAGTTGGAAAATGTTTACCCTCAAGAAACAGAACAATTGCTTGTTGCTGACGGTGCTATTACAATTAAGAGTGGTGTATGTAAAATCGCTAAAACTGTAGCTGGCGTAGTTGCGGCTACTCTTGCTGATCCTACAGACGTAACAGATGATTATAAGAGATTGATTATTATTAACTTTCAAGCTCAAGCAAATACTGTTACCTCGGCTTCTTCTTTTGGTGGTGGTGGTTCTGGTAAAGATGTCGCTACTTTCGGTGCGGCTATTGGTAATACCTTGGAACTTATGGCTCTTGGTGGGAAATGGTATGTTCTTGGTAACTATGGTGTTACTTTAGCGTAATAACGAAAGGTGGTGAAAATGATACCACTGATTAGTGATTCATTAAGAGACTCTTTAGTACAACAAATTGCTGAAGAAAAGAAAAACGCAAATATTTACTTGTCGATAGCCTCTTTCTTAAACGGAAAGGGGCTTTCTAATTTAGCTAAGAAATTCGAAGAACAACATTTTGAAGAAACGGAACATTCTTTAATTTTGTATAAGTTACTTTCTGATTTATCTATTGTTTTTGTTGTTCCTCAAATTGAAACATATGATATATCTTCAATAGATAATATCGTGTCTCTTGCTGAATTATATTTAGAAAGAGAAGTTTTGACAACTGAGTCTCTTGGGGAAATAAAGAAACAGGCAATGGATGAGGATAATTATGTTGTTGAAGAACGAATTAGAGAAATGATAAAACTTCAACAAAACGAATATTCTGAAGCTACTGAGATGTTTGATAAAGCAAACCTTCTAAAAGAATGGTGGCAGGTGGCTCTTTGGGACTCATCTTTGGGAGATTAGAATGGCTATCTATTCTGCTATACAGCCCATTGCCGATTACCTTATTGGTAAGGATTTTGTTCCAGACTCAAGTGACTATAGATACTATTATTTCACTGAGACTTTGGAATTAACAGAAGCATTGGATAATATGCCTTATTGGTATAGAAATCTTTTTGCTCCTCCTTGGAGTTAATATGTATGTAACCAATCCAGAAAAAATAGATAAATCAAAACTTTATGTTTGTAATGGAATAATTGCAAATTATTTAATATACGAAAAGCATTTACCAGTATTCTCTCGTGATAAAACAGAGGGAAAATGGTATTTTGCAAAAACAGAATTGTTGAACGAGGCACTTGAGAATATGCCTTTTTATTACAACTTAAGTAAAATTATTTGGTAAATCACTATTGACAAATTTTAATATTTGTGGTATGATTAACTAGATGGATAGCCAACGCGAGGCGAAAAGCACATTATCCTAGATGTGCCTTCCATCTGTTTTAATTTCTAGGAATCATTGTAGGAGATGATTAATGGTAAGAACAAAAGAAGAAATAAAAAAAATCGTAGAAAATTTAGGATATGATTTATTAGATGAATATATGGGAGAAGGTTATCGAAGAAAAGTTATTATTCAAGACTCTGATGGATATAGGTATGATACACAACTTAATCATATTATGAGAGGAAGAATTCCAAATTTCTCAGATAAAAGAAACCCGTTTATTTTAGAAAATATTTTAAAGTGGTGTGAGTTAAATAATAAGTTGTTTGTGCCATGCAAAGGAAACATCTATAAAGGAGCGCGTGAAAAATTATTTTTTCAATGTTTAAAAGAAACATGTGGGGAAGTCTTTGATATGAGTTGGAATGATATTTATGACGGTTGCGGATGTCCTTTTTGTAGGGGTTATAGAGTTGGTGCAAACAATAGTTTGGCATGTCTAAAACCAGAATTGGCAAGAGAATGGGACTATGATAAAAATAAAAATACCCCAAATGAATACACTGAGAAAAGCGGTGAAATAGTTTCTTGGATATGCTCTAAATGCAATCATCGTTGGGAGGCACGAATAAGTAACAGGTCTAATGGAAACGGTTGCCCGAAATGTGCCAACGATAGAAAAGAATCACAATTGGCTAACCAGCTAAAGATGTATTTTAAAGAAAAATACAATTCTAAAAACGAATATCGGATACTAAAAAATACAGAAACTAATCGTTGGCTTCCGTATGATATTTATATTCCATATGGAGAAAATCCAGATGTAAATGGATTTTATATAGAAGTTCACGGAGAACAGCATTATAATTTATGTACTTGGCATAAAAGACAAGCAAAAAAGAACGATACGACTCCAGAGGAAGAATTTGAATATCAGAAGTACTTAGATAGATTCAAACAAAAATTCGCTAGAAAAAACGGTGTATATATAGAAATCGATATTCGCAAGATAAAAATTGAACAAGACGCAATTGAGTATATAGAAAATATCTTAAAACAAACTCTCCTTTAATTAAGGAGAGTTTTTGTTTAGAAGGGAGGTAATTTGAATAAGAAATTAAACTTTGAAATTGAAAATGCAGAAATAATTTCCGAAGAACCATCTTCCGAATTTGCAACCGCTAGAATCACAGCTTTTAGTGATGGGGTGAGCAGGCATAATACTATTTGCGATGTGGAAGCACTTAAAAAAACAGCCCCAACAATATATGAAACCCCTCTTGTTTATGAATACGACAGTAGGTTTTCGGATTTCGGAACACACTCTGAAAAACCAGTAATTGCTGGATTTGTTGTTCCTAATTCTGCGGAATTTTACGAGAGAAATGATGGGACAGGAAGAACGAGTTTAAGTGTGTTAACGAAGGTGTGGAAACGTTACGCTCCTCAATTCATTGATGTTTTCAAAAGAGATGGTACAAAAAAAAGATCAGTTTCAGTTGAAATGGAAGTTAGAGATTCCGAAGAAGAGGGAGAGTACCTCCGCCTTAAGGACTGGGTGTATACTGCAATATGTGTATTGGGTGAAATGGTTACTCCGGCATCTCCTGACGCAGAGTTAGAAATGCTTTCTTTTGCCGAGAAAAATAATCAAGAATACAAAGAGGCTTATGAGTTAGAGTTTGGTGGTCGATATGACGATTTAAACTTTAAGATACCTTCTTCTGTAAAAAATAACGCTAAACAAGGATTAGAATTAAGAGAGAAGCTTGGTAGAGGAGGAACATCCGTCGGTCTTGCTACTGCGAGATATTTGGTGAAAAACACTGTCGCAACTCCTGAAAAGGTTAGACATATTGCCAAGTATTTTCCAAGACACGCCGCAATAGCTAATTTAGATGATAAAGAAAGCAATTCATGGGTGGCTTGGAACCTTTGGGGTGGAGACGCTGGTAGAAAATGGTCTACTTCTCTTGTGAAAAAGATGGATGAATTGGACGAAAAAAAAATTTCATTTTTTGCAGAGGAGGAAGAAATGCCGTATAAAAGCATGAAAGATGTTAATCCTGCTATAAAAGGTATCAGTCCAGAACCTACTCTGTCTCAAGCTAATCAAATCGCAAAAGAGGCTGATGCAATTGGTTCTGACGAAGAAAAAAATGGATGGTCGATTGCAATTGCAAACTTTAAAAAGATTCATGCCGTAAAAGACGGCAAATGGGTAAAAAAAGAAGACAAAGAGTTTTCAGAATTACCAGAAGATAATTATTTAGGGATTGAAAACTTCTCATATAATTCTTCTCAAATACTGGAAATTTTAAATACTGCAATCGGTGAATACAAATGGGGTGAAGGTTATAGGAAATATTGGGTAGAGTCATTTGATGAAACCTACGCATATGTTCACGACAACGAAGATGAAAAATACTATAGAGTACCATATCAATTAAGCGGGGGCATTTGCACCTGTGATTTGGAAAATAAAGAAAATGTTATAAGAGGAGGTTTTGAATTAATGGCTAACGTTAATGAAGAAGACAAAAAATTCAACTATGCTGAAATTTTTGCAGATGAAAAGTTTGCACAGATGTTTGCCGAAGTTGAAGAAGATCAAGAAGAGGAAGAAAGAGAAGAAGGCGAAAAAGAATCATACGCTCAAGCTAAGGAAGAATTTGGGATGGGTATGAATCCTTCAGCCGTTATGTCTGCCATGTATTCTGCTATGAAACGAATGGGTAAACGATTCGCTTCAATGAAAGAAAAAATGGCTAAAATGGAATCTGATAAAGAGGTCTATCTTGCTGAAAATGCTGATATGAAACAGCGTTTTGCGGAACAAGAAGCACAGCAAAAAGAAATGGCTGTTGATGCTTTCATGAAGGAAATGGCTGAAAAAGTTGAAATGGCTGAAGAGCAGGTTTCCGAGATGAAAGAAAAATCAAAGGAATTCTCTTTTGACAAGATTGAAGACTGGAAAAATCATGTCAAGGCGTTCTGCTTTGATTTTAAACCAAAGAAAACTCAAGAAGAAAACGAAGATAAAACTTTTAGTTTCGCTCTTGGTTTTGAAGATTTTAAAATCCCACAAACTGAAAATGTTTGGGATAAACTTAGTAAGTAAATTATAGGAGGAATTTTTAATTATGGCACAAAACGTTTTAATCCCTAATGCTATTGCGGCTCAGAATGTCGATGCTTGGAATCGTTCTGGCGTTGCTTCTACCAATGTAGATAACGGAAATATTGTAATTTTGTCGGCTCTCTCTTCAACTGCTGGTGAAGGTGAAGTTTGGACAGCACTTACTCCTTCAACCTCAAATGGTTTGACTGGTGTGTGGATGGTTTATCAACCCGAACTTGTGGAAACCGCTGAAAAGTATCGCGGTCTTGACCCTGATCCTCGTAACTTCTATGTTCCCGATGGTAAGGTGTTTAGTTGCTTTAAGCCTCAACTGGGCGATATTGTAACTATGACTGCCGATGGTATTGCTGGAACTAAGTCCACAAACACTTTTGCTAACGCTACTGATTCAACAGGTGGATTGCGCCCAGTCTGGGGTGCGACTCAAACATCAAGCGTTTTCTCAATGAAACTCATTGAAACTACTTACATCTCTATTGGTTCTGGTGCTATTGACTCTCAACGTGTCACAGCCTATAAGTTCCAAGTTGTAGGTCTTTAATTTTAAGATTTAGGAGGATATAAAAATAATTATGGCTATTACTCATAAAGCACCTAGTAATGTTATTGCCTTCGCGGGTGGCGAGGCGAATCTTGGCGTGTATGAAGCTTTTGCTGATTACTGGAATCAATATCAAGCAGAAATGCTTGGAAAGAAAGGTCTCTTCTATCACCAGACTCGAAATGTAGATGGCAAAACCGTTGCGTTTTCTTTGGGTGAAAAAGAACAGATGATTAATCAGGCTTTGAAGAAAGAAATTCTTCGCAAAGCCGGCATTAATAATATTAGCGACTTCCCTCTTGAAACTTGGGCTGGTCATCCTGTCCTTAACTGGGCGGCTTTCGCAGTTGTGACGAGCATGATCGATATGATCTTGCCTCAGACACTTATTGAAACAATTGGTCTTTACACTGAAGTTAAAACAATTGGTTGGGGTGACTCCGCCGCTTTCGATGTGAAACCTCGTGACCTGTTCGCTGTTTCTAAAGTTGGTCGCGCTAAGAGACAAACTGAACTCAAGAAACAATATAACGGTCAGGTTGTTCTTAATCCTGAACCTCGCCAACTTGCGGTTAGCGTAAGTTTATACAGGGTTTTATCAGGTCAAGAGTCCCTTGCCGATTTCACAATGAAGGCTGTTCGTTCAATCGAAACTCAGATGACTTACGATGCCTACGATGCCTTTGCGACAGCAATGAACGCAATCGACAATACCGCCTCAACTGGTTTGAGAGTGGCTGGATACTCACAGGCTGAATTCGTGAGACTTTCACAGACTGTAAGTGCATGGAACGGGGGAGCCAAGCCCATTGCTATAGGCACTATGGCGGCTCTTTCTAATATCTTGCCTGCCGATGCTAACTTTAGGTACGACCTTGAATCGGACTATGTTAAGCTTGGTTACATTCGCAACTTCCAAAATACGGATATTATGGTTCTTCCTCAGTTGGCACAATACAGTACTCCGTTCTCTTTGAAACTTGCTGACAATCGTATTTGGCTTATCACTCCTTCGACTAATAAAATTGTTAAGGCTGTGATTGAGGGTTCCACCCTTGCTTACACAGATGGAGTATATGCAAACAGCAATTTACTCCAAAACGCAAATATTCAGAAGTCATGGGCTGTTGGGATTTGTACGAACAGTGTGGCAGGAACTATTGAATTAAGTTAGATTTTATCCTTGACAAAACTTTAGTTTTGTGGTAAAATGAAATATTGAACGGATAGGACAGATCATCCGAAAAGCGTAATCCCTAACGCCTTCCGTTCAATAAAATATTTAGGGAAATTATTTTAGGGAGAATAAATGGCATTATCTTTAGATGAAATTGTTTCCAGAATAAAAAATGTTCATGGAGAGAAAATTGAATTAGTTTCTTATTCAGGGAGTGTAAATAGAAAATCATTATTTTTATGTAAAGTTTGTAGCTACAGATGGGAAACAACTTCTGATTCTGTTTTTAGGGGTAGTGGATGTATAAAATGCTATCGGTCAAATAGAGACACTGGTTCTCATTCTTACGAATATGTTAAAGAATTTATAGAAAATAATTCTTGTGTTTTATTGAGTGAAACATATACTAATGTTTCTGATAAATTAAAAATTCTTTTTCCATGTGGTCATACTAAAATGATTTCTTTCGATTGTTTTCAGAGGGGAATACGCTGTGATTGTGATTCTGAGATTAGAAAAAAAGAAACGATAAGAAATAAAACAAAAAATAAGATACTAGAAGTTATTGAATCTTTGGAGTTTGAATTAATAAATATTTCTGATTTTTCATGGGACTCTAAAATAACATACAAGTGTAACAACGGACATATTGAAGAAAACAGAAATGTTAGAGAATTTATGTCTCGTAAAAACTGTATGGCATGTACTGAAATAAAAAGAATTAAAATGATTTCTGGAAAAAACGCCTCTAACTGGAAAGGTGGAAGAACCGAATTAAGAGAATATCTTGATAAAAGAATAAAACAGTGGAAAAAAGATTCCATATCTTATCATAATTATAGGTGTTATATAACTGGAGAAAGATTTCATCATGTTCATCATTTACATTCATTTAATTTAATAATAGAGGAGTCCTTATCTGAACTAAATCTGGATAAATATCAATATATGGGAGAATACTCTGAAGAAAAAATCTCTTCGATTATTGATAAAGTAATTGAAGTACATCAAAGATACCCTTTAGGTATTCCTTTGAGGAAAGATATTCACTCTCTTTTTCATTCTTTGTATGGATCAGGTAACAACACCCCAGAACAATTCTACGAATTTGTAGACAGAATTGAATCTGGAGAAATAATAATAAATAAATAGGAGAAAAGTAAAAGTGCCAAGAAAGTCACAAACGAGGGCGACTGCTGTTATGGAAGCCCCAATCGAAGATGAATTTGTACAAAACAAAATCTCACTCGATGAATTGATAAAAGTCGTGTCCCTGATAGATTATCCACTAAACCTGCTACCGCAAGGTCAAAATGCTGGAGGTAGAGCCAAATATCGTTTTGAGAAATTTGGTGAAGCCAAACAAGTCATCTATCAAGATATTCTTCAAATCATTGAACAATATCGTTCCTTTATGGAAACAGGTAAGTTCATGATATTAGACCCAAGAGTAATTGCTAGACACGGTTTACATGAAATTCAATCAAAAGTCTTACCGAAAGAAGCCCTTGAAAAAATTCTAGATGGTTCAAAAGAAGCCGTAGAAATTTTCAAATCTTCAGGCGAGGAACAACGAAACACAATTATTGGTATGCTTACACGGAGACTGGCGGCTGATCCAAAATCAGTAGATTTAAATGTTGTGGATGAAATTTCACGATATGCAAAAGTAAACATTCAGCAAAACGCTGAAGAATCAAGAGAATTATTTACCAAACAAGAGACGGAATAACCGTCTCTTTTTGTTTAAGAAAGGAGGGATATATTGGCAACTCCATTCTCTACAATTTACGATCAATTTATGATGTTTGTAACAGATTACAGACTCAACGAGTTATACAACGCAAGTGTTTCGGATTTTGAAACTTATTTATCTGGATTTTTAATACCTGCTATTACTGATTTCAAAAATTGTAATCAATCCCTTTCCTATGCAACTAGTATTTTTACAGAAACACTAACTGAAGAAAATATAAAAATATTAGCTATGTTAATGAAAAAATATTGGCTAACTAAAGAAATTGATGACATCACACAAATGAACTTGCATGTTACAGATAGAGACTTTAGAGTATACTCTGAAAGTCAAAACATGAGAGAAAAACAAAATAGACTCATTCTTGAATTAGAAAATTTATCCCAATCTCTTGTTGATTATGGATATGACAATACAGATTGGTCAGCTTGGTTAAATGGTGAATTTTATATTCCAGCATAACGGAGGTGAAAAATGACATATCCGTTTATGACAGCGGGATCAGTATTAAACAACCAAAACCCAAAAGAAACTTATTCTAACCTTCTTCAAGAAACATTAAACAAACAATTCTATAACGCAACAGACTGGTATACAATTGAAGAAGAGACTGTTCTTAGGTCTGAACTATATCAAAATGTAGATGTTAGAATAAATAATGTCGTTAATCCTACCACTGGGGATAACGTGGAAGACGATTATAAGAAAGTTCTTTTCAAAGAATTGGATCACTCTGTTAACCTTGGAAGAATGTATCGCTTTGATAGCAACTATTGGATAACAATAAATGTTGATAAAATAAAAACATTATTTCAAACAATTCTTGTTAAGAGATGTAACAATGTCCTTCGATGGATTGATGAAACAACGGGTGCTTTATATGAAGTACCTTGCTCAATCGGTTATTTAATTAAAGAAAACAGAGACTACGCTACTGCTGGTTCTGCTGTGGTAGTTCCTTCAGGTATGGTAGATTGTTTCTTCCAGATAAACTCTAAAACAAATAAGATAAAACCAAATCAAAGATTTTTGTTTGGAAATCCTTCTAACTGGACTGCGTATAGAGTTGAGGGTGGTGGTATAAATAACTTTAATAATCAACAGACTCTTGACAACAATAGCGCGGCTCTTGGTCGATTTAGTTTAGCTGTTGATTTTGCTAATAGTGAAACAGACGATTTAGTTAACGGAATAGCAAACGCATACGAAAACGAATATGTATTGACGATAGCCGAATCCGCAATATCTGGAAATGCTACTCAAACCGTGCAACTGAGAGCAACAGTCACCTTGAACGGGGAAACAGTATCTAGAAATGTGATTTGGGCTTCGAGTAATACCGCAATTGCTACAGTAAACTCTTCTGGTCTGGTAACTTTTGTTGCTACAGGATCGTGTACAATTACGTGTAGTTTAGAAAATAACTCTGCCGTTTTTGATACAACTTCTGTTACTGTGGGAGCTTCGCCTGTGGACAATTATCAAGTTGTTATTTCACCTGACAAGAATTATATTCTCGAAGGACAAGAACAAACTTGGTTGGTTTACCTGTATAAAAACAACGTCCAACAAGCAGACGCTTTTACATTTTCACTTGATGCCAACACTGTTCCATCTGCTAATTACACATATACAGTTTTGGGAAATAACTCTTTCAAAATAAAAAATATAAAGATGTTCCTAACTGATAATCTTGAAATAACAGCCACTTCGGGACTTTACTCAAAAATAATAACTGTCTCGTTACGTGGTGCGTGGTAAAAGGAGGGATATGGGAAGCGAAAATATAAACAGTGGATCATATGCCCAATACGATGATTATGATATTTTACCGTACACGCTTGTAAAATATCTTATGAATAATAACGAAATGGTTTGGAGACTCTTGAAGTATAGCGGTAACGATGCTTGGGATCAACCTAATCTAACGTTTGCTGAAAAAGGGGCTTTGGTATATAACGGTGCTTCAGATAATACTGTTGATTACAGAGTCTTTCTTGATCGTGGTCAGCCTGACGTGCAAAGTTTCGAAACCTGTCAAATAAGAATAGCTAATTATTCTGTCTTTCCAGAAAATAGGACTGTGGGTACTGTCTCAATGGTTTTTGAAGTGTATACGCATTATAAATCGAATCATCTTAGTAACTACAGAACCCGTAACGACATGATAATGAAACAACTCCGTCAAACATTCAATGGAAAACTTATTCCGGTAGAAAAAGAAGACGGTGGTAGTGGAACTATTGGAAAACTTTATTTTGACAGAAAAGCAAGTGAGTCAACCAGACAAGAACTGGGAGGGCAGTTACCCTTCCTCGGATCATGGATGATTATGTCATTTAAGTCTAATTAAAGGAGATGAAATGTCTTCCTTTAGAGAAATCTTTTACACCTTTGATAAAAGTGTCCCCTATAAATCTTTGATGATACATCCAATAAAAATTCAAGATTATTACGAATTTTTATTCTGTATTCCTTGCTTGATGCTGGAAAAGAACAGTATCAAAGACCCTCAGATGGCTATAAAAGCTATTTCCATGAGTTATCTACAATATATGTACGAATTATCAAGTCGAGAAAATAACTATATACAACTATTTGATGGCTTGTTAAGATTAGTTTTAAGAATAAAAGAAGAAAAAACTATAAAATATGAATACGACAAAAACGGAAGTCCATATTTTATGATAGATGATATAAAGTATTACTCTGAAGATTTTGATGAAATAAGAAAAATAATTTCAGAGCAGAATATGATAGACCTTCCTGACGAAAGAATACAAAAAAATGTTCGCGATTCCTTGGATGAGGCGAGAAGGTTTAAACAAAAATTGAATAAAAACAAAGTAGCTTCTTTTGAAGAGCAAATGATGGCGTTGGCAACCTATACGGGTTGGAGTCTTGATGAAATATACAAAATGACTTATAGGAAATTTGTTTTGGCGATTAGACGAGCTAATCAAACGATTATGTCTAACTTATACTTAGGAGCGCATTTAGCTGGCTTTGTAAACTTTAAGAATAGAGATATTCTTAAGTCTTGGATTTCTGACATAAACGAAGAAGATAAATACGCCGATGTTAAAATGAGTCCTGAACAACTACAATCAAAAGCTAATTTTGAAGAAGCGAAGAAAAAATAATCTTAGGAGGAAAAACTAAATATGGCGACAAAAAAATTCTTAACAAGTGTTGCTGATGTATATGGGTATGATGAATCAGACAATCTTATTTTTACATCTAAAACCCTTTTGGATTCTTCAATTGAAGTAACCCTTGGTAACACTGAAGTTCGCGGTGGTCGTGGCAACCAGCTAGAATATGTGTATTATCACAGTAATGCGATGAACATTACTTTGAACGATACTCAGTTCAACTTGGCTTTGCTTGCGGCTACAACTGGTCAGTCGATTGCGGTTGGATCAGATGCTTATACAGAAGAGACAATTACTCTTGGGGCAAGTGGAAGCGGTACTGTTACCGGAACTCCCTTGGCTATTCAAGGGGCAACTATTTATGGTTGGGTGTCTCAGGTTGACGGTACAACAGAAAGAGTAACTTTCTCTGGATCAAGTTTTTCATCTTCTTCGGGTTCTTCTGGCGATGTGGTTTGTGTTCGTTACTACGCCGCAGATGCCAATGCTAGAAGCATTACTGTTCCTGCAAGCGTATTCCCGAAAGTTGTTCGATTGGTCATGGAAGCCTCTTTGAACTCTGGCGATGTTTCTGCTAATCAAATTGGTAAAGTTCAGTTCATCGTTTATAGAGCGACTCTTAGCGGAAGCTTCACCCTCTCTCTTACCAGCGATGGTGTTTCTCAGACTCCCTTGACCGCTATGGCTCTTGCTTATCAGGACACAGAAACAGTGGCTTGCACAAATGCCCCTGTTTATGCTAAGATCATAGAAATTGTAGATAATGCGAATTGGTATGATAATCTTATTGCTATTGCGGTTGAAGGTGGTAACTTTGCTTTGACTTCAACCATTACAACTAAGACTTTAGTTGTTTATGGAATTACATCCAACCCATCTGAAGCTCCGTTTGTAATTGATAATGCTGAATTATCGTTTACATCTGGAACTACTGGGACTTGTACCGCTGGTCTCCACACAGGTCTAATAACCCGCGTTGCGGCTGGTACATCTTTGATTACTGTTGTTGTCGATGACAAAAACACAATTGAAGCACAAGTTACTTGCACAGTAAGTTCGTAGTATTCTTTATAAAATCCTCCCTAAGATATTACTCTTAGGGAGGTAAAGCGAAAGGAGTTAAAATGGGACTCTTTGGTGAAATGGGGAAATCTGAAGAAAGAACAGAACTTCCCAAAGAAGAAAAGAAACAAAAATTCGAAAGCAAGAAACAGAAAAAGGGAAAAGTGGACTCTATTATAAAAGGTAAAAGAATTATTATAGATGTCGATGGATGTGGAGAAAGCATAGACTATAATGAAAAGGATCATGGTCATTTGAAAGTCGGTGACATGATTACTTTCTAGAGAGGGAACAATATGGGAGATGAATTTATTACATATTCTCCCTTTCTTTTTGTATTTATGTCTCTATACATATTATTAGAAATGTGGAGAATTAATAGTTTTTTAAATAGGTGGGAAATTAGTAGTTTATCGGTAATACCCTTCCTGTTTATGATTTTGTATTTGTGGATAGGAATATTTAATCCCGAAATTGAATCCGCAAGATACTGGCTCAGATGCGTGATTGCTACATCTCTTGGTATTGGATGTTACACATCATTCTCATATAGCAAAGCACTACGGAGAGGGGGAAAACTTATTTAATGGCTTGGTATAGTCCTATCATAGAAAATTTTAAAGAAGTACCAGATGATGTTAGAAATACAGTAACGGGATTATTGTATGCCCTCGTAGGTTTTTTATCTTCTCTTACTATTGAATGGTACAAAAAAAGAAAGAACCTAAAAGAAGTTGACGCAAGTGTGTCAAGTAGCTTGGTTAATTCAGCGAAAGAAAATGTTGAAATAGCTCAAAATGTAATTGATTTGTTGGAAAACAGATTGCAATCTGAACGTGCATATTATGATAGTAAAATAGATCAATCAAAGGCAGATTGCGAGGAACAAATAATTCGTTTAAAAGAAAGTTATGACAAAGCATTACTTGAAGCGCAAAGAAAAAATGATGACGAAAAAAAGATTCTGTCTGATAAAATAGATCAGCTTCAAATTGATAAAAAGACTTTGCAAAAAGAAGTTGATGAACTCAGAGAAAGACTGCGAAAGTACGAAAACGGCATTAAGAGTGAATAAAATGCTGATTTTATCACATAAAAATGAATTTAAATTATAAATATGTAACTGGAGGAATAAAATATGCTCAACAACAAACAAGACCTTGAGTTTAAAGAACCTGAGTATCAAGAGGTAGTTTTTGGAAAATATAAAATTAAAGTAAAACCATACTTGTCATTAGCAGATCAAATGGCTTTGACACAGGTTTATCTTGAAGAATATTTCGGAAAAGATCAAACAAGAATTCTAGAATCTGAATATAAGTTAGTCTATGGTATTTTTGATTTCTGTACGGATGTAAATATTGAAAGCATGACTATAAATGGTTTGCTGTCAAATTACAAGGTATGGGAAGAAATTAAATCAAAAATCAAAAATTACGGTGAGTTCAGAGCCTTACTTGCTCGAACAGTTGAAGAAGTAAAAGAGTCTAAAAGAATTGAAAAGTCTTTAGGAACTGTGTTGGAAAGTCTATTTGATAGATTGTCTGGTTTACTCAGCACAGACATTTCTCCAGAATCCATTGAAAAAGTACAACAACTATTAAAAGATGTTGAAGAGTCTAAAATATTTAAGAAAGCAACAGAACTTTACAAGGATAAATAATAAAATAACATGTCTGAATTACATCTAGGTAAGTTAATAAAAACGTTGGGGAAAAAGTGTCCTGAGTGTATGGACTCCGCTCTTCAAGTTAGACTTAGAAGTTTTGAGAATAAAGAACAAGAGTATGAATACTGCCCGAATTGTTTTTGGGAACGTAGAATTGGCTACAAAGAAAAGGGTAGAAAACATGGAGATAAAAAACGAGCAAGACCTGAAAAAAGTGATGGAAAATCGGGCTGGTGAGGCTATAAAAAAGTCAACCATTAGGATTCTTCAAAAACTAAAAGAACAAATTCAAAAAGATGTTTATACGGAGAAAAATTCTTGGTATGAAAGAACAGGAGATTTTGAACGCGCTTGGCTTTGGTCTGATGTTGAAAAGAAAGTAAATTCTCTTGTTACTGAATTAAGTTATGATCCTAAAAACATGAGATATATTCCTAAAGATTGGGTGCATGGTAATCCGGGAAGGTCTGCTGTTGATAACTTGGCGGATATACTTAACTTAGCCTTTAATAATTATAAAGACGGATATACATCTAACTTGATGTTTGGGAAAAAACATTTTTCTCATTTTAGAAGACCCTACTGGGAGAACTTTATTAAAAGTATGTTTTCAAATGGAGAATTAGAAAAAATACTTTCTGAAGAGTTTTCTAAAGTTGGGTTTATAAAAACTTGACAAATATTTACTTTTATGATATAATTTAATTTCTGGATAAATAGACTTGGAGTTATAAACCAAGTTGAAAGCACAAACTCTCATGTGTTTTTATCCAGATTTTTATTTGAGAGATTATTAAAGAGAGATAATAAAATGAAAAACAAGGTTAAAAACATATTGGGGGAAGTTTTTGGAAGATTAGTAGTAATAGAGTTTGACAAGATAATAAACAATAGAGCTAGATGGTGGTGTTATTGCGATCCTAATCTTGGAGGGTGCGGAAATAAGAAATCAATCTTATCTGGAAACTTAATGAGCGGAGATATTGTTTCTTGTGGTTGTTATAAAAAAGAGTTAAATTCCAGAAAACGTACTGAAAGTTTAATTGGAAAAAGATTTGGTATTTTGATTGTTAAAGAAGAAGCCGAGGATTATATTTATCCGAGCAGTGGGGCTAGGGGAACTCAATATCTTTGTGAATGCGATTGCGGTGAAAAAATTGTAGTTCTTGCTCAAAGATTGAGAGACGGAATAACAACAAATTGTGGGTGTTTAAGGCATAAAATACTAGATATTTCTGGTAAAAGATTCGGTATGCTTGTTGCATTAAAGGTAGATTATATTGATAAACATAGTGGTGCGTTTTGGTTGTGTAATTGTGATTGCGGAAATATAACAGTTGTTTCTGGAACTCGTCTCAGATTGGGGGGAACATTTTCGTGTGGTTGTTTAAGAGAATCATTGATTGCCTCCGAATTAAAAAAATGGGCGAAATATTTTTTTCAGGAAGTTGTTTTTGAATATAAAATCGTTAGAAACCCAGAGACAAATAATTGGCTTAAATTTGATATATATGTTCCATACGGTAGAAATCCTAATTTAAATGGGTTTTACATAGAGGTTCATGGTGGGCAACATTACAAATATATTCCCCACTGGCATAAGTCAGAAGAAGGATTTAAAAATCAGAATAAGAGAGATAGTATCAAAAGGAAGTTTGCAAAGAAAAATGGAACCTATATCGAAATTGATCTTAGAAAGATAAGAACAATCAATGACTCAATAGAATACATAAAATCAATTGTTAAAATATAAAGGAGGAATAAATGGGTATTACATTAGAAGGATTTTTGCTTTGGTTAGGTACAGTTGGTGGTAGTGGTACGGTGGTAAGCTTTGTATTTGAACAAATAGAGTGGTTTCAGTCGTTAAGTGATAAGGGTCGCAAATGGGTTTCGTTTGCTGGAATGGCTATTTTGGGCGTTTTGTCTCATCTTACTTTGACACATGTTCCCTCAGACATTTTGATTTCAATTGCACCTTACTTTGTTGTAATCGCTTCGGCTTTTGTTTCTGTGTTTAGTGGAAGCGCATTCCACAAGTTCACCAAATCACCAAGTAATTTAGGATAACAAAAAAGTATTTTAAAAAGAGAACCCAATTTCGGGTTCTCTTTTTTTATTGGAAAGGTTGCTATGACAATATTTGCATTTGATATTTCTTTATCAAATACTGGAATTGTTGTTTTCGATGATATTGGGAATCCAATAGATAAGCTCAGTATAGATACACATAAAGAAAAAACACATTCTTTGAAACTAAAAAAAATCGAAAAAACAATAAAATCATTAAAGAACAAATATAAACCGAATCTTATAGTTCTTGAAGAATCTTTTACTAGATTCAATAAAAGCACTCAGGCAATATACAAGGTACGAGGAGTTGTTGAATTGATATTCTTTGATATTGAGCAGGTGTTTTATCACGCTACAACTATTAGAAAGCAGTTATTAGGAAAAGGGAACGCTAAAAAAGAAGAAGTTCAAGAATATATTCTTGAAAGATACGGCGATATTAAGTTTGATGACATGGATCAAAGCGATGCCTTTGCTGTTGGTCTTTGTTATTTCAATAAGAAGGGAATAATCAATGGCGCGGAAAACTTTTAGGAAAGTAATCGTTACAGAAGAACTATTACAACAAATAAATCCAGAAAATAAGAAACTGATTGGAAAGTTTCTGAGAGAAAAGTCTACAAGAAGTAGTGATTTAACTGTTAGAAACTACTTATCTGATTTAAATATATTCTTTGTTTGGAACATATTACATAACGAAAACAAACTATTTACGAATATAAAAAAGTTGGAGTTTTCTGATTTTTTTTATTTTACTACAAATGAATTAAAGTATGGGTCTGCTAGAAACAATAGAATGAGAAGTTCGCTTTCTTCTTTGTCTATTTTTATTGAAAAGTTTCTCGATGAAGAATATCCTAACTTTAGAAATATTATTTTAAAAACAATTGAAAGTGTTCCAAAAGAAGCGAGACGAGAAAAGACCATACTAACAGATCAGCAAGTAGAAGATTTGTTAAGGTATTTATCTCAAACAGACAAACAGAAGGCTTTTTGGTTGGCGTTAGCGGCTTATTCTGGCTCTAGATTTTCAGAATTATTTAGGTTTACAACTGATATTATAGATGTAAATCACACAGCTTTTGGTGAATTATTTATTGAAACTTTGAAGCCTATACGAACAAAGGGACGAGGAAAAGAAGGAAAGCTGTTATATAAATATATACTGAGAGACAAGTTTATTCCTTATTATAATGATTGGATGGAAGAAAGAAATAATATTATGTTGGAAAAACAAAAAGAACATAATTTCTTTTTTATAAAAGAAGATGGAACCCCCGCAACGGATGGAACCGTGAGATCGTGGATAGCATCTATGGAGAGACACTTGGGAGTAAATCTTTATCCTCATTGTCTTCGTCATTATCTTGTAACAGAATTTTCTAGGAAAAACATCCCTCCTTTATTGATAAAAGATTTAGTGGGCTGGAGTTCAATAAGTATGGTTGAGATTTATAATGATTTAACTTCTAAGGATCGTGAATGGAAAGAACTTGAAAACTTAAAACAAAACAATCCTCCAATCAGGGAGGTTTTGGAAGGAGGATAAATGGCAGGAAGTCAAGATTACAAATTATTATTGCAAGCCCAAATTGATCCCAAAAGTGTTACTCAACAAATAGAAGCAATTAGTAAAACTGGAAAAAATGTTTTGACATTTAAGACAGCATTGGATAAAGATGGAATGAAACAATTCAATGCGGAAATGGAAAAAATAAGAGCAAAAGCAAGTTCTATTGGTAGAATAACTTTTTCTCAAGACCAGTTTGGAAACTTAAATAAAGCGGTTGTTAATTACACAGACTTAGCTGGAAATGCAACTAAAGCAACTGTAAAGCTTGGTGAACAATTACGGGTTACGGAAACTGTAACTCAAAAGTCAGCGCAAGCATACAGTTTCATGGATTCTGAATTAGGGAAAGCTATTCAGACAACCATAAAATATGCAACCTCTGTCGGCTTGGTTTATGGTGCATTGAGACAACTTCAAGAAGGAATTCAATATCTAAAAGACTTAGATAAAGAAATGACCAATGTTCAAATTGTTACAGGAGCAACTGATAACCAAATTGCTGATTTGTCATTTCAATATAATGATTTAGCAAAAGAACTCGGTGCAACTACTTTGGAGGTTGCCAGAGGAAGTCTAGAGTGGAGAAGACAGGGTAAGTCAATAGAAGAAACTGGCGAACTCATGAAATCCACAATGATGCTATCAAAACTTGGAAATCTAGATGCCGCCCAAAGTACCGAATACTTAACAAGTATCATAAACGGCTTCAAACTAGAAGCAGAAGATACTCAAGATGTTGTTAGCAAACTTATATCTTTAGATAATGAGTTCGCTACCTCGGCTGGAGAAATTTCTTCTGCTATGCAAAGATCAAGTGTTTCCGCTCAACAAGCGGGTGTAAGCATGGAAGAACTTGCTTCTATGATAACTGTTGTTTCAGATGTCAGCAGACGCGCTCCAGAATCCATAGGTGAAAGTTTCAAAACAATGTTTGCCAGATATCAAGATATTCTTGGAGGGAAAGTCGATGAAGATGGTATGGACATCAATAATGTCGGCAAAGCTCTTGCGAGAATTGGCGTTAACATTAGAGACGCAGAGGGGGGATTTAGAGATTTTGGGGATGTCTTAGACGAAGTATATGTTAAATGGGACGCATTATCTGAACCAGAACAAGCAAATATAACCAAAGCATTAGCTGGTGTTAGACAAAGAGAATCTTTGCTTATATTACTTGAGAATCAGGTAAAATATGAAAAAGCTCTTGAAGTACAAATGAATTCAAGCGGGTTAGCGGCTGATAGATATGCTGTTTATTTAGATAGCGTAGAAGCGGCACAAAGCAGATTGAAATCGACTTGGGAAGATTTAATCATGAGTTCGGCAACGAGCGATATGATTAAAAACTTCTATGACGCAACAACTTCTGTTTTAAACTTAGTTGATGCGCTTGGGGGAATCCCCGCTGTTCTTTCCATCATCATTCCTTTACTTATAATATTCAATGCTGAACTAATAAAAACAAATTTCCTAGCTTTAGGAACATCCATAAATAATGCTGGAACGGCATTCCTTTCCTTTGGTAAAAATCTTTCAGCGGCAATAAGTCTAATGAAGGCGGGGAATAGTCTTACGGCAGTTATGTCAGCAACTATGGGAACTGCGGCTGTAACCGCAACGGCATTTGTTTTAGCAATAGGATCATTAATTGCGGTATTATATACCTACAATGAGCAAATAGTTAAAACTCAAGAGGCGGGAATTGAGCAGAACGCAGAGTCTTGGAGTAAAGTCTTTACTTCAATACAAAGAGATGGGACAAGCGCAACTGAAGTTCTTGAAACTTATAAAAACGCAGTAGAAGCAATAAACAAAACACATGAAGAAGCTGGCGTTGTAGCTGATATTTTTGTAAACAAGCAAAAACTTATCAACCAAGGTTTGAGAGACGTTTTACCCCTTATAGAAGAAAACACAAATACATATCAAGAATATAAAAAGTCCATATTAGAAGCGGCTGAAACTTCTGGATATTTAATTGACGAGCAAGGAAGATTTTATAAAATAGGGAGTCAAGGTTTAAAGTTTTATGCCGATGGCGTAGATACTTTAAGTGAGTCGGAGTGGAGAGCTAAATACGCTTCTGAAGCGTTGACTCAACAGATACAAGGCGAAAAAGAAATATATGAAGAGTATATCCCTACTCTTGGTTTAATAAAACAAGAATACATTGGATTTTCTGATACACTTAGCCTACTGTCGAGCAATCTCGATACAGTAAATTCGCTAATTGACAAATCAATGCAAGGAAAATTATCTTTTACAGATATAAAAAATATTCCAGCAGAGTATTTAGACGCTTTGACGGTAGAAGGTGATAAATTAAAAATAAATATAGATTTGATAAAAGAAAAACAGTTGGCTGAAGCTGAAATGGCATATCAATCTATTCTTGCGGCTCAACAACAGGGAGACGCAACTGCTCAACAAGTAGAAGTTGTTAGATTTATGTATAATCAACTATTGGAAGAGAGTCAGAATACATATGGACAATTCAATCAAACTGCGTGGCAATATGATGAGCTTTTGTGGTTTTTATCTAATGACGCTTGGAGTGCTGGTGCAAGTATAACAGATATGGAAGGAAACGCTCTTACAAGCGCACAAAATATATACGATTACATATCGAGCGGAGATCAAGCGTTTAATGATTTTGTTAGACAAGTAGCTTCTATAACTGATCAGTCTGTTTCGGATGTTATGAATCAAATAAATGGAATGATACAAACCACAACAAACAACGCGGCTGCTCTTATAAACTATTTAGGAGCGAGTAGTTTAGGAGTTGATTCTGGCTTTAACCGCGCACCAACTCCTCCAAAAGTTCAAAACAGTCTTTTTTCTGGCGTATCCCTTCCTAGTAGACCAGTGTCTTACGGAGGTGGTGGTTCAAGACCTACATCTTCTCAGAATTCAGACTTAGAACATCAGCGAGATTTAGAGAATCAGATAAACGAATTAGAAAAACAAATAGAAGAATCTAGACAAGATGCAATCGATGATTTGAAAGATCAGTTAGATGTATATAAAGATATAATTGATGCAAGAAAAGAAATTATAGATACATTAGCTGATGAACGCGAATATCAGCAAGACGTTGAAAACAAGAATAAAGAAATTCTTAAAGTACAAAACGAACTCGCCACTCTTCAATTTGATACATCTGAAGAAGCTAATGCTAGAAGACTAGAACTCGAAGATCAACTTGCTAATCTAACTCAAGAACTTGAAAACATTCATTACGATCAATCAGTAGAAGTTCAAAAGAAAGCTTTAGATGACGAATATGCCGCAATGGAAGAAACTATAAACTCGGCTATAAATCAAATAGAATCAATAAGTGCGTCATCGCTGTCCGATTTTGCATCTCAATTATCTTCGATTTTAAGTAATCTTTCTTTAAACGTACCTCAGTTTCATGACGGAGCTAAGTCTGGTGTTGTTGGAAATGGATTATCTCTTAAAAATAACGAATTATTTGCTAAACTAATGGCGGGAGAAGTTGTAACTAATTCAGGTCAAATAGATAATTTTATGAATAAAACCCTTCCTCAAATAGCTCAAGGTTCTTCTAACTTCAACGGAGGAAATATCGAGTTAAATATGCCAATTAATGTTGAGGGTTCTTTGGATAAATCAGTGATGCCAGATATAAATAAGTTTGCCGAAAAAATTCTTGAGAGGGTTCAGGAAATGATGAATCAAAGAGGATTTAATAGACGAGCAGATTTGTTTCAAACATAACTCTTGACAAAATAAGGGAATTGTGGTAAACTAAATTAGATGGATAGGGCTGTACACCTGAAAAGCGGCAACTCTCACCGCCTTCCATCTAAATTTATTTAGTGAGAGGTTTTTAGAGAGGAATGAAATAATGGAAACAGAAAACAAGTCTGGCATATATTGTATTGAAAATAAAACTAATGGTAAAAAATATATTGGTCAAGGGATTGATGTTAGGAAAAGAATGATCGCTTTTCATGGAAATAGCGTTGCCTTATTGGGGGCTTTTGAAAAATACGGGAAAGAAAATTTTGAAACATATATAATTGAATTCTGTGAAGAAAAAGAATTAGAAGAAAAAGAAATGTATTGGATTAAAGAACTTAAGTCTCATGTTTCAGAAAATGGATATAATATATCGTGGGGCGGTTCTTCTCCTATGAAAAACAGAACTCACTCAGAAGAGACTAAAGAAAAAATAAGATTGACAAAAATAGGAGACAAAAATCCAATGTTTGGAACTACGGGGGAGAAGTCTCCAAACTACAAAAAACCAAAAACAGAAGAATCCAAGGAAAAAATGAGCATTGCTAAGAAAGGTAAGAAACTTAGCGAAAAACATAGAAAAAATATAGGTTTAGCAGTTTCAAAAAGAATTATAAAAGATTCAACAAGAGAAAAACTTAGCATATTAAATTCTGGAAAAAATAACGCTAGTTATGGAAAAAAGACTAAAAAGAATCCGAGTTCTAAATATTTAGGCGTTGTTAAAATTAAAAACGGAAGTTATATTTATTGGAGAGTTTCTTTTGACGGTAAAATACTCGGTAATTATAAAGACGAAATAGAAGCCGCAAAACAACATGACAAGTATATAATAGAGAATAAAATAGATTATCCTCTAAATTTTCCAAGAGATGATCTTTAATATTATTTTTTAAATTTTGAAAGGAGGGAATAATGGCTTTTTTTGGTCGTTCATTTATTTGGGACGGAACACCATCTGAGTTGTATGGGCTTTATATAGCCAGCATTGATTCTGATGCAGTTAACGCCTCTATGGGATCGTCTTCTATGGAAATAGTAGAGAAAAAGATTTTTCGTCGTCCCGCGCCATATTTCTTAGGGGCAACACCGTCACCAAAGTTACAATTTGAAATGTCTGCGTTTAGCGAAAACGAGATTGATGCAAGTGCTTTTGAAGAAATTCAAAAATTTTTGTTTTCCTCTCGAAGTTATAAGCGACTTCAAGTGGATCAACCAGATATGCAAAATATCTATTTCAATTGTATTCTAAATGATCCTAAAATACAAAGAATTGGTGGCTTGATATTCGGTCTTAGTTTCACAGTAACATGTGATTCGCCTTATGCGTATAAATTCCCATTAATTACAGCTTATAATTATACTGCATCTGTTGTTGATTCAACAGAAACATTTTATAATATGTCAGATGACGATGGATCATATCTTTTACCAAACGAAATTGTTATAACAATTAATAACGAGGGGGGAGATGTTTCTGTAACCAACTTGGATGATGGAAGTAGGGTTATGAACTTCACTAATCTTCAGCCAAACGAGGTATTAACGATTTCATCTTTATATCAAACAATTGAATCGTCTACAGACTTAAAGCGTATGGGGAATTTCAACAAAAAATTTCTCAGATTAGTTCCAAACAGAAATAGGCTTAGAATTCAGGGAAATCTTTCATCTTTTGTTATGACCAATACGTTTATAGCAAAAAAGATAGGAGGTTAAATGGAACAGCAGTTTGATAAATTTGGTGTCCCAGAATCTCCTTATATTATATTAACAAATCCTGACAAAAGCGAACTCTACTCATTAGGTCTTGCTTATGATACAAAAATAACAAAACGATTTAATGCAGTTAGTGAATTTAGTTTCACCTTTCCTAAAAGCATTGATGGAGGTCAGACAAACTTAACCGCTTATGATTATATCCAAAGCAAAAGACTTGTTTTAGTTGAGGGATATGGTTACTTTCAAGTAATTGATCCAGATGAAGATTTAGATGGGGCTACTCCATTAAAAAAAGTAAAATGTCAATCTCTTGAAATTGAATTAGTCTCAAAAAGATTAACAGCTTATGGCGGAACATTACCTTTATGGAATCCTCTCGACTCTACAGACACTATCCTTGGAGACATGATTGAACTCGCCCCTAATTGGAGCATCGGGCATGTCGATACTGAATTTACTGGAACATATAGAACCTTTAATGTTTCAGACACTAATATTTATAACTTTTTAACAAACGATGTTTCCAAAGCATTTGAAGCGGTTTTTATTTTTGATACAGTTGATAGAACTATAAATGTTTACACACAAGAAAACGCAACAACTCAAACAGATATATTTTTGAGTTTTGACAACGTTATCTCAAGTGCCGAGTTCAACGAAAAATCAGATGAGGTCACAACTGTTTTGAGTGTTTATGGAGGAGGCGTTCTCAATATTAGAAATGTTAATCCCTTGGGAACAGATAAGATATATAATTTTTCTTATTACCAAAACACAAACTGGATGTCTCAAGGACTCGTGGATGCTCTTAATGCTTGGGATATTGTAGTTGATACTCAACAACCCAATTATGCAAATGGACTAACCCTACTTCAAGGTTATAATGCGGAACTATTAGTGCTACAGGCAGATTTAGCTGAGTTACAGGCTGAATATCTTTCCTTAGAGGGAGTCAAGGCAGTAAGAATTCAAGCAAATGAAGACTTAACTTCTATAAACGCTCAACTTGCATCAAAACAATTAGAAATAAACAACCAAAACACTCTTATCTCAAATAAACAAACACAGATAAGCACCGTTACTTCAAATTTACAGGCAATAACTGAATTAGTTTCTTTTGAAAATAATTTTACTTCGGGACAACTACTTGAATTAAATAACTTTATGTATGAGAATACATATAAAAATGAAAATATAATTCAAGCCGATTCTATGGACGCAGTAGAAATTCAAGCGCAAGCCCAAGCATTATACGACCAAGCACAAACTGTTCTTGGAAGAATTTCACAGCCTAGATATGAATTTTCGTTGGATGCTATAAATTACATAGACCTTCAAGAGTTTTCAGTTTTTACATCTCAGACAGAATTGGGGTCAGAAATAACTGTCGAATTAGAAAACGAAGTTTATATTACCGCAGTACTTCTCGAATTAGAACTTCAATTTGACGATCCCGAAAATTTTTCAATGACCTTTAGTAACAGGCTTCGATTAGATAATGGTTCTTTTGCCTACAGCGATTTAATGGGGCAGGTTGTTAAGACAGGATCGGCAGTTTCATTTGACTCTTTGAAATGGAGTAATTGGGAGAATGATTATAAAGACTCTGTTACAACTTTTATAACATCCTCTCTAAATGCCGCTGTTAACAATCTTGTTAGTAGTGATAACCAAGATATTCTAATTAATCAAAATGGACTTAGAGCGAGACAATGGAATGGATCGTCTTATGATGATAAGCAAATGTGGATGGTTAATAACATGCTTGCTTTCTCAGACGATGGTTTTCAAACCGCAAAACTAGCATTAGGAGAGGTGACTCTACAAGGGGGAGGAACCGCCTTTGGTTTAGTTGGAGAAGTAATCGCTGGTCGTATTTTGGCTGGTAACACATTAACAATTGCCAACGGAGCCAATAACTTTGTTTTAGACGAAACAGGCGCAACACTGAATAATGCTAAATTCACATTGCAAACAACAAACACAAAAGTTAACATTGACCCGACTGCGTTGAACGTTTTTTCAATTCAAAAAAACGAAGGTGGAACTTTCAATAATAAATTTTGGGTCGATGGAACGGGTAATGTAAACTTTGCTGGAACTCTGTCTGGTGCTAATGGTAGCTTTACGGGTACTTTGACAGCAACGGCAGGTTCTATTGGGGGTTTAACAATTAATGCTCAAGGTATCCAAAAAGATAGTAACAATTACATTAGAAGTAATGGCGATTTGAAATGGGGCGGGTTAACAATAACGGGATCAACAGCTACTTTTGCGGGAGATATATTTGCCAACAAACTTGTTGGTACAGTACAGTGGTCTCAGATAGTAAATGCCCCCCTTCCTTCTGATAGATTCAATTCGGGTTCAGGTTACTCTGCGAGTGGTATTACTGGTGGAACAATGAGTGGAAATAGAATATTTGGTGGAACAGCTTCTCCGTCATCGCTTTCTTTAGGCGGAATTTTAGATTTGTATATCAGCGGAGGATTCGCAGTAGTGGACGCTAGTGGATCAAGTAGACTTAGACTTATTGGGAATGGAAGTTCATACATTGATGTATTGGGATCGGATGTCAGTGTTGTAGGAAACCTCGCTACCAATGCTAGATTAGATTTGTCTAGTAGCTCTTCTGTTCTTACCCCTTCAGGAAGCGGGGTAAACGGGGTTTTAACAGTTAGCACGCCTTCTGGGAATAGAACAATTAGGTTTAGTAGAGGGATATGTTATGCGTTATCTTAATTCGACACAGATAAAACAGGAGACTGAATAGGATGTATAAATATATAAAAATAGATGAGACTTTTCAAGAAATTCTTTCTAAGATAAATTTTAATTTATCTATGGTTGAAGTAAAAGGAGAGTCTGTTCTTTATTTATTTAATGGTAGATCGCTTCTTCAACAACTTTTAGAAAATCCGATTACCGAAGAAGAGATTATAAGAAAATCTAATGATAAAAAGGAGGAATAATGGTTCAAACATATACTATATATGCTCAAATAAACTCCTTGGAAGAATTTGGGTTTATTGCAGGGACTCCTTTTACTTTGAATTTTAATATTTACGAGCAGGATGGGATTACTCCTTTGGACATGGGGGGTGCAACGTTCCGATGGGTGCTGAGTCCTTATGGTCAAAATTATAGTGTTTTGGAAAAAACGGGAACTATAACAGGAGTGGGAACGGCTGAAGTTCAACTAGATACGGTTGATACGGAAACTCTCTCAGGAAAGTATATTCATCAGCCTGTAATTGTATCTTTTACTAATGAAGAATATCGTCCCGGTCAAGGGGTTATTCTGGTAATACCAAGGACTCCGTTGGCTTAAGCCTTGACAAGATTTTAGTTTTGTGATATACTAGTTTTTGGCAAATAGGGAATCTAGACCCGATAAGAGTGTAATCCCAAACACTTTTCTGCCGTTTTATTTTGGGAATTTTTTTGTTTTATGGAAGAAATAATGACAAGAAGAAAAACAATCGAAGAAGCAAGAGAAATAATTGAAAAATATAAATTTGCTTTCATAGAGTCTTATGTTAACAACGAAGAAACTAGAGTGGTAATGAAAGATAACATTGGATATAGATATGATGTTTCGTTAAAGGATTTTTCAAATAAAGAAAAAAAGACAGTTAAGTTTGTTCACGTTGGAAATCCTTTTTCCTTAGAAAACATAAAGTTATGGATAGAACTAGAAAATAAAAATTTTAAAGTTATAAATGAAAGTTTTTATGTAAACTCAAAAGAAAAAATTGATTTTCTTTGTGAAAAATGCGGGGAGATTTTTGCCTCTTCTTGGAATGACATTCATTCTGGAAAAGGATGTTCTTTTTGTGCAGGAAAAAGAGTAGGGAAAAGAAATAATCTTGGCTTTTTATTCCCAGAACTTTTAGAAGAATGGGATTATTCAAAGAATATTATTAATCCTTATGAAGTATTTCCTAAATCTAGTACAAAAGCATGGTGGTTATGTAAAGTTTGTGGCAATTGCTGGAAAGCGAGTGTCGCTAAAAGAACTCACGATAAAACAGGATGTCCAATTTGTAAATCATCAAAAGGAGAAAATAGAGTACTTAATTGGTTAAAAGAAAACGATATTTTGTTTTTTCCTCAAAAAGTATTTGCTGATTGTAAATTAGATTCTTTTTTACCTTTTGATTTTTATTTGGCAGAATATAATTTATGTATTGAATACGATGGAATTCTTCATTACAAAGACAAATTTAATAATCCAAAAGAGTTTAAATTAATAAAAAAACGAGATAAGATAAAAACAAAATATTGTAAAAATAATAATATAAATTTAATAAGGATTCCCTACTGGGATTTCGATAATATAGAAAGTATTTTAGAGAAAACATTGTCTGAGTTAAGATAGTGTTTTTATTTTAAGGAGGATTTTCAAAATGGCGATAATTATTTGTCGCAACATATAGTAATATATGAGCCTAACGGCTAGAAAAGGACTATAACGGTCAAACTCCAGATATGGAAAAGACCGTAGGAAGATTGGTTAAAACCCAAAACCTCTAACGACTGCGGGGTATTTGTAGTAATACAAATACTGAAGTCCTTCTCCTTATGGGATGAATATACAGTCTGAACTACGAATATAATATTTAACGAAATCGTAGAATTAGGATCAACGTCCTAATCGCCTACATTGTAGGTCATAAAAGTAACAGATTGAACATACTACAGCGGAAACCGTTTATTGGATTACAACTTTGGTGGAACAAGTTATTCTGTTCCATCTACATTATACTTCGGTTTGTCCACAACCAGCATAAATATAGATGGCTCTGGGGGAAGCGAACCTTCAGGTGGATCATATGCTCGTGTCTCTTTAACCAACAATAAAACAAACTGGGGTAACGCTTCCAACGCTTCGTTGACAAATTCGACTGCGGTTCAGTTTGCCGAGAGTTCCGCATCATGGGGGACTATAACGACAGTCTTTATAAGTGACGCTTTAACGTCAGGAAATGTGTGGTGGTATGATACCCTTACACCCGCACGCTCGGTTTCCAGCGCAACAACGGTTTTATTTGCAATTGGAGCCGTTACGGTTCAGATGACAAACAGCTAGGAGTCTACAATGACTCCTCCTGTTAATCAAAAAACATTTAATTTAGTAAACAGGGTCTCCAAGTCATTCGATTTACTTATAAGCAATTTCGCTTATGTCGCAACTCTTTTATTTAGAATTGCTTTTAAAATTGGGATAACTTTTTCTCCTATATTTGCTTTAAAAGTTATAGCGACAATAAATTTAAGAAGAATTAGAATAATTGTATCTCAGACAAAATTGATTACATCGATAACTCAAACAATAAATGCTCGTAAAGTTCGATTGATATATACAATGAGAGAGACGCTTAAGGCTGTTTCAACAATATCTTTGCGACTAAGAATGACCCCTGTTTCAAAAGCAATTCAGAAAGTTGTGTCTTCAATAATTATAAAAAAAGTTGTTTTAACAATTAATCCAACATTGGCTCAATTTTTTACATTAGGATATTTTGATCCTCAAACGCTTGGAGACTTGGATGCTTTAACTCTTGGTGAAATGGATTATACAACGAGTTAAAAGAAAGGAGAATTAATGTCAACAACAACACCTAATTTAACGCTCACTCTTTATGATAGCACAACCGATCAAGTAGTAACTTTTGCTACTTTCAGAGCAGTTTGGGGAGGAACCGCGACAACCTCTAATTTTTACAGAATTGACACATGGGCGGGGACAGTTAATAGTTCCATAACTACTTTGCAAAATCAAAGAGGGGCTATTAGTGTTCCAGCTAGTTATATATCAGCCAATTATTATGAGGCAACTGTTTTGTCTATTTCCTCATACGTTACGGGTATGACAATTCTTTTGAAGTTAGATACGGACTCCGCTGGAACTGTCACCTTGAACATAAATGCCCTAGGAACAAAATCTGTAACAAAAGTAAATAGTTCTGGTTCAATAGTGAACATTACTGGGGCAGAACTTCAATCAAACAGATATTATATGTTTACTTATGATGGAACACAATGGGTTTGGGTAAACGCACAATCTAGCGATCAAGTATATGTTGTAGGGGGAACGAGTGGAAACTTTTTAAAAGTAGATACCGATAATTCAATAGTCGGAACATATACTATAACTAATTTGAGAGACGATAACCCCGGAAACTTTTTATACAATCAGATTTTTAACTAAAGAAAGGATAGATAATGGCTATTGCAGTTAAAAGAAAGTTAAGTAACTCAACAAATGGAAAAGGGATAAAAGTTGTGGCGACAGCCACAAGCGGAACCTTAATTCATACCGCTGTTACTGGAACTACAGACGGTTCTTACGATGAAATTTGGCTTTATGCCTATAATGGTCACACAGCAAATGTTGATTTAACTATTGAGTTTGGAGGCGCAACTGTTCCAGACAACACTATAGTTCAAACAATACCATATAAACAGGGTCTTTTCTTGGTTGTTTCTGGTTTAATATTACAAAACTCCTTGGAAGTTAGGGCTTTTGCCTCTGTTGCAAATGTTGTGACTATAAGCGGATTTGTTAATAGAATGACGGACTAATAACATGACATCAAGAGATAGATCAATTCAAAATTCAAATAATCAAATCCCTCCGTTTTTAAGCGCAAGAGGGAACAAAAATAAAGCAATAATTTCTAACGGTGAAAATTTTACTTTAGGAACGGAAAACGGAAGTAAATTTTGGAACGTTTTACAATATGGAGTTATTGGAGACGGTGTTACAGACGATACAACTGCTATTCAAGCAGTAATCGATGGGGCTAGTGGGGGAAGCGATAGTGGGGGTAGCATTAGAGGAGGAGACACTGTTTATTTTCCTCCGGGGACATATTTGGTAGATTCAATAACTATGAAACCCGGAGTAACTATTCTTGGCGATGGTAGTAAAACGAGCGTCATGGTGGCTAGGTCTAATTCAACAAAGATATTTACATATACTGCCGCTTCAACGCAAACTTATTTCAATATTTTGAATATTGGATTTTACTCAGACTCCAAGACAAGTTGCTATGGTATTTATTTAGACGGCACAGATAGCGGAAAAAGACTCTCATATGTTAGAATAAATGACGTTAATGTTTATGGAACCTTTACCTCTGGTATATATTTAAAATATTGTGCAAACACATTCATCAGAGACGCTTTCATGACTAATTGTACAACAGGTATATATTTAAATGTTTGTGCTGATACCAATATAGAAAACTGTATGGTTCAATTAGGAAGCGGTAATGGTTATCACATCTTAGGTGGGGCTGGAGCATTTGACGAAGGTGTAAGACTCGTAGGTTGTTCAACCAACGGGCAATCTAGAGGTTTGTATATAGATGGACAAGACTGGGGTCTTGTTTCGGGTTGTAGTTTTACGACTTGTTCAAACGGGGGGATGTCTACAGCTAATACCTGTTCTTTCTGGAAATTTACAGCCTGCGACTTTGCAACTGGAGTATCGCCTAATTATGGAATAAATTTAACAAGTGGAACAACTGGTTTTTCATTTATTGGATGCACTATTGGGGCAGATACTTTTGGTGCTATTATCAGAGGTACAAAACATACTTTTATAGGGAACTTTTTGACAAATAACAGCAATATAGATGTCTATATAGATGGAGGAACAAATAATACAATTAACTCAAATGTCGCAAACTCGACAGGCTCAGGTTTTAGTATATATGAAGTATCCCCTGCTAATTACAACATCATTAATGGAAATTTAGTGAATGGGACAATAACTGTTGTCGGTGCAAATAGTGTTAGTGCAAATAACGTGACTTATTAAAAAAATAAACCCCTAAAATTAGGGGTTTATTTTTTACTGTTTATAAAAGATGTATTTTATGTATGTCCTGTTGATCCGAACGCGCCTCTATCAGCAAACCCTAAGAATTCAACTTCTTCAAAAGTTAGCTTTGGTTGTTTGGGAATAATTCTGAATTGAAGTATTCTGTCGTTGAAATTTATGATGGTATCTCTTGTGGCATAAAAGTTAACTTTCCATACATCGTTATCTCCCCTATAGGATTCATCCACAACACCAACGGAATTTGTAAGAAGGACTCCCCATTTTGAAAAAGTAGATGATCTAGGGGCTATGTGGGCTTCGTATCCCTCAGGGAGTTCCATAGAAACACCTAGTGAAAACAGTCTGCTTTCAAATTGTTTTATCTCAACTGTCTCGGCGGCTCTCAGGTCGCACCAATCACCCATTTCAATCATTGAAAGTTTTTCAATTGGGACATGATATTTAATTTTAATAATCAAGTTTTTCTCCTATTTAATTTTAGTAATTTCAAAATATGGATATTCTTCTGTTGTATAGAATACCCATTTTACACCAAAAGATTTCAATTGCCTCATACAGTCTTTGCAGGGCTTAGAAAGACCCAATGATCCATCTTTCTTTTCTCGATACACAAACATTGTTGATCCTCTTATAATATCTTTTCCGCTACTTTTCAATGCCTGTATCTCAGCATGAAGACCAGTATATTTTGCTTCAGGGTGAGTTTTATATTGATTGTGTCCTACTGAGATAGGCTTCCCTTTCACCACCAAAACAGCACCAAGCTTATGTCTTGGATGCTGTGATAGTTTGGATACATTTTTGGCAAGCCGAAAAAGACTCGGAAAATAATTCATTTGTTTAGTATATCATACTTTTTCTATTTTGTCAATATTATAAAACCATACAAACATCGCTCTCGCAGTACATTTCAGATTTAGAATCTGTACTTAGCATTTCTGAAAAATCTAATGGAAGTAACTTTTCACTCATTTTATTGTATTCTTTTTCAGAAATTTCTTCGTATGGCATTTGTTTATAAGGAGTTTCCCCTTCTAGCTTTGGAAGAAACGAAACAGATTTTAGTTTAAATTGAAATAAATCTAAGGCTGTTTTTATTTGTTGTTTTTCCGATTGCTTGAATGTTATTGTAACACTTACTGAATTATCTGACCAATGTTCTTGAGCAAAAGAGGCTAAATTCAATTGTTCCCACATGTTTGCTTCATTTAGTGTTCTAATGGATGATCCAAGTGAAACTGGAAACTCGACTACTACCGTATTTTCAGGGTCTTCGTTTGCGGGTTCAACTTTATAATTAGACTTTTTTAGTGCTGAAACATAAGGTGAATTTTTTGCAAGTCTTACTCTTCGGATATAATGTTTCGATTCTGGAAAATGTATTCCTGCTGTGACTCCTGCAAGTAAAGATAGCGTTCCGCTTGGTTTAACTGTTGTGATTTTAATAGATTCTGGAACAGCAAACCACTCACTGTAAATCTTGTCGTAGTTCTTTGCTAAAGAATACCCTTCTTCCATCCACTTTTTTAACGTATTAAGCCCTTGTTTTTCAACAAACTGGACAATGCCAGTAATGCTCAATCCAATTCTTCTATTTCTCAGCATAACTTTATTTGTTTCAGACCAGTTTGTGTTCAGCAACGTTATTGTCTTAGCGAACAAATAAGCATACTTAATTGTTTTTTTAAAGTCATCTAAGTTTTCGTGATTAGACGGAATTAATTCAACAAGATTACATAGCTCTCTATCTTCGAGCGTGATCTCCACACAAGGATTCGCGCCCATTACTCTATGATCTTTATTATTTCTTTCGTCCTCCCTCATTCTTCCGTATTCACGCATGTTATCAATCCATACAACAGCGGGTTCCCCGTTGTTAGCTAGTTTTTCTGCAATTAGGGAATAATCCATTCCTCTCTGACCAATAACAGAATTATTACTTGCCCAAGCCCATTTTTCTCTTCGTTTATTTTTAGAATAATCTTTGAGAGACATAAACTCTTCTGAATGTTCTCCAAGTAAAAGTTCTGCTGAACGACGAACATTTCCTGAAACAACAGCCACCCCAATAGAATTAATAATATCTGCAATAACCGTTTCTGAAACTTCTTTTCCAATATTTTCAGACAAAATCTTTTTTATTGTTTTGTGTAAGTCTTCTAATGGCTTTGATCCACCTGACACTCCCCCAAAGGTTTTAATGGGCGTTCCCGCTGGTCGAATCTTAGAATAATCAAAGTCATAATTAATTCCTCCAAAGAAAGAATCTATTAGGTATTTTACTGAAGTAATCCAGCCCTCTCTTGTGTCGGGGATAATGTATGCTTGATTCTTTTCCTTCTGTTCTCTAATTACAATTTTATTTTTTGCTCCTCTTGTATCAAAACCAACTCCAACTCCCAACATTAGAAAATCCATCGCGTTCACAAAAGGATCGGATACATTATCCTGTTTGATTGTTTGAGTAGATATGAAACAGCAATTATACAACGACTCGGTAAGCCCCTTTTCCATGACAACGGGACTCCCCATAGCCCACAAAGCCCGACCCGAACCCAACATCTTAAAGTTGAAAATTCTATCATACATTTCTTGAGCAGACTTTTGTGCTTTTGTCTGATTCCAACCGAGTCTATAATCTTCAATGTGTTGCTTTTGAATACTGTAAATACCTTCTACGACTCTTCGGACTGTTTCGTACCAAGCCTCGTTTTTACCATCTTCCTTCAGTCTACTATAAGTACGCATAAATACGAATTCGCCAAGTCCTCCAAATCCAAACTTGGGAGTTTGCGTTTTGTATTTTTCAATAAAACCTTCTGATAATTTAAATCTTTCCTCAATTGGAAATTTCATAAAACCTCCTAAAAATTATATTTTTCTTGCATTAAATTATTCCATGTTTCGTATGTAAAAGGAACAATATCTTTAATAATATCTTCAATAGCTCTTGCATATAATTGAATTTCATGCTGTGCATGAGGGTGTCTACGCAACTCTAAAAACCAAAATAAATTATGTAGGTCAACAGTCGCATAAAAATTAGCATACATAAATATACATAAAGAACCTCTAGCAACCTCCCTTGCAACCCCTTCTTCTAGCATCTCATTATATGTTTCCAAACCATTTAAGCATAGGTTTTTTATCTTATTTTCAAAATAAGTGGATTTTTCAGAATTTAGCAACTCCCCTGTTGACATTTGTTTGTTATCTTGAGATTGTAATCTAAACTCTTTTGGAACATAAAATTCTATGTTTTCAGAACTGTATCTTCGAGATACCTCATTGAAAGAAAAGTATTTCCATGATCTGTGTCTATTCCACTGTCTTTCAATATACAGAGGAACTTTTACATTGAAAGTAAATTGAACATGTTCTAACGGGGAACTATGATTATTTTTCAAAAGATACTTAATTAGTTTTTTATCCCTATCTGAAAACTCAGAAGACTCTCTGTTGTAAGAAATTCTTGCTGAATTTACTACGGATAAGTCATCTCCCATTTTATCTATCAACTTTACAAATCCTATATTATCGCCTAAAACGTTTTCCATAATCCTCCTAAAAATTAAGTATAAAATAGGGTGGCTCTCTAAAAGAAAGTCACCCTATTATTTTTACTGTTTATTCGTCTGGTTCAATCTTTTTTGTGAATCCCTCTCCCTTATATACTACAGACGATGGGAGAATGATTTTTCTTACTTTTGAACTTCTACATTCGGGGCATTTTGGTTTCTTGTTGTCAGAATAAGAAGATTCATATTCAAATTGTTTTCCGCATTTTTCACATCGATAATCGTATTTAACCATTAGTTCCTCAAGTCATATTTATTTAATTGTGAATAAAAAACACTATATGTATCTTCATGAAAAAGTTTTCCGTTTGTAGGATCGCTTTGACCTTTCTTCCATAGTTTTGCTCTATTCATGAAATCTGACTTATCAATGTAACCACAAATCCACACTTTAGAAAAATCACCTTTTGTAGACATAAAAACATATTTGTCAATATTATTGAATGATTTTTTTATTTGATAAGCAAAAAAAGAAGCTTCAAAGCTATCTTTCGGATCAACTTTCCTGAACTTACATTTAACATCAACTTTTTTATTTTCATGAAAAAAGTCATGAGAAATATCCCAATCAGGAGGTTGTTTAGCTTCAGGGAATAAATTCTGATAAACTATTTCTCCTACAATACCAGCCAATCTACTTTCCATTCTATCATAGACTGTTCTAGAATTTAAAGAAAGAGATGAAGAAAATCTTTTAGCAAAAATATCTTTTGCATAAAATATTTCATCTTTAGTTGTATGATAAATAATAAAGCCGTACTTGTCTACTGAAAGGTTCATTTCACCTCTTTATAAAATTTGTATTTTATTCACTGATACAATCAAAGCATCTCATTTCAACTTTTCCAGAATTATATTCGACAGGGTATTTTTCACGAAACCACGCCAATGCTTCTTCATCACTTGAAAATCCCATGTGGTCTATTCGTCTACTTATATAATATGAAGAATGTTCTGGTAGATTAGGATGAAGTTTTTCATAAATCCAAAACTCATATGGAAAAGTAACTTCTCCTATAATTGTACCACTTACAGATTCTTCGTTCCAGTCCATTTTTTTAACCTTTCCTCTGCAATATTTATGTATTTCTGAGAAATATCAAATCCTAGATAACTTCTATTTAACTGCTTGGCGACTTTTGCAGTAGTTCCGCTTCCCACAAACGGGTCAAACACCAAGTCTCCATCATTCGACCATGAAATGATATGTTTTAAACAAATTTCTTCTGGGAATCTGGCTGGGTGCGCCAATAAATATTTTTCATCTTTGGACAACTTATTGTCTGGAGAAATATTCCAAACATTTTTTTGAAGAGACCCGCTGGGATTCAATATTCTCTTTTTTGATTTAACTATATTTTCTCCGACTTGCCCTTTTCTGTGCTTATATGAATAAGCATCGCCCGAATTTATTCTAGTTACGGTACTTTCTGCATATTTTTCTCTAATGCCGTTAAAAGTATTTGGTTTTCCTTTACTTAGGACAAACATATATTCAAACGCTTGTTCATATCTATTATGGGAAAGAGGCATTGTTGGTTTATTCCAAATCATTGTATCGTGAAGATTGAATCCAATTTCTTTAAAATATAACGCTTGTCTAAAAGATGTTCCACTTTCAGTACCATTCTTTGTCTCGTCTCCCACTATCCAAACAACGACTCCACCTTCTTTTGTAATTCTGAATAATTGTTTAGCTACATTTTCAAAATCAAAAGAATAACCATTATATTTTCGGAGTCCGTCGTATGGAGGACTCGTAACGGTTAGGTCTACAAAATTATCAGGAAGTTGTTTCATTCCTTCTACGTTATCTATACAGTACAAATTATTTATTTCCATAGATAAAATTGACCTTTTATTCATCATCGAAGATGTTCTTTTCTTTCAAGTGAATAAACTCTTTTTCTGGATAATTTTTGTTTCTTTGAAAGGCTTTTTCCAAGTTATCATATGACCTTTTTGAAACTTTTCCTCTTAAAGAATTGAAATCTCCAACCATTGATTCCCAAATAACTTTTCCGTTTTGATCTTTGGTTATATAATAATAATCCCAGTCATCCTCTCCGAAACCTATTAGTCTCGCTAGAGTATCTATGCTATTTAACCCAATGTGATTAAATGTTTTCTTACAAATATTCAATGCTCTTTTTTCTGTCAGCCCGTTTGATCCTCTTATGAAACGATATATTTTTTCGTTCAGGTTTTTCAACATCCAATAATCTATATTTTCAATCCATATAACATTATTGTCTTGCGCCCAATTGAATACATTCATGAAACACCTATTTTATCAAAACCCAATTAAAGAAAATGCGGAAATTGGGTACTTACAATCCTTTATGTAATGATAATACTGAATACTTACCTTCTTACATTCTCCGCAACGCCCTGATCCATGAATTAGCCCCCATTCGAAAGAACCAAATAGCCCTCCTAGTTCTGAACCACATTTAGGGCATTTACTGTCAGTTATCCAGACAGCTTTATAATTTGAAAAATCCTCTAATGCAAGATTTGAATTGTGTTCCTCATTGAATTTTTCTAGATTTTCTTCTGAAATAACGATTCCGTGAATTGAAAAATGTTCTTTCCCAAATTCTTCACAAGCCACTTCGTAAAAAGATTCTAACGTGTATTCTGTTGTCATTGAATTTTCTCCACCTCACAGGTGTAAGGGTCTAATTTTAGATTTCCTTTTACTCTAAACTGATCTGAAATTGAAACTTTATTCCACCAGAAAGAGTCGTCGTATCCTTGCCAAATAACCGTTTGCCCAGTTTCCAAATCAAAGTAGTTCCAGAATAAATCTTGATTGATTTTGTTTAGTTTAGCTTTCATAAAATAACCCTTTTATCCATTCATAAGTTTATTATACCACCATTTCGCTGTTTCAAAATCATCCCATTTCAGGATTTCTTCGATTGGCTTTTGTGGTTCGTATAATACATTTTTGAATTTACTAAGACAATTTAACAATGCTGTAATTTCGTCTTTATTTAAAGTTATGGTGTGTTTTTCTTTATCGAATATCATTATAAAATGCGCCTTTTATTCTTCTTCAATAATCATTGGTTGAATGCAGTTTCCGCAAGCTAGTTTGGCGGTCTTTTTAGCCCACGCTGACTGATGACATGTCGGGCAGGTAAATTTTTCACGAGTCTTCTTGCGCTCTTTTACTTCTTTTTCTTCAACTCGGCTATTCCAGTGAAGCTTTGATCCGTTCAAAAGAAAAGCATTTGCCACAATTTCAAATTTACCACCCTCAATAATGTAATGAGTCATTCTTTGACCAGTTGACTTACCTCCGGGTTCTCCTGTGGAAGAAGTCTGAAGTCCAATCTCATACATCATTTCTGAGAATTGCCTGTCATGATAACCCCTACGAGGAGGATTCCCGAAATAAAACTGTTGCACATGAACCATTTCATGAGCTAGAGTGGATAGAATTTCAATGTCTTCCCTTTCATTAAACCCATCAGGATTCAATGAAATTTCAGAAATCACTTCTTTGTTTTCACGGTTTTGAAATTTTTCGTGATGATAGTACCCATAGGTACGTGCTTTTCTGTTTAGTGTGATTAGGCATTCAGGAAGCTTATTTCCAAATAAATGTTTGTTGAAATAAGAATATGCTTTATCTAAATCCGAGTATTGTTTTTCAGTAATCAAAGTAATCTCCTGTTTTGTACAATACAATAATGATACCACAAAACCCTTGATTTGTCAAGGGTTAAATATATCAATTAATTTTTTATTAACATAGATAATAACTTCTTCATATGTTTTTATTTTTCTCAGGTCTATTTCAATATAAATACCGTTCTTTTTTGCGAAATTCTTTTTAATTTTGTCTTTGTGTTTTTGATATTCAAATTCTTCTTCAGGAGTCGTTTTGTTTTTATGTGATTTTTGTTTATGCCATCCAGATAATTTATAATGTTGTTCTCCGTGAATTTCGATATAAACTCCATTTATTTTTGGGTCTTTTCCTCCAAAAATATAAATATCAAACGGGAGATATTGTTTCGTTTCTGGATTTCTAACTATTTTATATTCTTCTTTTGCGTTATGTTTGTTAAGAATATAAAATTTTAATTCCGATGCAATCTTTGATTCTTTTTGCGTTTTAGAACAAATAAAACATCCAGTCCTAAACGTTCTATCTGCAATTCGAGACTGATATTCATGACCGTTGGGACATAACCACCATACTTTTTTACCAGAACCATAAGTAACGTCTTTCGGAGTCAGATTTCCATTTTTAGTCGGATGCCACTCTTTCGCTATGTCAGGTCTTTGAAATTCCAAGTTATGATATATGCCAGTTTGAAATCCTTTACATATTCCGCATCCCTGTCCATTAAGAATGTTATTCCAACTCATTAGCGGGTAGTCTTGACAATTATTGCAATAAAACTTTAGATTTAATAAAGCTCCTTTGTACTCATTATCTTTTAATAACTCAAATTGGCTATTATTCAGTTTTAACCAAAGTGGAATATTGTGAGATAAAGTAAATGGGTTTCTTTTATCCACAATCCTAATTTGATTTCTTCTTAACAAGTCCGCTAAATAAACATCGTACTTATAACCATCATTGTCTTGAATTATTAACTTTGTTTTATTCCATTTTCCAATATAACTATCAATATAACTATAGCCTGTTTTTCTAACGGCTTCTTTAATCTCACTCAATGTTTTCGCTATCCCGCTAGTCATAACTTTCTCCTTATTTTAATTATAAATTAAAAACTTTTTAAAGCGAAAATCTCCGTTTCTTCCGCACTCTTTAGATGTTCTGTTTATAATATGTTTTATGTAATATTTTTTGAAAAAAATAAACTTAGAAATATTAAGGGCGTATTTCATATCATGAGTTGTTCTAAATTCTACAATTGTTTTTCCGTTTTCGGTTTTTCCTTTTTGATAATCAACAAGATAATCCCCTTGCTCGTCACTAAATAAGTATTCTTGATACGGAGAATTCAATAAATAAAATGCTTCTTTTATAAATATAGAAATTTTATTATTTACTAAAAAGTTTACAATCTTGTTGTAAAAGTTTACAAAAGAAATAACTTTTTTCTCTGTGACTTTTAGTTCCTCTTCTGATCTAAACGTAAACCCCTTTAGTTTTTTATCCTCGTTAATGGCTCGGATAATTCCCATCACAATTTGAACATGGTTATTATTTAGCATATTTCTCCTTGCTTATTTCAGTGAGTACATCGCTGTAAGAATAATTTATTTCGTCTAAAATGTCACCTCTATTTTTCAATTCGGGGCTATTTAAAACGAACATTTTTTCGGCGTTCAACTCTTCTCTGGCTGTTTCCAATAGTTGTCCCCAAGTCTTTTTTATTACCAAAGGAATTATTCCATATTCAACAATTTCTGCTTTTGAAAACAATTTAGAGGCAAAAGAAAAAGCCTCTGTTTTATCGTTGAACTTTTTAGACTTGTTAAAGTATTCAAACAATCTGGCGGAAACCAATTCTCCAGAGTGATTTTCATTTGACCATTTCCAGTAAAGATTGTCAATGGCTCCCGCTTCGGTTACTCTAAATTGATCCTTTAGTTCTAAAACTAGAATTGCGTTATCAGCCGACATTAGTTTCCTCTTTAGGTTCTTTTGCGAATTTTGTTTGTGTAGGTTTCCATTTAATAGAAATCCCGTTCTCAAATATAAAGTTATCAAATTCCTTCTTTGTTCCATTTGAAGAAGAATCGTATATCATGTTACCCAATCTTTCGAATAAAGACTTGTCTTCTATCAAATATCCCAAAGCCTTTTCGTAATTTCTAACTTCTTTTTGGGCTTGACAGGCGATCATATAAAAACACAACATTTGATGGTATTCGTCGGGGTCTAGTAGTTGCATTAGTTAAACTCTCCTTCCCTATTAAAAGACTCTTCAAAATTGCCAATACCCATTTCTATGATCCTTATAAACTTGATTTACATTTTTAAAATCATACATCGTATATCTCTGATCCACTCTACCAATTTCAAGAAATAATTCCTGCTCTTTAACAGAAAATCCATCATAACCACCGTTCCTAAAAATAATAGATACAGCGTCCTTCTCTGTTTCATCAAAATCTCGATAGACCTCATAAACGTATCCTTTAGAACCAACAGGTTCTCCTAGCATTGCTTTTTTCAAAGTTACTTCTTGACCAACAACTAAGTTTTCCATGTTTTATCCTTTTTTATTTTATTATATCATAATAACTAAAAACTGTCAATATATAAAAGTAATATTTTATTCATTAATTCTTTTTACCGCAATATCAAAGTATTTCTTTTCTTTTTCGATTCCAATGAACCTTCGATTAGTGTTTTTAGCGGCAACTCCCGTCGATCCAGAACCCATTGTATTATCTAAAACTAAATCTAAATCATTAGTATATGTTCTAATTAAGTATTCCAAAAGGGATACTGGTTTTTGAGTTGGGTGAAATTTATCTTTGTCTGTTTTGAACTTTAATTTATTATAAGGAAATCTTTTTGTCGTATCCTTTTCTTTATGACGATATTTTCCGTTTTTATGATTTTCTGCAAAAATCTGTGTTGCGGAAGACTCTTTTGGTATTCTATATTTTTTGCCTTCTTCCATCTGAGGATTGTATTTCATTGAAATGTGAGTATTGTCTTTTTTGGGAAAAGGTCTGGCATAAGATTTTGAAAAAACAGATATTATTTCTAAATTATTCAATGGCTGGTAAGAAGCTTGCGGAAAATTTGATTTTGTGTCTTTTTCCCAAATCCAATCATATTTGTACATTTCTAGGTTGCTACATCTCAATAAGCTAGAGAAAGGTTCTTTTCCAAAAAGGACAACCGCCCCTTCAGGTTTTATTATTCTGCGGTAATGATGCCATAAAATTTCAAATGGTAATATAACATCCCATTTACACACAGTTGTTCCATAAGGCAAATCGGTTAAAATTAAGTCAACAGAGTTATTTGAAATATCACTCATTAACTCTAAACAATCACCATACCAAAGTTCTATATTTTTCAAAACAAAACTCCATTCATAAAACAATAATTTTATTTGGCAATTGAAAACGTTAACTTTATTTCATCTGAAGTCAATAATCTGTAGTTTTCAACATCTTCCACTGGACACCAATCCTCTTTTCCATCTGCGAAAACAATATGAAAGCAGACACGAGGAGGCAAATCGTCTCTATAAATTGTATTTAAACCAACAACCTTTGCCACTTCTTCCGACCTAAAGGAATATTGATGTGTTCCAACATAATAAGCATCTTTTACTTCAATTTTTATCTCTGTCATTTAAAATTCTCCAACTTGGTTACCGCAGTTTTAAAGTTTTCCATAGAAAAGGTCGCTTCCCTTGTTGCTGTTGAAAATCTACCGAATTCCGTTGCGAGTTTTTCAATTATTATTGGGTGAGCCACAATCATATCATAAATTCTATACGCCACTGGTTTTCTTTTTGGAACTCGAATTATTACTGGTTTGTAATCATCCCATATATGAAGAGTCGGATCGGTGTCAAAAATCCTTTCCCAAAATCCACCTCGTTTAACCATAACTTCTTTGTCTTCATATCCATCTTCTTCAGTAGCGAACTCACTTGACACTAATTTGGTTCCCCCCCAAAAAATAAAGTTATTATAATCCCATATTGGCATTTTGATCTCCGTTAATATTCGATTTCTGTGACAAAAGAGGAATTAATTCTTTTTTCCATCTTCCCATTTACCCAAACAAGAAACCACAATCCATACTCATCTTTATGGGGGATAATATCGATTACACTATCATTTTCTCTTAATTTCATAAAAAATCTATCTTGAGAAGTTGTTATAGATTTAATTGGTCTTCCGTCGTTCAATATATTAATCATTACACATCCTTTATAAAATCGGAATTTTATTTATATAAATTTGTGATATTTGCACTTAGAACAATAATTATAATAAGATGTTATTTTTATATAATTACCGCTCCAATCAATGAGTCTCAATCCCATAATCTTTCCAAGAACCATGTTTTTGCTTTCACATATGGGACATAATTCATTATCTAATAATATAATATATTCCACGTTTTGATTCATGTTTATTCGATTACTTCAACAAGATTATCATCATCAATCAGCCTTTTCATTGCAATCCATGTAAACTGAGGATATTCCATTTCCACTGGATATTGATCCATAACAACAACACAATCATTACAATCAATTTCTCCCCGAGTATTTTCGACATCTTGCGCTCCGACCACAATTCCGCTGAAGATGTCATTCTTATAGTTTTTTATATCTTCTCCTTCGTCTTTGAAGAACTTTAAATCTTCTTCAAAATACCAATATATTCTTTTCCCCGACATTAATTGACAATGGATTTTAAAATAATTATTGGTATTTTTCGGAAGTTTGTCGTTTTCCAAATCTGATTGGAGATTTTGTAGATATGTTTTTGTCATTAGAATTCCTCTGGAAATATTTTTTTGTAATATTCATCTAAGAGAAATTCTTCGGTCAAATAATGCGTTCCACAAATAGAACACTCCATACCGCCACACTCATCACAGATGTACAGTTTGCTATTTATAATTGTTGGTTGGTGTTCGCAATCTTTGTTAAAAATAATCGCCTTTTTAGAATATATGTATATCATTATCTATCCCTTAATTCACAAGCAATTTCAACCAATTGAATATAATAGTCGTCCCAGTTTCCACTCGGAAGTTTGTCGTCCGTACAAACATTATCCCTCAATAAATTTCTAATTCTCATCCCCCATCCAAAATGAGAAGATGCCCACCATGTTTTAGGGTCTCTTCTATGATACATGAAAATATCGTTTTTGGTTGTTTCCGTAAATAGAGACTTTAAGTACTCGACAGATTTTTCTACAATCCAATCTGGAAGCTCTTTCAGATATTCTTCGTGTGTTTTGTAATCTTCTTCCATACACTCCTCACTATTGATTAATATATCCAAAAATACTGGATTCAGTTCTTTCCAATTGTTCAGAAAGATTATATCCGAACATCTTAGCAACACTATTTTGGAATGGGGTTGGATTTGGTTCATTTATCCAATCATTTAAAATAGAGTTTATCTCATCATCTGAGAGAAAATAGTTCTGGTTTTCTTTTAGTTCTGAAATAATTTCATGAATTGTTAATGAACTTTTTGTTACGACAACATCTGACTCATCATTGGAAATTTCTTCATCATTATAAAATTCGGTATAAAAGAATCCTCCAGTTGGCTTGTCTGAGCCATATAAAACACGTCTATTTTTCGAATTTGCAAACCAATGTTGGGACATTTTATTTTCCTAGTCTCCTTTTTTCTACTGAAATTGCATATAATAACCTTTTTCTAACTATTTCTTGTGTCTCCCATGCGCCAACTCTTTTATAATATTCTTCTAATGTGTAATATTTATCGTTTCCCGTAGGTGGTCTTGGTTTTTCAGCGTCTAATTCCATGCAGAAACCTTCCAGCCAAGACAATAATGTATCTGAAAAAGGGTTTAGATACTCTCGTTTAAATTTATTTTCGTCCATTTTACGCCTTCAAATTTATTCTACAATTATCCTCTACAAATATACACGAGTTATATTTTGAGATTATTTTATAAAGTTCTTTCCCCATTGAGATAATTCTATCTTCATGATGTTTAGTTATTTCAAGTGTTACACCATCTAAATAACTGGGGTGGTCGTTGAAAGATACTTCTTCCCAATAATCATTCCATAATTGAACTAATTCGAATAGCCCTTCAGGAACATGAGAAAATTTACTTTTAGGATTTCCGAATGACGCTCCACATTCACACCATACTCCAGAAGATGAAAAGTCTGGATATATCATTATTGTTTTATTTTTGTGATTGCAACCCATGTGTTATCCTAAAAAGGTATTATCTTCTACTTCGAGAATAAATTTATCAAATATAGATTTCAATTCTCTATACTCTTTTCCGTAGTCCTCTTCCTCATAATTGGGTTGAACCGTTGAAAGAATAGAATGTAGTTCCCCCTTAGCTCTTTCCCAAGCCATTATTTGAAGACTTCTCAATAATTCTTTTTCCATAACTCTCCTTATAAAATAAGCGTTTTATCCATAATTCTTGTATAAGCTTTCAAATACATATTCTTTATTGCTTTTACCGTTCAACCTTCTAAATGAAGAATTGCCGTTTTCTAAAAATTCGTGAGATTTATATATGTCACTTGGTATTTTTATAGTATAGTCTTCTGATGTGGTTTTTCCATCAAAAGACAATAACCATTTTGCTTTCTGATTTCTAAGGAAATTCCATAGAGCATCATAATTATCCAGAGTTCCATAATACATTCCCTTTATTCCAGCATAAGGAGGATCAAGATACAAAACGTCGTTTTCTGAAGTTTTTATTTCTTCATAAGATTGGTTTAAAAAAGTCACGTTTTTAGACTGTATTATTTCTCTCCACTCCATCATTATATTTAAAAGTTTTTCTGGAACAATGCCGTTCCTGTTGGGATGGAGGGGATTATTGAAAACTCCGTTTTTATTGTATCTTGGCATTCCATTAAATGTAGTTCTCATAATAAACATGAAATCATACGGAGATTTGCTTTTATTGAATCTTTCTCGGATATTAAGATAATATTTTTTCTTTTTATCCCAGTCTTTAATCGAACTCATTTCTTCCCATAGTGTCCGATAATGCTGGTAGACCCCCACTGGGTCTGATACTATAATTTTCCATAGAGATATTAAATCATCATTTATATCGCTAAGAATAAATTTATTAACTTTTATAGAAGATGTAGCTAACTTTATAAAAACACTTCCTCCACCAACAAAAGGCTCATAATATGTATCTATTTCTTTAGGCATCATATTTACTATTTTATCAGCCTGATTCCGCTTACTACCAGACCATTTAATTACTGGGCTTATCTTTTTCAATTGTTTTATCCTCTGTGAGATTCATAAAATGTGTCTTTTATTCAATTTCTATATATCCGACAAAAGCGTTTTTATACATTCTTGTGTATAACGAACTATAAGTGCCATTGTCATTTAGTATATACTGAGTAATTGTCTTAAATACATTTGATCCAACATATTTTCCAATAATAGGTGTTCCATTTTTATCAAATAAAACTAGGAATTTTTCTTTATCAATATCTTCTATGTTTTTATCAGTTAATTCAATCATTCTATTCTCCGATGTTCTTTTTTGCCAATTTATACACTTCTTTGTCTAATTCTATTCCGACATAATTTCGATTATTCATTTTACACCATTTACCCAAAGACCCTGATCCAGCAAATAAATCCAAAATCCAATCACCTTCATTTGTGAACGGAGCAATTATTCTGTCGTAAAGCCTCAACGGTTTTTGCCAGCGAATTAGTTTTCCATCGTTCTTTTTTACTCTTTCGCTTGCTGTTGTAGTAAGAACAATATCATCTATCCATGCTGTAGCGGTTTTCGTCATTCTTCCAGAGGGATTAAGATTTGTTTTTGCAGTAGCCTTTGGGACTTGAATTACTTCAGATCGAAACCTCCATCCTTTCTTTGCGTTTGAGTATATCATAATAGAATCATAACACTGATGAAATCTATCTTTGGGATGGTTCCCCCACTCACATTTCCATTTAGCATCATTAACTAGCGTAGCTGTATTTAGAATTTTTTCCATGAAGTATCTAAACAAAAAGTCTGTTTTATAATCGCTCATTGCGATAAATATTGAAGCAGGTTTCAGATGCTCTCTAAAATGTTTTACAGCCCAATCAAAAATATCATTTTCATAAATATAATCTGCGAAAATTAAATCAAATTTTCTATCCGTTTTGAATCGCATATTATCCATATTATGAAGGATAATTTCGGTTTTATTACCTAAAGTTTCGGTCATTGTTTTCTCTTGAACTCCTCGACATTATTTATTTTTTCGTAATTTACAATCCACCAGACATATTCATTCGGAACTTCCTTAAAACCATCTCCGGATTTCACAAACTTATTTTTCTTTTCAAAGTTGTTTAGAGAGACAATATCTCCATACCTCAACGGGTTCCCATCGAAGAGACCTTTTTTGATTTTAAATTTTTGTTCTGTTCCCTTTGATAGAGAGTAGAAAGTGATGCTTGGACTATATTTTAAATCGACTCCTGTGACTAAAGCGTATTTACTGTTTACATCATAGGTCAACTTTCTTTTATTAGCCTCTCTAATTTCTTTCTCTGTAATCTTTTTGTCTAAAACGGATGAGACACCTTTCTTTTTCTTTGTAATTTCTTGACCCAAAAAGTTTGTTCTTTTTCCAAAATCAATACTATTATCAAACATTGAAGTTTGAACAATACTTGGTTCAATTTCTTCAATCATCTTCTTGGCTTCTTTGATGTACCATTCTTTATTTACTAAGTACGACTCAAACGACTTCGAGGGATCATATTCATTTAGAATCTGAATCATCTTACCAACAAAGAGTCCGATTTGTCGTCCGTCTCCGTGTTTCTTTAAAAGATAACCGCCATAGTTAGAAATGTAAAATCTATTGGTTCGCTGAAGGTCTTGAACTCCAGAAAGAGTTTTTAGTTGCATCTGAAATTCTTTTCCGACCTTTTGACTAATACAAAAATCAAAAATATCATTTGAAGCATTTATTGTTTCTTCTACTGGAGTGTTGTGAACAAAGTATTCGTAAACAGCCTTTGCAACGATTGGATGTTTGTATCCTTTCTTCAAGTCAATATCAGGAATAAATGCACCCTTAGTTTTAGCTTTCCCTTTAGTATCAATCGCAATATAATTATTTACATCTCGTTTAATGTACGATTTGTAATAAGTGTATTCAAGAGTAAATCCAGTTTTTTCTTCCCACTGTTTACATACTTCATAATATAGATTTTCTTTTTCTACAGGAACTTCACATTCAATACCGTCTGTGTTTGCTGAAATACAATGAATACCATTTAATTCAAGCATTTCAATTAACATCAAAATATAAAGTTGTCCGGCAATTGTAACCGAAAGCATAGCTTTTGCATCTTCCAGCCAGAATGTGTCAGAATTTAGTTTTCCGTAAAGCCCGTTGATAGTAATCTTCAAACCATCGGCTTTTGTTTTATTATCCTTCTTTGCCGCTAAACGTTCAGCGGTAAGAATACTCAGAACCTTTACAAACCCTTCGTCTAAATGTTCAGGATAAATATTATTCAAAATAATACAGGTCGGATACATACTTGCAATATCACAACTGATAATTTTCTTTTCTGGTGTCTCATCAAATCGACAAGCGGACTCCATTGAGTGAATTCCGCCTGATCCAATTGAATAACTAGTTCCCTTGTACTTAATAACTTCTTCAAACTTGAAGTTGTCATATCCCATTACTGTAGTATTCTTTATTTTTTCATGAAAAGAAATTAATTCTGAAGTTTGAAAACTAATTACAGCAGGAATACAATCTTTCAAGTCAACAGATGAACGTTTTGTTCTAAGGTCTTTAATGTTTCTAACATCAATTCCCAATTCTTCTCTATAATAATGTTCCAAAATAATATTACCCATCTTGGAGTCTGAAGCGTTCATTACGTTTACATCATACAACGCTCCAATTTCTTCTCGAAGTTTAATTTGTGGCTGAATTTGATTGAATAATTTTTGTGTAATCAAAACATCATTAATGTTATATTCAAGAACAGTCCTAACTTCGTCTTTTGTAGAAATAAGATAATCGTATGGATATGGCAAGTCCTGAATTCTTTCGTGCTTCAGGTTTACCGCACATTGCTTCAAACCAACTCCTAATCTGTCAAAGTGCATAATCTTAAACAAATCCATAGAGTCCCAAGGATAATAAATGTCTCTTGGGTATCGAAGTTTAACAATGTCATCGTCTCTTCTATTAGCGTCTGAGACCAACCGTTTAGACAAAGCGAATAATTTCTTAGGGAGACCGACTCCTACAGATTGTTCTAAGATAAAACGCAAAGCAGGGTCATCATAACTAATACTATTAAATCCTACTAGCAACATTCGTTGAGAACAAAAATGCTTCAGAGATTGAAGGTCATTATGTCCACACCCAAAACTAAATTGAATAACTTCCTGAGTTTCTTTATCTAAAAACGTAAGACAGGCGAAACTAGGAAAAGATTCGACATCATAAAAATATGTTTTTTCGTAATTCATGAATTCTCCGTTAAATAAAAATCTTCCCAATCAAGGGAAGATTATACCACAAGGTTTGAATTTTGTCAAGGACTAATATTATTCCGTTTCTTCTGCAATTCTAAAGAAAGGCTTCAGTTGATCTTCGGTATATCCTAGAACATTATCGTTGAGAGGCGCACCGATAGAATAAAGAATTTGTCGTATTCTTACTCTAGACTGTTCATGTCGATATAATTTTTCTTCTAACTCTGCTATTTTTCTAGCCTGATTAGCAATAATTTCATCGTCTGTCATTTTATCCTTTCCTCTTTGTCTGTGAGTTGATAATATAATCCATCTGTATCATAAAATTTAAGTTGACCATCCAAAAATCCATAATTCCACCAGTGGCTAAATTTATATTTCTTTGCTATCAATTGAATCTCTCTTGGTACTCTTTCCATTTTTCCACGATAGACATCTTCTAGAAGTGGTTGTATCAAGAGACCTTTTTTATAAAAAAGAGAAGGACAAATAAAAAATCTTCTTTTCTTAGAACTACTCGCCCAAGACCTGTATTCTGAAAAAGTGTGTTTTCCCCCAATTTCATCATCAAATTTTACAACGATTGAATTTTTAGTAAAGACTCTTTTGAAAATGCCTTGTTTAAACTTTTTATTTATTTCAAGCCATTCTGTCTTTTTTAAATAATGAGCAAACTCAACGGAATTGAAATCACATCTTTTCCAATCATTATAAGTTTCTAAAAAGTCTATATTCATAAAATTATGTTTTTATTCATAAATTCTTCATTTTATTCGTCATCGGTTTCGTCCAAGTTTACATATAAAACCGGAAACACAATCAGCCTACTACTCCGAAACCACTCTTCGGCTGACTCAAATGTTGGAAACTGTTTCGGGTAGTCTTGATCCGCCTCGTTGATAACAGTTAAATGCCCCCAGTCTTCTCGCGTGTCTACAATTATAATATACATAAAATACCTATTTTATTCTATTCTTTGTTATTTCGCAAGCCTTTTTATTTATATCGCATCCAATAAATGCTAAACCTTTATCCTTACAAGCTTCTGCTGTTGTTCCAGAACCCATAAAAAAATCGGCAACAATACCGCCTTCAGGACAAGAAGAGTTCAATATGGGATAAAGTAATTTCTTCGGTTTTTGACTTGAATATCCGACTCTCTCTGTTTTATCATTTTGACCTAGCATCCATATTCTCCACACATCATCCATTACTTTTCCTTTTGGATTATAATAATGTTCTTTTTCGTAACCTCTAGGGGCAGACGGAGAATATTCAACTCTTATCTCCTCGTTCTCGTCATCGAAATAAAAATCTTTTGTTTTTGCATATCTAAGAATAGTTTGATGACGTTCAGGAAAAGACTTCTTTTTTCTTGGGGCTGAATTATACCACCAAATTATTTCATTGATGAATAAGTCTATTCCAAAAATATTATCTAGTTCTACTTTCAAATAGTGTGACAGATGATAGTCGCAATGGAGATAGAGATTTCCGGTATTTTTCAATACTCTTTTCATTTCTACGAGTCTTGGTCTATACCACTTGATTGCCTCTTGTGGAGAACCCAAATTATCTGAGTAATCTGGGAAATTTTTTCCAGTATTAAATAGAATATCGGAATATATCAAATCGATTTTTTTATCTTCGATTTGCTTTAATAAATGTAGATTATCGCAGTTAAATATTTTATGGGTATTGGATTCATAATAAGGAATTTCTTTTTTGTTTGTTTTTAAACTCATATGACATCCTTATAAATTCTCAATATGTAATTTTTATCCATATTTTTATTTCTATATATCGTTTAATGTTTTTAGATATTTTGAAATTCTTGTATAACCGTCCAAAGTTGCGGTAGGAGTAAATCCCCTGTACGCAACTCTAGCAGGATATACCGCCGAAACAACGTTTTCCATGTTTGTTTCCACTACGATAGCCCAACCAAAAGCGTGAAGTAACTGATTTATCAAAAATAAAAATCCAGTTTCTTTAAATTCTTCCCAACTCTTTCTTACAACAGTATCGCTCATATGCTTCTCCTATCCACCACACAAGAGGGTGGTATCTTTGTTTGATCGCCAAGATAGACTCTGAAAAGTCTATAATGGCATTTGTCGTTTCCTCCGTTTCAGAAGTAAGTTTTCCAAATGCTATTTTTAACTCATTCATAAAATTGTCCTTTTATTTGTTCTAAATCAAATTTCTCTACCATAAAAATCAAAAATAGTGGCAATTGACTGAAATGCCTTTTCGTTTGTTTTTGATCCTAATATCATTCTTATGGCTTCACAATAAGCTTTTATGTGTTCGTAAGTGTAATGTGTTTTAGGATTTTCTGATATAAAACTTCTAAGCAGATGTGTAAAAGACATAAATCCGTCGCTTGGGTCTTCTCTTCCCCCTTTTGACTCAACGTATGCTTTTTCTCAGGGGGGATTTCTTTCATTTTCATTTTTTTATTATCCTTATAAAATGCCTATTTTATAGCCTATAATCTGTGTCTGTTGATATGAGGGCTATTGATCCTAGCAACATAAATCCAAAAGAAATTTTTAGATATGAAACTTTTATTATTTCATCTAAGCCAAAAAACAAAATATAAACTAAACAAAACAATAAACCTATAAGTCCAAAAATTCTTTGTTTCATTAATAACATCTCCCGTAAAAATCAAAAACTTTTGCTATCGCTTGAAATGCGTTTTCATTACATTTATTCCCTAAGACGTTTCTTAAACTTTCACCATATGTTTTTATATGCTCATAAAAATAATGATGGCGAATATCTCTTGAGAAATAGTTTCTAAAGAGCCTAGTGAAATCCATAAAACCATCAGTAGGGTCTTCTTTTCCGTCTTTAGATATTAAATAAGCAGACTCCACAGAAGATATGAGTCTTTCAATATCATCCCAAAAATACACAGTTTGTTGAACTTGAGTTTTCATAATATTCTTTATAAAATGTACGTTTTATTCATTGATTCTTTTTATGGCAATATCAATATATTTTTGAGAAATATCAAATCCCAAATAATTTCGATTATTCTTCTTAGCCATCTTAGGAGTAGTTCCGCTTCCTACAAACGGGTCAAATACTAAATCACCTTCGTTTGACCAAGACAAAATATGTTTTTCTGCTAATTCTTCAGGGAACATGGCTGGATGTTCGTAGGCGAATTTATCCTTTGTTGTTCTCATGAATCCAGTGTTTATATCCCAAACGTTGTCTAGGATTCTTTCATCTTTTCCTTTTTCATATTTCATTTCCGCTGTAGAGCCATCTTTTTTTCTATAAGTAGAAAGTTCTTTAGTATCTTTCTTCCATTTTGTTTTCTGCCTTAAGAGATTATGTGTTTTGGGCTTTCCCTTTGAAAAAACAAACATATACTCAAATTGCTGATAATATCGGTTAGAAGGAGGAAAGGGGTAGCTGTTCTTTTTATATATCATAGTGTCATGAACATTGAATCCAATTTCCTTAAAATAAATAGCTTGATTGAAGGAAGTTAAGGATTCGCTTCCTCTTTTATCGTAAGAATCTCCAACAACCCATACAACTACTCCACCATCTTTTGTCACCCTGAATAATTGATTTGCTACATTTTCAAAATCGAATATAAAATTATTGTAGTCTCTAAGGTTATCGTAAGGGGGACTTGTGACAGTCAAATCTATAAAATTATCGGAAATCTGATTCATGCCTTCTATGTTATCAATGCAATATAATTTATTTATGTTCATAAAATATCTCTTTTATTAATCATCGTCTTGTATAAAGGAAGGTTGTTCAACTTGACCGTTTCCGGATTCTTCGACATCATACATTCTAAGAAAATCGCCTTCCCAACCAAGTTCTCGTTTTCCTTTTTTGCCTTCTCTGTTCTTTACCCAAAAAACAGCAGGCTTTCTAGTGGTTCTAATCATGACAACAGCATTCGGAGCCTTACCGCCTGCCTGACTCAAATCATTAAGCTGATAGTCGTAAATCTTATCTCTATGCTCCGATCCACCTTGACCACTAACCTTCTTGTTTTGATGAACTGCAATAATCGCAACATCCATTTCTCGCTGATAGGCTTTCAATCTATAAGAAATGTAATTAATCTTGATGTGTTCTGGTTGCGAGTCTCCACTACCTCCAATCATAATCTGTTCGATTTGGTCAATAAAAATAACCTTTGCCCCATCAGCCACCGCTTTTCTAATTTTAGTACGAAGAAGAGGGAGGGTTATTTCAGATGAGTCATCGTAAACAATTGGAGATTTTGAAATCTTTCCTAATGCAGTTTGATATTTATTCAATTCTTCTTCCGAAAGTTGTCCTTTTTCAATTCTGATTTGAGAAATACCAGTTTGTCTTTGAACAAGTTTATTGTTGATTTCTTCGGCACTAGATTCAAAAGTAAAAAGCTTTACTTTTACCTTCTTAGCTTCTTCAGGATTTACGGCTATATTATGAATTAGATTCAAAACAAGAGTAGATTTTCCTTCGTTTTGTTCAGAGGCGATTAGATAAAACCTAGGAGCAATACCGCCAGCAAACTCGTCCCAAAACTTCAATCCAGTTTCAATATATCTGGACTTCCCATTTATTGTATCCTGAAATTGTTGAATATTTTTTTCAGCAACATCCTTGGATGTCCTTGTGTTTTGAGTTGGTGATCCAACATAAGCACTAATTTTCCCAGACTCAAAATCCATCATAGACAATATTTCAATTGGACGTTTACCCTCTTCAACACCCTTTTTAATTTTTTCAGATAAGGCGTTTAATTGTCTACCAGCCCTCAACTCAGAAATTTGAAAAGCATAATTTTCAATAAGTTCTGGACTAGAGTCCATATTCTTTAGGTGGTCTAAAGCGTCTCTACCGAAAAGTTTTGTGTTCGGAATATTTATTTTTTCTAGTAAGCTTTTTCGTTCAAGATAATGTGAAATAGTATCAATATCTGGATATAAATCCGACTCAATAGTTTCTTTAAATGACTCATATATGATACCATATGGAACCCAACCAAACGAGGGTTTTTCCAACATGTCTTCTACTACTGAGAACAACGATCCGTCTTTAAATAAAATGCTAATAACATGGGCTTCTATGTTTTCGTTATATGTTTTCGCCATTAATCATCGTTCTCCTTTAGTATAGATTTCAGATTTTTTAATGTATTTTTCTTAGCTTCAACGGAAGCCACTTCTACTTTTTGTTCTGGATTAACCTTAAATTCTTCATCTGACTTTTCTTCGTCGTTTATAATTCTAACAGCATTGAGTAAAAGTCCCCTAATTGAAGCGGGACGAATTATCATAAACTTTTTATTTAAACTATCATAATGATTCTTTGCAATACCCATTGCCTTTTTCATTTTTTCCTGAGACGGCGCAAGCGTGTTCAAGTCATCTAATTGATTAATCCATTCTTCGAAATTAGACTTTTGTTTTCTATTAGGAATGCCTCCTTCGGGTATGTTGAATGTCTTATATAACAATCTAAGGGTTCCAACAACACGTTCAGGATAATGAGTGAAATGTTCAGGATCATTACCCACTTTTCCAAAGTAAAGCATTGCGTCTAAAATATCGCCTTTTTTATTCTGACTCATATAATTCCTTCGGGGCGTTCTTAGCGTAATGAAAAACTGTGGCAATTGTTATCTCGCTTGGATTAAAGCGTTCCCATCTGTATTCCAAAGCATCTCTATCATACTTTGAACTTTTTTGAGACCAGTTATCCCATAAAACAAAACCTGCATCACCCAAAGTCTTCAATGCAAGACCCACATTAACCCAAGAAAAATAATCTTCACAAACCCACTGGGGAATTTTATCTAACGCAACTGCCACTCTCTTTAATGTTTTATCAGGACTCTCATTATATTTCTTACTGTTATTTGAGTTCTGTTTTTTTTCTTTTCCACGAAGCCAATTAAACTTTTCTTCCAAATCCTTCGGTAAGTTTACTGGTTCTCTATCCCAATCATCAGCCATTTTATATTCTTTTTTGATACCATCCTCATATATATAAGATGGAGGAACAATAAAATAAGCACCTTCTGATCTAATATCTACACCTGCTTTTACATTGGCATGGCTTTTCATAGTTCCTTTGTAAACAAGGTGGAGTCCGCCAGAAGCAGTTATTGAATGCAACGCTCCTTGATCGCTTATTCCCATAGAGGCAAAGCTATCAAATCCTTTCTTCCCATCTCTAACATCAATATCTAAAACAGTTATGTTAGACTTACCACAATAAATTCCAATGCAAGCTTCGGGGTGTCTAGCCCACCAGTTCTTGATTTGTTGAATGTCTAACGTAGCCATTCTAAAACCACCCTTGTTATAAGGGGCTTTAGTTGGGATTACAGTCGTCTTTCCTTTTTCGTTCACAAATGGTTTACTAGGCTTTTCTCTTGCAGGAAAAACATACCACCCGCGCCTAGCGTATTCAATTGCATTTTCAAGTAGAATGTTTTGCATTTATTCACTCCAATACTCGTCTGATCCATAATCATAAATAATCGGCATGTTCTTTCCAATCATTGCCCAATTTCTATTTTCATAATGAGGAACATCACCTATATCATATTTCTTACAAAGACTTTTTATTTTGTTCCTTACATCATCGTTTCTTCTATGAGATGTAAAATAGTATCTTTCTTGAACAAGAAACTTTCCCTTTTTATGACACAGTATAACAGGGGCAAAGAATGTAGAGTCTGATGTTTTTGATATAGCTTTCCACTTCTCATACTCAAGTAGATTTTGATACATTGAAGAATCGTCTTTTTTATCAAAAACAACTTTTACAACATATTCTTTATTTATAAAAATATCTCTACAGTGATTTCTCCAGAGAATTTTCTTCTTTACTAATAATTCATTATTCAAATATACTTTATCTTCAATAATCTTTACGGTCAGCATATTTTTATACAGGGATGTTATTAGCATCCCTGTATTTATAAAATTTCTATTTTATTAATTAGAAAGGAATATTATCTTCGTCGGGAAGTTCGGCAGACGCTTCTACTTCAGTTTGTCGAGGATTTCCGTTTGAGTTTGATCCTAGAAACTGAATAGTCGAAACAACAACTTTCGTATAATACTTAACCTCTCCGCTCTTATCTTCAAACTTATCGGTCTTCAATCGTCCCTCTACATAAATCTGACTTCCCTTATGTACATATTCCTGAACAATGTCTCCAAGTTTTCCCCAAACTTCAAGATTGAACCATTCGGTTTCTTTACGGGTTTCGCCGTTCTTTGTCTTAAATGTGTTATTCACACCGAGACTAAACGAAACTACTTTTGATCCAGAGTTAGTATATCTACCTTCAGGGTCTTTTCCTGCATTACCAATCAATTGTACACGATTCAAACTAGCCATTTTTATTTAATCTCCTTATACCTTTTTCATTTCATCAAGAACGACCTTCAGTTTTTCAAGACCGAGATCGTTTGGATTACCATACTTCTCAAAAACCAATCCCTTATAGTCCTTTTCGGGGTTTGATTTTACCAATTGAGCAACTTCGCGCTTCACATCAGCCAATGTTCGATTATCAGCCAAAACAACAGGGGCTTCATCTGAGCCGCTATCAAGCCAATTCATCAAATCTCGACCAACTTGAGGATTAATTTTGAAGGTCTTACCATCTAAGAGACCAGTACGATCCTTACTAGCAACTGCCGTATGATTATCGTCGATGTCCAAGAACACAGTGAACTCATATTCCATACCTTCGCGTTGAACAGGCTTCAAACCTAACTTGCGGACTCGACTGTTACCATGTTCGTCTTTCTCTTGAACATATTCCATCTTTGAACGCATGGTTGCGATTAGGTGCATGTTGCATTGGAGCATCTTGTCAACAAATTTATTATGATCTGGAGTTACTTCTCGCCATGCGGTATAGCTATTTCCAGACTTGCTCTTCGTTGCTACAGTATTTTGTTTCTCAAGCAAACCGCCTTCGCCAGCCCACAAATGAGTCGTACTATCGACAATTACAACTTCAATACCGTTGCTTTCACAAATCTCAATCGCATTGATATACTTGTCAGCATTAAAGGGGGCAGTAAGAGTGATTGCGTTGTATTCGCCAATCTTAGTGTTTGCGATAACTGAGTTTACATAAAGTTCGCCACTACCGTTTTCGGTGTCGATAACCGCAATCTTTTCCCAAACTTTTTCGTCAGATAGATTAGGATACTTTTCTTTCATCAAACCAAAAGCCAGCAAAAGTGATCCGGCAGTTTTTCCACCGCCAGCAGGAGCAGTAATGCCCATTTTCAAATAAGCCTTACGACGAGCGGCTTTCTTCAATTGTAAAACTTGACTATTCATTTATCCTCCAAATTATTTTGTTAGTACTTCAACAATTCTATTTACTTCAAATGTAAAGTTTTCATCATCCTCATATAAAACAGTATAATCATTTAAATTTTCGTTTGAATGATATTCTCGTTTTGAAAGATGAATTTTGAAAACCCCGTAGTCTTCTTGCAAGAAAGATACTAAATCTTTTGATACCCCATGTGCAATTAGTACAAACTTATCAAAGGTCTTGTTTTCGTGAACTTTTACTTCTGATTCGTCTGCTTGAAATCTATTTATTTTTTCCATCAAATATTTTTTTTCAAAGTCAAACTTTTCATTATATAACTCAAGTTGATTTGAAATAAATAGATTTATCTCTTCGTTTCTTGACCCATCCCAATAAAATAGTTTTAGATTTTCTCTAATAAAGTCTTTACTATTAATAGCCCAAACCCATGCTATTTCTTTAACTATTTCGGCAAATTTATTTTTCGCCTCTGGGGAGCCAGAAATCAGTAAAATTGTTTTTTTCATAATCTGTCTCCTTTTTTATTTTTTTTACCTTACTGCGATTTTGTCATCTAAAAATCACTTCATTATTATAACCTCCGTTTTTATTTTATAGGCGCGGTAGGCAGGACTCGAACCCGCATGATCCATTACCCTTTCAAGACGTTAGAACCGTCAGGGGATACAACCGCAAAATAAATATTTATAGCGGAGAGTGAGGGATTTGAACTCTCACTGGATTTTACTCCAGACTATCGTTTTCAAGACGATTGCAATTGCCATTCTGCCAACTCTCCAAGAGCGAACAACGGGGTACGATCCCGCAACAACCTGATTGGAAATCAAGTACTCTACCAATTGAGTTATGTTCGCGTTTCAATCAATAATATAATTCTACCACAACTTTTTATTCTTGTCAAGTACTAAAATAAAATTACCAGCCTAAACGACTGGTAATCTGAAGAACAAGAGAACATTGAAAATTAAATTACTTCCAATTAACCTTTACATCAGGCTTAATTGGTTCATCGAATTCGATGGAAAGAGTTAGAAATCCATTTTCAAGTTGAGAGTCAATTTGTTTAGGGGTTTTTCTAAACAAGAATCGATTGTTGACCTTGAATGTTCCAAAAAGAGCATCTTCTTTTTCTCCTCGAATAGAGACTGAAGCCGTATATGGATACTCTGCATCAAGAACTTCGATGGTAAGGTCTTCTTTAGATAAACCAGCAACGTTTATCTTTAGAATTATTTTACCGTCTTTCTCTTGTGCGGCGTATCCTGATCTTTCAAGAAAAGGTCGTTTAAAATATATTGAACTGTCAAAAAGTGAAGTGAACATATAACCTCCTAAAGTGAAATGAAATTATTTGTTCTCTTGTTCTCAGTGAGTCCGAGAGGATTTGAACCTCCAACTACAATGCTTAAAAGGCATGTCCTCTACCAATTGAGGTACGGACTCGTTTTTTGTGGGGATGGTAGGATTCGAACCTACGACCAAGGAATTATGAGTTCCCTGCGCTAACCTCTGCGCCACACCCCCGGAATTATCGGTTTTACTGCGGCTCCTCCGCTCTGATCCGTTCAGAGTCTCCCACCGAAAAGTCTTATCGTCATCATGTCCAATAACGAAAACCGCTAGAATTAATAACGTTCAAAAGGGTTACTAGGACGAAAGTGACTTTGACTATCCTTTCGTTACAAACCCTCGTTATTACTAAATAAAATCCATATTTTATAAGCTGACTGGCTATACAGTCCTTTTCAACTTACCCAAAGAATACAATTTTCTAGAATTAATATTCTTCAACTTGTAATCATTCAAGTTCCACATTTGAGCATTGTTAAGAGGCTTGGGGTAACAAACAAGTTTAAGAAAACATTTTTACAAAAGTAGTTTTATCCAAAGACTCTAAAGATAAATCTACAATTTCTACATCCTCTGGAATATCGCTTCTTTCGTCTAAGATAATTCCTCCTGCTAGTTCAATGATTTCTCGAATATCAATCACATTGGTAGATGTTTTCAAGAGAAAATCTCTAATTAACTCAGACTGTTTTCCAACACTTGAACTAATTGAATTTCCTACAGAAGTCATTAAAAAGTAAACGCGAGTTTCGCCTTCCTTGTTGGAAATCAAGCCGATTGAATTCTGCTTCTTGTCGATTGTAACGTTCTGAGAAAAAATAATGTTATTCGGATTAACCATATAGCCACCAAGGGTTCGTCGTCCTTGCTCGAAATCTCCGTTTACTTTTTCTTTCGCTACAAAAAGCTTACAATTTTCAACTTGTCCTTCAGATCGAGCCATGTTAAACCAATTAGCTGAAATCAGAGCATCTGACATCTTGCTAAAGTTTCTAAAATAAAACATTTCACTTGCTCCATTTGGACGAGGAGCATCTGTAACATCTCCAGAAAAAAGAATTCCTCGGTCAGATGATCGATATTTAGCATCCCAACCATATTTCCCTGTAGCATCAATAATAGAGAAGTCAATGTCAACTCTTTCTTTGGGATTATTATACCAATGAATACCTACTATTAAATCTTCTGAACCTACTGACACCGAAGTATTTGCAGGAACATTTCCGACAAACTGTTTTTCAGACTGTGGAAGAGCGTAATTTACATAAGATGGAATATAGAATAGTTTTCCTTCAACGCTCTTTGAAATATCTGAAGCGATTGATTGAATAGTATAATTCAAAACTTTTTGAAGTTGATTTTCATCAAACCAATCTGAGAATTCCGTAGCAAATCCCTTACCGTTTCGAACACGATAAACAATCGATTCCATTCCAGAAAAGCGATTCTTTAAAGCATATGCTAAACGAATTTTTCTCCAAACAGGATATTCAGAAATTTTATTTTTGAATTCTCGAATCTTAAACTCACCATTCTTCATCTTTCCAGTAATAGAGTTTAAGTAATCTTCAGGGAGCGGTTTATGAAGTTTATTAGCTTTCTTTCGAAGATTATTAAAAAATGTCTTATTTCGACTAATAGATTTCATAGCCAAGAAAAGAGGTTTATATCTAAAAAAGATAGACGCTAAACTTTTCGGTGTCTTTTCAAGTAGGGCATCTAATACGTGATAATCAGAACTCTTAATTTTAGAAATCAAATAATTATTCTTGATTACAAGAGATTCGCCAGTTAACTTTGTAATTACAAAACGCAACCAAGTATTAGGTTCTGAAGGGACAATGTTATAATGTTCCATCAACAAAGTTCTAAATTCTCGGTTTTGGATTTCAGAAACCCATCCTTGCTGATAATTATTTTCCTTTACAACAATCATTAAATCAGAGAGGGTCTGCTTTGAAAGAGCAATACCCGATAATCCCAAAGACACAATTTCATTTAAGATTGATTCAGAGTCCATTGCTTTGATAAAAACAAGGGGAATGGTATCATATTCTTCAGGTAAATTTAGTTTTTCAGCGGGAATATAAACAAATCTTTCATCATACACACCAAGATTTTCAAACCCATAGGTAGTAATATAGTGAAGTATTTGTTCAGCAATCAGTTGAAAAATTGAAGCGTTTGCCACCTTTCCCCAAGATTTATGAAATGAGGAATTTAACTTCTCTCCCCCAATTCCAACTACATCTTCGATGGCTGAAAAAAGTGATTGATTAGGAATAATCCTAGGATCAAGAATATAACCATTCTTAATCATTCTGAAGATGTCATTTACATGAAAAACAAATTCAGATTGACTTTCCGTTTGAACAGCGTTAAAAAGTCGAAGTAGTGCTATTTCTTTAGTACTCATTTTTATATTGTCTCCTATAATAAAAATGTAGCGAATGGTAATTAGATTAACAGTCTGTGTAAAGGAACCATTTATGCCACATACTAATAAAAACTGGCGGGTGCTATATTTGTGATTTTCGAGATCATGTTTTAAGGAAGCACCTTTGCCAAAGGTGGAGAGGGCAGGACTCGAACCTGCAACCCAAAGTTCCGGTTTATAAGGAACTGTGTTTGCCAGTAGCGGACAGTAAATAAGACTTTTGCTCTGCCAATTGAGCTACCTCCCCAAAATGTTGAGCGAGAACTAAATTTTTCGCCTGAAGAAAGTTTAAAGGAAGTTCTTTTGCCCAACAACAAATTAATAATACCACAACTTTCTTATTTTGTCAAGGGTATTTTTACTTTGAGTTTAGTGTGATTCTAGTGGAAACTTTCTCACTACGCAAGCCTAAAAGTTTGGGATTCTCTAACGCCATTCCTTCTAATGCGTCAACATTATATTCTATTTTTCTATCAAACCCGATTCTAATTAACTTAGATTTAATTTCACCCTTATCTTTCAAAACAATTGTTTGTGCATAATCTTTAGCGTATGCCTCTAAAAGTTTCTTTTTTGTTTTTTCTGCTTTTTCAGCGTTTTCGATTTTAGGAGCAAACTCTTCTTCCATATCCTGAATTTCTTGCGCGGCTTCAGGATATTTTTCCAAAATCTTTTGAAGAGCGGTCTCCTTAGATGACTTCAAATCTTCAAGTAAATATCGAAGATTCCCGTAGTCATCCATAATTTGTTGCAATTGTTCTAACTGTGTAGCCACTAAATAACTCCTTCTTGTTTGAGGATATTTTCAGGTATCCAAGAATAAAAGTCTTCTCTTCGTGGGGCAGAGGTCATCCAAGATGTATCTGGCTTTTCTAACTTCAAGCATTCTTTTACCGTCAGCATTTGAGTCTTTAACCAATTATCCTTGCCAGAATTTGATTTCCATCGAATATATCCTGTTGATTGAATATGATTAGCTAACTTTAATGGTTGAATGACATCATACTTAAGATATTCCCGAACTGCCGAATATTCTCCTGATCTCCATAGAGTCGGGGCTGATTTTCCTGACATTTGGCTGAATCTAGATTTATCATTAAGTTCAACCTCGTGTAGTTTAGTTTCCATCTTTGCGCCAATAAGAGCCTTATCTAATCCCAGATAAAACCCCTTTTGAGCAACAACCAAAAACATTCCATCTACATGATTGAGAGCCAGTCTACTACATTCTTCAACCATTCCAGAATACAATCCAAGCAAGTGAAGATCGAAATGGAGTCCGTTCCAAGTGAATAAAGTAAAGCCTTCATCTACTTTCTTCTGCAAATCTAAGACCAGCCTTTTGGCTGTTTCTTTAGACATGTATGGAATATTATTGTAATAATGAATATTTTCATAATCTGTGCAAAAAGCCGCTACTGAAGGAGTAATCTTTGATAGATCAACATTTTCCCCTTCGGGTAAATCCTCATAAATTTCAATGTCGTAACTTAAAAATTCTTTCATTATAAAATCATCCAGTTCAAAATTCTAATATTGGGATTTTTATACATCACCATGTTCTCGTCATATGTTTCTAAATAATACATATATTTATTTTCAAGGTCTTCGTGGTTTGAAATAATCTCAATCGCTCCGCTTGGGAGTTGAACAGCAACAACAATTACACGAATTCGTACTGCTTGAGAATAATCTTGAGTAAATTTCATTTTAAGAGACATAACTTGTTCCTTCCAGTTTTGGATACTCACCAACAACTTCAATAATATAGATAACAGGGCTTTGATTTGTTTTTTCAAATCGAGTTGCGTTTTTAATTTTCAAAGTAATTCCCATTGGTGTTGATCCTGAATTCATGTTACTTAGTTTTTCTTTCAGGCATTCTTCGCTACAATATATGAACCTAGATTCTTTATCGTCTAACTTGGCAAGTAATTCAGCCCTACTCGGTAAAAGTTTGTAAAATACCTTTTTACAATTCGGACAGGTTTCTATAGTTTCTGTTAGTTTCAATTTAATTTCCTCTTATTTCCAAGAGCCAATTTTAATTGGTTCTCTAGGTAATTTGCTTCTTTATTGCAATAATCTCGAATAAACCCCTTATTATACATTGCTTCAAGTCGATATTCTGAAATTAAAACATTAATTTTCTTAATCATGTTTCTGATTCTCCAATTGCCCTTATTTGGATAGTTGGAAATCTTGTCTAAATAGTATCTAATTGTAATATCCACGTTTTCTCCTAGGCGTAATATGTAAAACCATTCTCATTGAGTAATTGTCGAATAGACGATTTAAACATCTTTTCAAACATCAGTTTATAGTTTCTGGCGAACATCCAGCTATTTATAATTGAAATATCAACTAGAGAACTTGATATAAAGTCAACGTACTTGGTGTATCCTGACATAAATAAAATCCCAGTTTTATCCATGAAATCGTATATGGACTCTTGGGAAGAAGACATTACCGCGCACGAGGCTAAATGTAAACCGAACCCTTGAAATCTCTTTCCCATCATTTCCGCTAGATCGTTCAAACTGATTTCAAACTCAGTATACATGCCCGTATGGATTTTTTCGGGGTTTCCATGAAGAGCCAAGTATAACAAAGAAAAGTTCCTTGTAGGAACATTGTTAAGAATATACTTCATTTCCTCTGGAGTATATAAAAATTTATAATAATTTTTTGTTCCGTGAAAATCGGAAACAAATCTTAAGATAGGTTGCATACTTGCATTTTCTGAATTACTACCATCCCAAGATTCCAAGCTAATTATTCCTTTCCTTATTCTCTTCTTCATTTTAGTCCCATAGATTAAAGTAATATTTTGTAAACGACTTCATTCCTTCTTCAAATGTTTTCTGCAATCTTTCCTTGTCGTCATCATTCTTCCAATCCCAATCAATAATCTTTTTGGAACACATATATCCAACTATCATCTTGTCAAGTTCGCTGTCCCACTTTTCTTTAGCTATTGACCACTCTTCCTCCGAGGACTCCGAGAATGGATCATCAAAAAATTCATGTGGAACTCCGTATTTGTCTTCTTTCAATTTTCTAAGAATATCAGGCATTATTTCAGAAAGCCAAGCATCAACAGACCACACAACTCTATCGTCCCATCCTCGATAAACTCTTTGGTAAGCCCATTTTACTTCTCTTAAAAAATCATCAATTCTATTCCATATAAACTTAGGAAATTCAAAAATAACATGATAAGGAAAATAACCAAAAAGCGTCTTGTCTTTAAAAACCTTATAATTAATAAAATACTCAAACGGTCTATTCTTTCTTTCCCACTCCCCATTAAATAAATCTTCCCAAGAGCCTTCTTCTACTTTTTCAATTTCAAAATCATCGCTCATAAAATATACCTTTTATTCATTAATGTTTTTAAATATGTGTGCTATCACATCAACTGTCCAACCGTCTCCAAGTAAATCTTGTGCTTGATTGTAAGAAACACAAGAGGTATATCCAATTGGAACTGTTTGTGCCATTTCAAGTTCTTTTCTAGTTAAGAACCTACAATAGTCATCACACTCAACCAACCCAGAATTAGGAGACCTATCTTGTTTTCTAGATAATGTTTGTACTTTTTCGGCATACGTTACGTTTTTACATCCACCAAAAGCACTATTGTTTCCTTTACCGTTCATCCAATATCTATCATGAAGATTACTCTTTTTTAATTTATAATTCGATAAATCTCCGCTTCTCTCTTTGTAATCTTGAAAAGAAATGTTTCTATCTTCTGGAATCTCAAATTTTATATTGCTCCAATAAATTCTGGGTCTATTTTGAAAAGAGACTAGCGAAGAATTTATATGGATTCCTTGTACACCAAGATATTCGTTTAATTCTGTCTCAGATTCCTTTTTCATTTTTACGTTTTCCAATAAAAATAAGAGATTATTGTTACATTCTTCAATTTCTTTTTTTATTCTAAGATATTCATAAAACAGAGAGGACTTATCCCCGTTCAATCCATAACTATAGTCTCCTTGAGACGTAACTTTTATTCTACTAAAATCTTGGCAAGGAGAACCTCCAATCAATAAATCTATGTCAACCTCATATTCTCCAAATTCTGTATATAAGACTCCCTTCTTATAATATATTTGTTTAACGTCTCCAATATGAATAATGCTAGGAAAATTATGTTTCGCACATTTTATGGCAGATTTTTTTATCTCACTAGCAAAATATTTATCAATAGGAATTCCCACTCTTTCAAGAGCAATCTGCCCACAAGACATTCCATCAAAAAGAGAAAGTACATTAATTGGTTTCAAATTTCATCCTTTTATTTTAATTAATAAAATTCTACTTTTATCAATTAAAAATCTCTATAATACTCAAGGGTATTCGCCAGAGTTGGAAATAAAAACTTGGCAACATTGTACGAAACAGGGTCTCCTTTTATTGCTACCTCATTGTCAGTCCAATGGCTAAGTCCTCTATATACGAACCAGCTATTCTCCCCGTATACAACAGCGATAATTTTGTACCCAAATCTATCTCCTACTTCAATCTCGTTTGGGGTAATGCTGTATGAATTTAAAGTGTTTTCCTTATTGAAAATTCTTACCATTTTAAATCTCCTGATTTATAGAATACGCATTTTATCTAATTGTTATGTTTAGCTCAATTGTCGAAAGAACAATTAAAAGAAAAACATACCAGTCAACTTTTCCAGTCAGGCAAAACGCAACCCCCAAACCAATAAAAATAAACGAAAAGATATTAATTTTATAGCTAGTTAATTTCATTAGATTTTCCTTTATAAAAGTATGATTTTATTTAGTCCAAATCCATTTGTTGCCAAGAGGGTTTACAGTTTCAAGACTCTTAATTTTTACACAACAAAGTCTACCATTTCCCTTTTCTTCTTCTACCTTATAACCATAAGGAAAACACATTTCAACCTGAATCCTACTAGGATAAACCATTCTATAGGTTTCTTTTTCATGATCCCACCAAGCCCAATATTGACTTTTTCCTTTTTCATCTTCTTCAATAATAACCTTATCTATTTGCCCCTTGTTGTCATACAGGGAACAAAAATTAGGATGATTTCCTTCATGCCAAAAAAGTCCGTTTCGAACTATCATATACATTGTTACTTTTTTAGTGGGTTTCATTTTATCCTCTATAAAATAGATGTTTTATTCTTAATAATCTTCGTCTTCTTTGTTATACCTCAATCTACCCAAAGGTTTATCATCATAATCAGTAATATCAGAAACTATTTCAAAAACAAAATCAAGATGAGATAAACCAATATTATAATATTTCAAATCAAACTCCCAGTCTTCTCTCTGGTAAGCTTTACGGGCTTTACATAAATGCCATGTTCCGTTGTATCCAACTAAATAATAAGACTTTGCATTTATAAGGTTTGATTTATGATTATTTCTATCTCCGTTCCAGTTAGGAATTCTCTTTAGTTTTAGAGATTTCATATCCAAAAACATCGATGGAAATACTTCAGAATGTTCTTTATCACTTCTTTTAAAATTTATTCTCGATATATCGTTATCGCTTCTTTTCTTCACTCTTAACTCTCCGACAACATAATGTTCTTTACTGCCATATCATTCTTACCAATATATAACTCAGTAGTTGTGTGCGACTTATGACGAGCAATTGCTTGAGCCGCACGATCACCATGTTCGTATGCCACATTCGTAATGCGAGTAGCGCGTAAACGATGTGCTGTAATTTTCTTGGTGATGCCAGCACGTTCACAAGCATCTTTTACACGATTGTTTACAGTGTCTCCAGTCATTGAAACAGACTGTTTTCCGCGAGTACCGTAAAACAAGTATTCGCTATCCGTGTTGCGTTCCTTCAAAACATATTCTTGCAACATAGCGCAGAGTCTATCGTTCAAATAAGTCTTTGCTTCGTCACCACCTTTTCCAGTAATGGTAATTTCGCAACCATTGATGTCTGACATTTTGATTCCAGCAATTTCAGAGCGTCGCAAGGCTGTCTTCAAAGCCATAGCCAACATGAACTTTTCTTGAAGATTGCGACCAGCATTGATAACTAATTCTTCTTCGTCAGGAGAGAGAATATCTTTGAACTTACGCTTTACATCTACAAACTTTGTCTTTCCAAATTTGACAGAAAAGAAAGGACATTCGTTGCTAACATACTTTCCTTCTTTGAGATAAGCAAAGAAAGCACTTAGATTTCGGATCAGTCCGTTCAAACTGACGTTGGACAACCCCAAAGAACCATAGAAATTGTGATATTTGTCAACTGAAATATTTTCAATCTCAGAAGTATCTTTGACTTCAAAATGATTAATAAACTTCTGAATATCCTTATTATAGGAACGAATAGTGTTTTCAGACTTTTCGCCAATTTTCAATACTGCAATATAGGCACTCACAACATTTTGAATTTCCATGACAATCTCCTTATTTGATTATGCTTTAATTATACATTATCATTAGTTTTTTGTCAAGGGTCAATTTAGAAGGTTTCTTTTACAATTTGGAAGTACAGTTCTTTAATAGCATTAATGTTTGGTTTGTGTGGTAATGGGCTTTCATTATACCAAGTTTCAAATTCAGACTCCATAGTCTTAGCCATTTCTAGGATTTCTTCATATTGATAAAATCCGTTTTTTATTGATAGTAGCCATTCTGCATTTGGTAAAGGGAAGGTAATATTTCCTGTAAGTAGCAGTTCTTTTCCTTCGCTCATGAGCCTAAATAGGTGACTTGCGTATTTTCCGTCAAAACCTATCGCTTCTTCAGATGCTTTTCTTTTAGGATTTCTATTTGTTTTCCATTGTATATAGTTATCCCATTTCTTTTTAACTTCTCGATATTTTCTTTCTCGCTGAAGTTCTTCATAATGTTTTTCTTTAAATAACTCATTTGGAACACCCATCATGTTCTGAATATTCGCTTCAGATACTAGGGGCGTTTGAGTTAATCCAAATTCTTCTCTAGTTGGCTTGTGATCTGGTGGAGATATAAACCATTCTCTGTGACGCTTGATTGCCTCCAGTTGGCTAAATGCGTACCCTAAGAACCGATGTTTGATATTTTTGCTCAAAAATAAATCTCTATTCGAAATTATTTTATCCCAAGTTTTTGTTTTGTACATTACAAAACTATCTGGGACAAACAACATTTCAAGAACATTTGGGTTATTATCAGAGCAAAGCTTTAGAAAGTTTCCTAAGTCATAAATAGACCGATCTTCTCCGTCAAAAGAGTCTTTTACATTAAATCTCATAAAAGGGTCTAAAAGAACTTCTAGAGGGGGAATACAAACACCCCTAGAGTCATAATCAGAATCAGGAGTTGCGGTTCCATAAAGTCTTGATCCTGTTACTCCTTCGAAAATTCTATGTTCAATTGGATCAAATTGTTTCATTCTTTTTGTAATCCTTCATTATAAATCTTAATTTCAACCTTATTTGTATCAGAACATTTAATATGGTAAACTTTCATCCATTGCTTCTTTGCTCGTTTAATCATATCTCTTGTTCCCGTATTTCCTTTTTTTTCTTCAGCATCGAAAGCAATACAGATTTCTCCTACACAATAGTTTGCCATATTTTGATTTCGAATGTAACCCGCTAGACTATTGTAGCCCCCATAAAAGTCAGGTTTCCAAGCGGAGATAGGAGTGTTTCCCCAATTATCAGGTTTCTTTGGTTTTTCATTTGTCCATTCGGCAGGAAACAATGTTAATTTTAAGTTGTGATTTTTAGCCCACTGTTCGCCTAGATAATCCGCCCCTTTTGGGTTGTTACCAGAAACAACTTCCAGATTTTTGTTTGCTATTTCTTTAATGTACTGTTCTTTTGAAACAATATCATTAAGAGTGTTGAAAATAAAGTCTTTATTTTTTAACTCAATGTTTCTTGATCCACAAATAAGAATTTTCATTCTATTCCTTTAGGTCATAAGATACAAGAATTGACTTCCCACCCATCTTCTGAGGGTAATAGTCTCGAAGAACAACTTTTCCTTCCATGCGATTTACCCAATCCCAAGCCATTTGAATACTGTGGTTATAAGTATCTCCAACAAAATGACCAATGTGTTTGCCAGCGAGAAGTTTTATTGCTGACTTTTCTGGAATATATTGATCCTTTTCTAACTCTACTTCATTAATCTTTTTATGTCTACTCATTACTTCTCATCTCCCTTTTTGGTAACATCTTCTGGATGTCTTTCTTCTCTAATCAAATATTTAGATAAATTAGAAATATACGACGAAAGAATTTGAAATAACTCGCCGTAAGTTAAACCGTACTCCCTTTCCAATATCAGCATAAACTCTTGGAATTTCAAATCCGCTTCTTTAGTTGTAAAATATCTTTCGTGTATTTCCATATTGTCCTTTATAAAACTGTGCTTTTATTCATGCTTATAAGTCTACTTCATCTATACGATGCCCGCCTGAGCCGAACTTGTTTCCTAAAATCTTGGCTTTAATCAATGCTTTTCCTTGAGGACATGTGCATTTAAGATTGGGATTGTGGCGATAAATTTTATCACATCTATCGGAATGCCCCATGTAAAAAATAAGAGATTCTAGGGTATCTAAAAGTTCTTTTTCTAATTTAGTAAGTTTTTTCATTCTCTCTCCTGTTTCAACCATTATATCATAAAACAAAAATCCTGTCAAGGGGGAAATCCCTGACAGGATAAAATTAGTCTTTTATCAATTCAATCTCTTGAATCAAATCTCCCAAATTTTCATAGTCATACTTACCCCACAATCTCTCACCCATAGGAGTAATAAAAGTTCCATTTTTCAATTGAGGATGAAGGTTATTCCAATTGAGTCCTTTTTCGTACAGCATTTCGTGAATTTGGGATTTGCTTTTATTCATCAAATCGTTGTGAGAAAAAATACTTCTTGCGTACATTTGAACGCTGTTTCTCTCCCAATCTCGCTGTCTCCAAATAAAAACATTTGGGACTTCAGTATATGGAACATTAAATGCACGACAATCAAAAACCGCATTATTTGATCCATAAATATAGTTAAACTTAGATGTAAACAAACTGGCAGTTATGGAAACTAATTTAGAAATCTTATTATCAAACCAAGCTTCTGATTCTAACTTTTGATTATTATTTATATAAAACGTTACTTCATCTGACTGATGATAGGCTAAAACAAATCCCATCATTTCCTTTGCAACTTCTTCAGCACTTCTTACCATCGATTCAATTAAGTTAATGTCAAATGGTTTTGTAGCACTTCTTGTAAACGTGTGAAAAGCCTTTCCGTCTACCCTGAGAATAACCGGAACTTTCTGAGTCAATTTATGATTACTCACAGACTCGTATTTCTTCATTCTATCACCTAACGGATCACCCATTTTTACATTTCTCCCATGCTTCCATTTGGATTTCATCTGAAGCGTTCATGATGCAGTTTTTATTATTACATCGCATGACTAATTTTTTATCCCATGTAATCGAATAAGAAACAACATGGTCTCTCGAATCATTGCATTTAACATGCTTTATCCAATTTTTATCTTCCCATATTTTAATCACTGGTAAACCAAAAAATTCGTTTTCTTCTGCCCAAACTTCAACTATTTGCCAAGTTTTAGGTGTTTCCAAATTATTTACCTCCACATAACCTTTTCCAAAAACAATTGCGAACTTTTCTTTGGAATAAGATTCTGACAAGACTACAGGTAAGCCAAAAAGTTTCTTAATCATAAAATCACAATTTTATCATCACTATAGCAAAATCTCAATATAAAATCTTCTGCTTGTTCTGGTTGTGCAAACAAACCAAAATCAGAAATAAAATTACCATCAATTTTTACAATAGAAAATACATATCCGTAAACTCCATCGTAGCTTGTGCCAACACAATATTCCATTAATTTCTCCTATTCTTTTATTTTATAAATAAATTGTGAATTTTATCAATTAAATTTCGAACAAAGTCTTTTTAGTCTATCTGACCATTCCTTGTCACCTTCAATCACAGATAAATCAAACAAAACTTCCTTTTGTTTATCTGTCAAAACATCAATTAAATCTTTTTCTAAATCATCCCAGCCGATCACTCCGTTCTTATAAATCTTTATCCAACCATTTTTCTCTAGGACTCTTTCTGTATCTTCTATGGTATCATAAATATTCGCACTAATTTTTTTAGATAAACCTCTGTGATGACCATAAGCACACGGATAAAACTTTCCTTTAGGGGAAATCCAGCCAGCACTATAACTTGGCTTGCTTGATTTTAAAGGATAATATTTCTTGATATAGTTTATTTCTAATTTATCCCATTCTTTAGAGGGGAATTTACCTAAAATTTCTACTATACTGTAATGATCCAGCATTATACATCTGGAGTTAGATTGACCCCAATAGAATTCTTCTTCGTTTCTAAAACAAATCAAAGAATACTCAAAATCTGAACCCCCACTAATAACAGCCCAAACATCTTTTTCTGTTTTCATATTTTTTCCTAAATGAATAAAAGATAAATTTTATTTACTCTTTACTTTTTTCCACTCATGACCATATTCATCAGATTCATATTCTCCAGATTTAAATTGACCTGTAGATAAAACAATCTGAAGAACAGTAGCCATATCCTTATGCAACTTCCAGCAATACTTTTCTTGTTGTGCCGTAAGTTTCAACTCACCACCCTCAACCTCAACAAAATCTAATTTTATCGCTTCAGCAACGCTTCGCGGAACGTCAGAATCTCCATATGGTCTTTTAGAGTCTATAACAACTCTCTGAGTATCTTCGTTCCAATAAACTAAAATAGACTTTACTAACTTAATATGATCTCTTGTTACTTCGAAATACTTTTTACTCACTGACAACTCCTTGATAACAAACCGCTGATCTACCAGCAACACCTTGTAATGCACATGAAGATTTACATCCAACAACAAGAACAGTTATGATTATAAGAATAGCATATTTTAATCTTTTCATTTTAATTCTCTCAATCTATTAGATAGTTCATATAGGTCAGATGTCATTTCTACCCTATAGCCATTTCTAAAAGTCATATAATCCTTTATATCTCTCCCCCACATAAATGAGCAACATTGTTCAACTTCAAATTCCCCGTCAAAAATAAAAACCTCTCCCGCTGGCTTCACTGTTGGTGACATATAGACCCCACCTTCAGGAGATTCGTATACTGATATTCTGTTTACTCTTACTATTTTAATCATAATATTTTGTTTTTCATAAGCACTTTAACTAAAATATACACAAAACTTACGAAAACATCTGTTAAAGAAATAAATGGAAGAAACAACATCCACAGACACCCCTTGTTCTCGACTTTATTAAATCCTTCTCTCGCGCTATAATATTCCTTCATCTTTTCGTCAAGCATTTTGATTTTTTCATCATATTCATTCATAAAACTTTCCTTTTATTCATATGATTCGCCTAGCCTTTACTGGCATCTGGTGTTCCAAAGATTTACAACTATTTCAATGTAATTGTTTCCCCATTCAATTTCTGTTTTTGTTTGACAACCACATTTTATACATTGTACACAAGCCGTTTTATCTGCCGCCCCCATTGCGGGAGAAAATCCAAGTTTTATTTTTGCTTCCCCTCCGCAAAACGGACAAGATAAAAGTTTGTAATTATAAGAATTCATAAAATCTGCCTTTTATTCATTATTTTCTTCTTTTTCATACATAATAAAAAAGTGTGTTCCGCAAATGTCACATATAAATCCATCACACTCCTCACAAACAATTCTTCTTCCCTCAACCTCAAAAGGAATGTGATTACAGTCTTGGTCAAATATTCTAGCATTTTCAGGGTATTTATATAAAAAATTACTCATAATAAAATCCTTTTCTATTAATCCTTACAGTGAGAAATCAAACATTTTTTATGAAATGATCCGTCACAATCATAGCAACGATAGATTTCCATTATTTCTATCCGTTGTTTGCACCTAAAGCAAGTAACTCCAGTAAAAGGATTCCAACCATAAGCCGCTAAAAACCATTTAAAATAGCTCTTTATCTCTTCTGGCATTTCTTTTGGATATACTGCTTTTAACATACTTTACTCTCAGAAAATCTCATTCTACTTCCAATATCTCAACCATAATATCTGTCGCTGAGGCGTGTTCTGACGTTGAGAAACTAACCATTTTACCACTTGAAAACTCAACAAGTATATTTGAAGAATAATCAAATTCAAAGTCGACATATAGAAGATTTTCTATTTCTTTTAATTTATTTACTTTTTCGATAATGCAGTGTTCATCCGCGTTTTCTGTCCAACTAATAACATCCCAAGCGTTTGTGACCAATTCTTCTCCAAATACATTCTTGGCATGTTCCAGTAAATGTTTATTTTTTCTACATATTATTTTCTTCATTTTTATCCCTTTTCAAAAACTTCGTCACCACTAAATCTATGGTGTTATATAATTTCAATAATAATTTTAAAAATAAAACACTTAGAAGATAAACAAACGGTATAATTGTAGTTATATAAAGAACTTCATTCAACGTCATTTTTGTCCTTCCTCAACGGTCAAATAAAAGAGAGCCGCTAATTCCTCGTATAAGAGAATTGCTTTTTCTCCATCTCTCTTATTCACAAGTTTAACTGTTCTAGAATACTTATTGAATTCGATATTCCAAAGATCATCTTCAGATGAATATTCATTAATTCCGTTTTTACCTTTTATAAAAATAAATTTCATAAAATCCTTCTTTTATCAATTAATTTCTGATGTAATCATATCTTCAATCAACCAATAAGTAGACCAACTAGCAGGGAGTTTCTGAAGTAAAACATCATTGAATCTAACTTCATATGTTCGCTGATTATTTACTAACCGAATATCAAACCCATTGTAAAGAAACGGATTTCCACTCAAAAGAACTTCGTTCATATCATCAATATCAGGCTGTCCAGACATAAGGTAATGTAACATTTCCTTTCTTATCAATTTTTACAGGCACAGCAGGTTCTTCGCTCCAACCAAACTGACCATACCAATTTTGATCTTTGTAAAGTAAAGCAGAACGATAGGCAGATAAGACATCTTCACTCCTGATCCAGTCTGGTTCTTTATAGTCAGAAAAGGAAGTAGAGCATACAAACTGTTCAGCTTCTAAACCATTCTTGTGAGTCCTTTTTCCTCCGCGACGACCATCATCAAAACGGGCAATCCACTCATCATGCAGGGCGCAAATGTAGGAAAGTAAACACTTCTCGTATCCAGCCCACATCCGAAACGGATGGGGATTCCCCTGCATTTTACCTTGACCAGTTAAGTATTTGAAAACCTGCATTGCTTCTTTAATCTGAGCATTGAGTCGACGATTATCCAAACAACGGGCGTTTTCGTGAAAATCTGAGGAAACCAAGAATGTATTTGTCATAGTAAAGTAATTATAAGCGAAAACCCCTTATTTGTCAAGGGGTAATTTATAAATATAAACTTTCAATGTGGGATAGCATTTTACAGCATCTTTGATTAGAGATAAAACAATGCTCCAATCACCTCCACCTAATCCACACCCAATCCCATAAGGAATGGCAACGGAGAGATTATAGTTTTGAGCATAAATAAAAACGGAATTGAGTCCGTTCATAAGTGAGAAATAATTGGTATGTCGTCTGTCTGTTCCGTAATTCTCTTGACCGAATACTGACGCGATGTAATAATTATATTCGGATTCTACAGGAAACCAATGAACTAGTCCGTCAATTGCTATTTCATTAAATTTATATTTTTCACACATTAAAATATAGTCATCTAAAATACTAGGATACTTTTGTCTAATCTGTTTCGCTAATCCAGAACCCATTACTTTTTTATGATTAACCGATTGAACAATAATATTTGCCTTAGATTCTAAAATGTTTCCTTCTACAAAATTTATGTCAAAGAATTTCATTTTTATCCTTTATAAAACTGCTATTTTATTATTCTTTAAACCTCAAAGGAATTAATCCTATTGAGGAACGATGCCCCTTATATTTCAAATTTGCGTCCGATTGTTGTTGAATTTGAAAATCAATTGGGAGTCCTGTCATTTTTTCTCCTAAAGCAGAAAAAGCCATACATAAGGAAATCCACTTAGGATTATCCAAACATTCATCTGGTTTTCCAAAACCCATTTCTTCATATTCTTCGTCCGACAAAATTAACCTAACATCTACATCTCTCCATGTTTTATTATCTAGAGATGACCCAACATGATAAGGAGGGACTCCAAAAGTATCCCATATTTTTGATCCAAATTCATTTAAAAACAAGTGGTGTGGCATACCTACGCCCATATTATAACTCCTTCATTTTATCTATAACCTGTTCAATTGAAACGGGGTAAAAATCCCAACAATCAACACCAATATCAAAAGACTTTCCGTAGGGCAACATATTTCCGTGTTCATGCCCGAAAAGATGATATGACCCGCGAAAAGATTTATTCCATCCTCGAAGCGGGTAATGACACAAAACAAAAGTGTTATGGTTATATTTTAATTCATGAATTGGAAGTAGTTTCTGTTCGTTTGATAATTTAGAAAACCATCTCCAATCATGATTTCCTTCGATGAATTTGATTTTACCTTTCAGTCTTTTAATGTAACTCCAAGCAGTAGCCCAATTACCAAGAGTAAAATCACCAAGATAGTAGACTTCATCTTTTTCTTTTACAACAGAATTCCATCTTGAAATCATTTCTTCATCCATTTCTTGAACTGAAGAAAATGGACGTTGACAATGACTTAAAATATTTATATGATTAAAATGATGATCCGAGGTGAAAAATATTGTCATTCTAAATATCCATCGGAATCGGTTTCTCCGTATGTATTAGAACTAATTTCATATCCTCGTTTAATTAATTCAGCATAAACAATATAACTTCGTACCTGTGAACTTTCAAGACTACCTCGTTTGAAAAAATATATAAAATCATTTTGCATAATAAGAATATTTACAATCTCAATCAAGTCTTCTTGAGAAATACAGATTCCGAAGAAATCGCAGTATTTCTTAACAAAAGAAATAAACTCTAATTTGGTCATTTTTACTCCTTAGCATACTGAACTCTATTTGTATAGAAAGAGTCCATTTTACCGCCATCTTCTAAAAAACATTCCACATAAAACTGATTGCCTGATTCCTTATAAAAACAATCCCATATATTTTCATAATATCTTTTAGCGTCTAATCCATCTCCAAAAACCCAATAAGAACCTTCTAATGGAATCCGAGGAGCGCACGCAGACAGAACGAAGATACTCACAATTGATAAAAACAATATTTTATTCATATCACAAATCCTTAAAGTAAGACTCCTCTTGTCTCAAAACTTTCTGTAACCAAGACGGGAAATCAGCGATACTCTTACCTTTCCATTCTTTTTCACACAAAGAACAAGAAATAGATATTTTATTAAAATTTTTTATGTTCCACTCATTAGAGTCTTCATAATTCACATTTGTCTCAGGGTATTTATCTTCGTTAATTAAAACTGAAACCTCTGTGAGATGATATAGATTAAGTGTTCTCCATATCTTTAATTTTTCATGATTACACTTTTTACTTTTTATCATTTAAACACCTGCCTCATCAGACTTATCGAAGACTCGTTGCATTTGAAAAGCCCTTACAAATGTAGGATAACCATCATCGGCAGAATAGATTTTTATCCAATTTTCATCTTTAGTCAAAGGAGGAATTAATGGCTCACCCTCATAAATTCTACCTTCAGTCAACCATAAATCAAGAGAATCTTTTGCGACATATTTATATTTCATAAGAGTCCTAAAAGTGCTTTAGTTTGATTGGTGGAAAATAATTTATTAACAATGGCTTTTCTTAAGTTTTCTTCTCCACTATTCGAATATATGGCAACATCCAAGTTTATATTATCTAAGTCTGTTTCTGAAGGATGGAGTCTTTGGGAAGGACTTAAAGAGTTCTCGTAATTAAGTCTTCCTATTCTTACAGAAGTATAGCAAAGGGGATTGTATTCTTCAAAAATACTAATTTCATTTTTGAAACGAGTATCATCTAAAATAAAATAATCAAACTCCCCATCAAAAGTTAATATAAAATCAAAAACAGTCTTTGCCCAAAAATCGGGATTCTTTTTTCTAACGACATCTGTTCCCAATCGCTGAAGCAATGACCTTCCTTCTTCATTTTTCTTTCCGTCCCATTTATAATAGGATTTACAAATAAACTTCAAATAACCAGCGAAAGACATAATGAGCGCAGTTTTACCTAGAGATTCAAGTTCCTCTTTGATAATGTTAGCCGCAAGAGTCTTTCCTGATTCGGCTTTTCCAGCAAGCAGAATTACATGACTCATCATACCGAAATAATCTCCTGTCCATCTTTTTGTTTAGCAAAGAAATCAACAATCTCTGTCCAATTGTTTACTCTTGGATAACCTCTCAAGGAAGTGTTCCATTCTCGCGTATAGACAATTCCTTGACCGTAGGCGTTTTCTACATTTTCAATTCTATCATCTACTAGATAATCACATCTTATCAAACTTTTATCCGTTGCTTCAAAATAATCTTCTCTTCGATTTAAAAAACCAGTGTTATATAAAAGATTATACTTAATACCAGATTGTTCGATTGTACTGGATGTAACATAAATAACACGATAACCCATGTTTTTTAATGTTTTAACTCCGACCCAAGAATCTTTGACTGGATAAACTGTTGAATACAACATTGGGTCTTTTAGATAATCATACATTTTGTGACCAATTTTCGTATATGATCCAATATCCCAAGTTTTTATGTTAGACTCAACTAAAAAGTCGTTGTAGTCAACATTATACCTATGCAACCAAGCCGAAACCAAATCTAAAACCACGTCATCCACATCTAACGCTATAATTTGACTATTCATAAAATCTCACTTTTATTCATTACTCCAAGAAATTTCAAATGCATATGAGGCGACGTAAGAGGGGTCAATGTCTACTTTATAACCCCACTCAGTCAAAATAATTCTTAAAATTTCAGATTCTAAATAAGTGATTTTGTCTCTTGGTAAAATAACTTTACAATCATATTTTAGATTGTTACAAGAATCATTAATTAAAGTAAGTATATCGCTTATCAGCTTTTCATGCTCTTCGATGAATCCTTTTTTAATAATAGCAATTCTATCTCTAGATAATATACGCGCTTCTTCTGCTGTTATATGTTTCACTTTTTCATCTCCAATACATATGTTACTGCCATGTCTTTACTTTCATCCCATAAATTTGAATCTTCCTTGATTGGATCAACAGAGTTAATGATGATTGTTTTGAAAACCTTTTCTAGTTCTGGAGACCCTTTTTTAAATTCTAGTGTTTTACCGCCCTCCCAGATATAATTTCTATATTTGAAAATCCTAACCGAAGCCATCTGAGTTTCTTTATCACAAAAAACTTTAACTTCTTTACTATTTGGGGTTTTCATTTTGTCTCCTATCTCAAAGCAATCAAAGTTGAATTTTGAACAGCAATACTTATAACTTCATCTGATGTAAAAATATAATAACCATCTCCTCTAAGGAGGTCTACTCTATATCTACCTTCTCCGCCTGTTCTTCGAAGTATTCCAAATAACGACATTTTCTCATTAAAGATGTTTACAAACTTACCAACATGTTTTTCTAACAATTCATTATTCATAAAATATCCATTCTATACAACTTCGACAACAAACGATGTTTCCAAACTTGGATTGTCTTTACAGTAAATTTTTAGATTTGTTTTACCTTTTCTGTTTCCATATATCCAACCATCGTTTGATATAAGAAGAATTCCCGTTTTTTCGGGTTCAAAGCACAACCAAGTATTTAGTAATAAAAACGGTGCGGCTGAGTTTGAAATCCCAAAAACTTTTAATTCTTTTTTACTTCCATAATAAATGCTCGTGTCTCCTCCTTGAAGGGCGATTGCAATTACATCGTCTATATAGTAATTTTTATGTTCGGTAGTATTTATTTTTTCAATATTTCTTGGAAATATGGGTGCGCCGCAACGGGGGCATTCTCTGTCTGTTTCAAACAATCTTGTTGAACAATATGGGCAATTCATAAAACTCCAATTTTATTCATGTTTTAGAATCGGATAAAAAATTTCTTCTAAATAGTTTTCTGGATAACCTTCTAATTCATCATAAATTTTTTCAAAAATATTTTCAATGTCTCCAGAGCCAATGCTTGTCTCAAAGGGATTGTTTTTCATTTGAATATCTGACAACATTTTTGATAAAATGTGTTTGATATACATTTTTATAGAATAACTGTTAGACATAGCTTTTCCTTTATAAAATCACTCTTCTATTCATTTGTTCCAATCATAAAACTTGTTACCAAGTTTAGTGTATGCCATAAAATAATTTTCAGAAACTACTTGTTCAGAAAAGTAATCATATATACCCTTTTGACTATCTATCCTTAAAACATGTCCATAATCTTTTGGGTTCGATGAAACTAAAAATGTGAAGGTAAAAGGAAAGAGGAGCATGTTTTTAATTTCTTCTGCATGTTCGTTAATAGTAGGAAAACAGTATTCTCTACAAATATCAATTACCAATCTCGCGTGGTAATTAATCAACTCTCTTCCGTTTTTTCTATGATTGTAAAAATTATGAAACCGCAGAGAATCGTATTTTTTACCTATATAAAACCGCAATATCTTTCTTAGAATTTTCTCCCTTTCCTCCAAGTTCTTTATCATACTTAAAATATTCAATATAGTACACATTCACATCTCCTAATAAAATCGCGGTTTTATTTGCCTATTTCCATTGTAAAATTATATCCCATGAGTTTTTGCAGGACTGACACTTTTTAGATTCCACAGTATAACCTTGATCCGAAAAATGCTTTACAACTCCATTTGCGGTTTCCACATTCATTTCTGCTGAAATCAAGTAAAGAGTTTTTCTTCCATGTTCTTTCAATCTAACAATGTCGGACTCTAATTCTGTAATCCACTCTTGTTTCTTCTTCATAAAATAAGACGTTCCTTTCCGTGTTCTGGAGAAAGGTCTCCTCCGATAAAAACTCTATCTGTAGATTGACAGGATTCTAAAGTTGAAAACGATCCTGCACATGGGTCTAATACAACATCTCCAGTCTTTGTAACGGACTCAATCAGCGTTTTTGTCAGCAATAATGGTTTTTTATGAGGATGACCTAATCTTGGATTTTCAATCTTTTCAGCCCAAGTATCTCTAATTGATTTATTTTTCCAATTTTTAGTTGTTTTGGGTAATTTTTGATAAACCAATAATTCTTCATTTGTTCGCCTACTTCTTGCCCCCATCCCAAAAGACTCTTTATACCATACAATTTTATCAACTAAGCTAAATGTATCTAAAAGTTTATCTTCCGATCTCATCCAATCCAAATGAACGCCTTCGGCTACAGTAAATTTATCAGCCCATAAAAATAGATAAGAAGAGGGTTTAAGAACCCTACCTATTTCAAGTAAGAAATCCACAATCATAATGTCCCCCATCTGAGGAAGAGCAGAACGTTTAATCATTCGGCTCTTGCCTTCGTTGCCAAACTTTAGTTTATCCAATCCTTTTCTATATTGAGGATCAAATATTGATAAATCAACACTATTTGAGTCCATATATGAAAGAAGAACAAGTCCGTCGCATAGTAGTTTTTTGTTTTGATTATTTTCTAAAAATGTCATTTATCTTCCTTAATGAATAAAAGTCTTGTTTTATTGATTTACAGCTATGCGTAATCTAGCAGGTTCAACCCAACTAATATGACCAGTATAAGTCCATTCTATTTTTACTTTTCCGTCAATTACTTCTCCAGTCAAGATATGAGCGGGATACCATTTCTTATCAAAACTATCTTGGGCTTCGTATTCTAACATTTGTGTCATAATAAATACTCCATTTTATTCATATATTTCTTGACTAGCGTTTTTAGGGAGACGGGTTACATGATGCCCTTCAATTACTTCAGACACTTCCCACCCAATTTGTTTTACTACTTCGTGCATAATTGAGGCTGTTTTATACAAACCAAGAGACATTAATTTGTTATAAAGAGAAACGACTTCCAAAGAAACTTCTCTGATTTCTTTATAATTAATTGTTTTTGCACTCATAAAATTCCTCTTTTATTCGTCTGCCAATTCACATGATCTACAATCAACATAAGATTCGTCTTCCTCAAAAACGAAGCAAGGGATTGGTTCTTGCTTTTTCTGAGAAAGAATGAGATGCAAACCAATATCTCTTACTGTGTTAATCTTTTCTTTACTTTTAAATGGCTTCCCGCTTTTCTTAGAAACTTTTTTTCCTATCCAAGACCTATAATCTATATTTTGCATAAAACCATCCTTTTATTCGTTATTTTTACTTAAACAAAATAGCCAAGTTTCTTCTACTTGGCTACAATGATACTACAAAACTATTGATTTGTCAAGGGTTTATTTTAGGCAAGCTGTCTGATCGTGAGCAGGAAAATACAGGCATTCAGGGGTTTTAGTCAAAACAATCAGGGTGTTTGTAAAAGTCGGAGTCAGTGTTGGTGTCGGGCTTGCAGGTCTAGGCGTAACAGAAGCCGTCTGTGTAGTGGTAGGGGGCATTGTGGTTCTCGTTATGGTAGGGGTAACAGTGGGGGAAATAGTGACTGCCGTATTCGTGACAAATACACCGCCCGTTGGGGTGATAGCCGGAGAATTGAAAATCGTATTATTACGAATGACCACGCCGGAACTAGCAGAATACGCCGTCCTAAATAGTCTGTTATTTTCGATCACTACATTGGAGGGACTAACGCCGCCACCTACAATCACACTCCAACGATAACCAAGCGTCACCGTATTGCCAGCCACAAGCGCATTGGTCAGCGCAGGGTTTTGCGCTCCGCTCTCATGCCCCCACAAACTGATTCCATCATGGCATCCCTGCACAGTGTTATTCAAAATACGCAGACCGTCACGACCAGCATTCCAGCCGGAATAATATTCATACCCGCTGGCAATCGCAAAGCTCTCACGCCCGCCCACGTATTGAGCTTCGCAGGTCACAAGGTTGTTTTGAATCAGGGTTCGAGGCGAAGCGTCTGAATAGATTGCCACCGCCCAAGATTTATAGACTAAATTATCTTCAATAATAGCATCCGGTGACATCGTGACGGCAATCGCCTCGCCACAGACATCATGTACCACGTTGTTTCGGATGGTGACAAAAGCAGAGCCTTTCTCTGCTTTAATGCCGGAACCCCATGCACCCGAACCGCAGTTCGGAAAGGTTCCGTTTTCTAAAACGGCATTTTGTACTACATTATTTTCGATAATGATATGGTGAGCGAGAATAGCGTTTGGGTTGGCGTATTGATTACCCACTCGAATAGAATGAGACACGCTACCTGTTACTGTGCAATCGTGCAAGCGCACATATGAACCAAGAACAAGTATAGATTTTACTGGAGCCGAGCAGGTTACATCGAAGTAGTCATCTACTGTGCCAGATTGGGTGATAGTATTATTCCCTCCAGACAATATCATGTCTGGACTAACAATAGCTACAACTGTAAGAATAGTAGCAACGCTACCCGCTAACAACAGACGCATTAAATTTTTATTTTTTTTACTTTCCAAAATTACCTCCTTAAAGTTAAAAACAGACATCGAATTATGTCTGTTTTTACTATACCACACTTTCTGTATTTTGTCAAGGGTTACTTGGTCTGAAGTCCGAACATCCCTCTCATGTTTGAAGTCAATATTTCAGCAAATCCACAAAGAAGAATTACAATAATTGTTACCCCCGTTACAAGATAAGGATATAATCCCGTTGATCCGTAAACAGCACTCGTATAAAAAACAAACATAGGTGAAACGTCTAGGAAAGTATCAATAGCCCACAAGAGTCCTGCAAAGCCAAGAAACCAACCCATTTCTTTAGGTATGTTCTTCCAGTTTTTAGGATTTATCAAAGTTCTAAAAGAAATATTTCTTTTTTGAATGAGACTCCACATGTAGATTTGGATACTCGAAGCACCTAAAGAAAGAATAATTCCGAAATTCATGGGGTTGACCCAATTATAATTTGAATATTGTTGTATTTCAGGTCGAACCAATAAGCTTACAGCAATTGATCCCATAACCGTATCAGCCACGTTTGCGGCTAAAATTCCTCCTACAACCACAACGCCTTTAATAACATCACTAACAATTTCTCCAATTCTCAAAACCCAATGCCAAGCCACATCTGACATGCCTGTTCTTGTAGAGTTCAGCGAGGGAGAGGATGTTTTCGTTGATTGATAAACTTCGGTTCTGTTGTTGCTGTCATTTTTTCGAGGGAATTGAGATGTTGAGTTTCTATTATTTTGAACTCCTCCCTCGTAAGATTGGGGTTTTCTAGTTTTATTTAATTCTTGTTCCAATTCGTTTTCTATTTTTTCAAAACTAAAAATACTATTTGATTGAACTGGTTTGGGAACATTTATGTTTTTTCTTTCTTCTATTCTGTTTCTTAGATTAGTATTCATAAAATCAACCTTTTATCAATTTACTCATTTCTCTATACTCCCCTATTGTGAAAGGGAATAAATTTGAACCAAACAAAAAAATCGACTGAAATCGAGGATGTTTGGTTTCCTCTATAAAGTTTTTACCTTCTATTCCTTCTATAATTAAATTCAATTTTTGAACGTAATCTTTGTTTTTTACTTCGCCAATCATCCATCTTATGATGTTACAGTAGACTTCAGATTCGGTTTCCATTTCTAATGAGCCTTAACATCTGCTTCATGGAGAATTTCTAGAAAATAATATAAATCCTCTCCAACTGTTTTCTTTAGTTTTTCTTTTGCCTTGTCGGTCTTTGCCATATAAAGGCGCATGTGATAATTAATCAAGGCTATAGCATACAATAACTCTTTCAATCTGATAATCTTATCATCTAGATAAAACATTGCCTCGTATGCACCGCAGTTCTCATGAGAATAGTAATGAGCCATTTCAGATGGTTCACCCTTCATGTTTGTAAAAACTTGTGTGCTGGGTTTACCACAATCATGCAACAAAGCCGCTAGTCTAACCCAATCATCTGCTTTACTTTCGGAAACATATTCTGCAACTTTTCTGCTATGCCCACCAAGAGTCATTGAGTGATGGGGGTTGGCTTGATCGTAGTTATCAGCAAAGGAAAGATACTCTTCAATATTATAGGATTCTTTATCGTAGTTATATTCAATATCTATAATATCAAAACCCTCAGTATAGGTGGGAATTTGAAAAGATTTCCACATTCTATCAATAACAATTTTCGGGACGACTCTTGATCTTTTTTCATTATTTTCTAAACAGCGACCATAAGAAGTAGCAATAATGATACATTCTTTAACTACATCCGTTCCTAACTTCTGAACCAATGCTACACGATGTTTTCTAGTTATATTTGTTGCATCAAAAATAACATTTAGTCCGCTTGACAAACTCGATAAAATATCATTATGAATCACCTCAAATAGTTTATTATTGTCGCCTTGGATTTCAGGACTCCCATAGAGTCTTTCTCGATAGGAGTCTGATTCAATAATAATAGTTTTTTCTGAGCCATAAATTTCTTTTAGTTTTCTTGCATAAGTTGACTTACCACTTCCCGGCAATCCCGCCAACATTGTAAAAGTAACTGACATATCAATTCACCTCTTCTGTATCAACGTATGAGACATCTTCTTTCAAATATCCCTCAAGTACGCCAAACAAAAAGTTCTTTTGTTTATAAATCTTTACCCCTTCAGAATTCTCAATTCTAATACAAACACCTTCCATTAGATGTCTCTCATCAAGAAAAGAAGAAGAGTCTACCATAAATGACTGAACCCAATTATCAAGATTTACAATATCTGAGGTCAAATCTTTTTGCAAAACGGGAACTGTCTTCAGTCCAAGTTCTCGACATCGTTGCTCAACCTGATACCAACTTAATTCGGTTTCTGATCCATCATCGGTTGTCATTGTGATACGATAAACATAGACATCGTTCTGACCTTCGGGAAGTCCATATGAATAAATCATTGGTGACTTCCAACCTTCTTTAACAAGATTTTCTTTCTTTACTTTCTTCAAATCTTGTCGTTCCATAATTGTACCCCCGAAGGAGTCCCAACCAACAATTTCATAATAAATGGTTTCTCCAACCTTGAGTTGAGGAGAAATCTTTTCATGCCAATTCCATCTATAATGATCTTGCTGACCATCCATTGTAACGTCAAGTCTGTCGTTTACAATAGTTCTTCGTGTGCCAGTGACAGAGTCATAATCTGATGTTTCATACGTTTTCCCGAAAAGGCGGTTGAGAACTTTCTGCCAAAAATAGGGATTTCTGCGAATAACTTTCGTCTTACCTGTTCTCGCAGATGTTCCGTGAACTTTTTCTGTAATGATTACAAGCGAAGGTTCCAAGAGTTCTTTCGGTTTCGTGTAAGACCATTTTTCAGTGTCAATGTGTTCCTTCATTGTGTACTCAATATCTTTGATTTTCTTTGACTGATTAGCTTTCATGGCACGAAGGGTCTTAGGGGTATAGTACTTCGAACAGATCAGAATATTATTCAGCGTGTCAAATTCGTCTCCTACATTCAACACAACTTTCCCTAGAAACGCAAAAGATTCTTCCGTACATACAAAACCATAAGATTTTTGACCACGAAAAGGTTGCGCTCTAACTCTGCGTGTTTCCTCGAAAAATCCAGTTTTTAATTTGTCTGAATTTAATTCTGAATTTCGATAAAGATTATTTGCAGAACAAAACTCATGACTCAACTGACCATCTGTAGGAAATAAAATAACAACATCTCCAACAGAAATATTTTTACCTATTACAAACTGTTCTCCCCCATAACGAAGTAAATTCAAATTATCTGCGTTTGGATGCTGGATAATATCGTTTGCCTGAATAACTTTTACTTTATAACTCATTTTGTCTCCTAAAATAATTTTACACTATTCTACCACACTGTTTGATTATTGTCAAGGAGTCAAAAAAGGGCTATGCGCCCTCTCCTGACATAATCTGTTCTGCTTGCTGAATAGTTGTCTCATCGACTAAATTGTTTTGTACAATCCAATCTTGATTGTCAACTATAAATCTGGCAAGTTCTCTCGATGGAATAGACAATTGACCCACTTCTTCTGTATTGAGGAAGCGATTATTACGCTTAACGAAATCCTTAATTATATTTCCGTAGTATTTCTTATTTGTATCCTCTAAATCTTTTTGAGTGATTTTTCCAGCATTTAAAAGTGTTTGAGCATTATCAATTACGAACTTTTGAATTGCAGAAAAAGCAGTTCCTAAAGCGACACCCGCTGTATCAGAAACAATTTTGTTTGTAGGAACGTTTTCATATTGAGAATAGTAATCAACAACAAAACTATAGGCAATTTCAAATTTTGAAAGTTTCTTTTGTGATTCTTCTTTTTTCTGTTCTTGTCCTTGAGATTGAGGGACGTAATTATCTCCAACGCGATTTACAATTGTTTTTCTAGAGGCATTATATGATGACAGCATTCCTTGATCCCATTCTTCTAATTTTTCTTTAAATGTTGAAATCATTTTTTCTCTCTCGCTAGCAACAAAATTTCTAACAAATCCCACATTTTCAAATAAAAGATATGTTGCGGTTGGAGAAGCGAGACCAGTTATAACAGCTAAAATAATATTCATCCACAATGATACATTTTCATCAAGATCAACCACAGTGAAGCTAGAAAAAATACTAGCTAAAATAACCGTTGTAAGAGATAATATAACAACAAGCATTGATACTTTAATTTTTCCAGATTCTCTTCCCTTAATCAATCCCACTGCTACCAAACTTCCCTCAAACGTCAGAAGAGAGGCGATGGCGGCGATTGCGCCTAACCCAAATCCCAAAATAGGATTTAGTTTATATTTTTCAATCAATAACACTTCCATTAAAAAGAATAAACCGCCAGTCCTGATTGCAGACAGAATAGATGCACCAAGTCCAGATAACACAAAAATAGAAGCTTCTAACCCCGCTATCTTGAAAAAAGACATTTCATCATCTGTTGGAGGAAGAGGCTTTGGTATTTTATGTTCCGAATACCAGTCCTCATACGCTTTAATTTTATCTGATTCTTGCTGAAGATATTCTTGATATTGCTCTGTTGTAATATTTTGATTTGTCATTTATTATCCTTTGTTAGAATGTTTTTCAATAGTAAGAATTATGTTCTTTAAAACTTCTTCTTCTGAAATTTCTTTTCTCGCATCTATCTCTATATAAAGTCCATTCTTTTGAGCATATTTTTTCTTCACTTTATCTCTATTCTGTGCCTTTAAGAAGTCTCCTTTGGTTTTATGATAATACCCGTTATACTCATAGTGTTGTTTACCGTGTATTTCGATAAAGACTTTTTCATTTGGTAAATAAATATCAAAATATAATGATTTTCCTGTTTTGGGATTTTTAAATGCTCCATACTCTATTATCGCATCAAAATACTTTTTAAAATATTTTTTTAAAAAACTAGCCATATAAGATTCTAGTAAGCAACCGCATGATTTTACGCTTCCGTTCTTTATTTGTGTTCCAACAACAGTCACAAAGTTTCCACACTCGCATTTACAATAAAATAAAGAAGATTTCTTTCCATTCTTATTTTTCTTGTAGCCATTCATTTTTATAACAAAAAGTCTTCCGAACTCCTTTCCGATTAATTCTTTTTTCAACTTTTCTGTTTGCTCTAGATTCCTCTTTTTAATTACATCTTTTTCCAAGCAACCACAAGAAAGGGTTGGTCTTTTTTGATTGAGACTACTTGCCTTCAAAACAATCTCATTACCACAAGAACATAAACACAACCATGTTATATTATTTATCCCATTTTTTCCAACAACATCATCTGATCTAGACATAACAGTTAGTCTACCAAATACCATACCTGTTAAGTCTTTTGTGACATTCTTTCTCAATTCTTCTTTTTTATAACACCCGCAAGATTTTGTATCCCCATTTCTTAAGTCACTTGCTAAAACGCATACCTCATTTCCGCATTCACAAACGCACTTCCATCTTATTAAATGATACCCGTTTGGAGAAATGTAATCCTCATCTCTTTCTATAACCTTTAATCTACCAAAAATTCTCCCAGTTAAATCTTGAAAATTTGTTTTTCCCATAAAATAATATCATTCCTCCCATCCACTTCTTATATCCAAATACCAATGTATTGCGTCCGCATTGGATAATCCATTGTAAAAACCAATCCAAAACATGTGCCAGCCATTACCTATAAAATTTATTCCATATCCATCCAATATTAAAAAAGGAAAAATAAAAAAGAAAAACAATCTGATTATAGTAGACAAATAAGGAAAATGTGTCCAAATACTCCTATGATGTTTTCTGAAAAATGATCCATATATAGATGACATTCCAAACATGAAATTTCCCAATATTGGAATTTCGTTTACTTGTCTTCCTTCAGCCGCATTAACGCCCATGATGTCAAGATCATTGTCACAATATCTATGAAAACTATATCCAAGTATATTCCCCAACCCCAACTTCCAATCCCAAAACGACATAGCAACAGAAAGAGGTATCTCAAAAAGATAACCTCTCTTAAAAAATTTATAGTGGATTTCGCCATTCGGCATCAGTATATACTCATAAAATAACTATTTTATCCAGAAAGAATTGATATGGCTGTTAAACATATTACCATAACAATAGTATATAGAATAAAATCGTCAATTTCAAATTCTGTTTCTTTATATTTAATTCTCATCTAATTCCTCTTTCCACAATGGGGACAAATTGCGTAACCATCCTCGTAATGAACTGTAAATAAGTTAAGTTGATTACCACAACCCCTACGCTTTGATCCCCCACACCAAGCCATTTCTAACTTGTCATTTGGAACAACGATTTGTTGCAATTGTTCATTGGTTGGTTCCAATATATTTTCTTCTTCATCTAGCCCCAAAATAGCATCTGTAATGTGTTCTTCAATTAGAGCTTTTGCATTCATTTTATTTTCCAATCTTCTCGACTTGTAGTTTTAATTCATCTTCGCTAATAATGTTCATTTTTCTAAACCACTGTAAAACACTTGAAACAGTTCCCCCAGAGAAAACAAGAAAACTATCTTTTTTTCTATAGGCATTATAGTATACAGCATCCATTCCAAAAACACTCTGCCACTTTGGATCAGATTGACTTACTATCTCCCATTCCCCATTGGGAGTTGTGTAAATAACATTCATAACCTAATAAACTCCATTTCAAAAATAAACTTTTTAGGAATATAAGTTTTTTCAAGAGAGGGCATCGTTGCCCATGAAAAAACATTTACCATCAAGTTTCCAGAACATGTATCTCCATCGATTTCTAAATTAACAATCTCAGTTCCAGAAACTATATCTAAATTATTCTCTCCAATAAAATATCTTGTAATTTTATTCATTATCAATTACCTTTATAAAATAGCACTTTTATTCGTTTTCATCGTCCATGTGGTATCAGGAGGAATCCTAACGTCATCAAGCCATATTTTCATTATGCACCTTCAAATACCAGTTTGCAAATTTTTCAAAAGTTGTTTCTTCAACTTTCCACCCTCTAAATCGACCACGACAACCTTCCAGTGAAGTGTGGAGAGCATATCTAAAAATATCAGTTCCATCAGTATCTTTAGGGTAAAGAACAACAAATGGCTTTTTACCTTCAGCAATCGCTCGTAAAACTTGATACTTATCCATTTACTGCCTCAATTCATAAAAGTCAAATTTTATCAACGAGCATATTTATAGAAAACACATTTTTCTTTCCACACCTGTAATTCTCCATCCGTAGTATAATTCATACCATAACCCTCCCCTAAAAGAATATATTTTGAATTTTTGGACTTCTCACTCAACCACTTTTGAAGATTTTTATTGTTTGGGTCTAAGGTAATACATTCATCATATTCTCGAACTTCTTCTTCGCCACCAACTAAACACCAATTTTTTCTTTCTTCGTTGAAGTATTTATTTTCCATATTATTCTCCTGTTTGATTATTGATTATAAAATAATTATAAAACAGTTATTCAGATTTGTCAAGGGTTTTGAAATACTCATCTACAAGGTCTTTTATAATTGATCCGTTTTCAACAGTCCCTTGAGTGTCTGTAAAGTCAGGATACCAATATCCAATTAAAGAGTTATGCTTTTCAGGATTTTTGTACTGTGCTTTATTAATAACAACTAATGAAACTTCTGTATCGCTTTCAATAGTAAAAGAAAAATTTAACCAATTGCGTAATCATATTCGTGTTCGCTACCATCTTCTAACTGACAAACGGTAATCCATGTTTTTGCTTCAGTATTTTTCATTTCAATATTCTCCATAAAAGAACGATTTTATTCGTCCAAAACGAGCCAATAACTCCAAACCCAATCATCATCTTTTTTAACTTCATCGTAATCCACAAGAAGACTAGAGCCACAATATTGACATTTAATTTCCTTGTTCAAACAAAAGCAAAGATGTTCCTCAGTTTCAACTTCGTTTTTACATTTGGGGCAGGATTTATTTTGCATTTTATCCATACCATTTCAAAAAAGCATCTTTTACTGCCTTTATTAGCATTGCTTGTACGTTTTCGCCGCTTTCTTCAACTTCCTTAATCCACATATCGAATAACCTGATAAACTCTAGTTTAAAATTCATTTTTATCCTTTCATAAAAGAGACATTTTATGCGTAAAAAAGAGGAAGAACTTTTGGATCAGGTTCTTCTAAATCCAAACCGGTTACTTCCATAACACTGAATAATCTCATAGCCGCATAAATAAATCCTTCTTTTTCAACATCAGAAATGTATTTGAAAAACTTATTTTTTGGATTTCCTGAGTTCTCAATAACGTCAAAAGCGAAGTCATTCAGTACTTGGAATATATCAGATTTGGATATGTGTCTTTTATCAATTCCTGTATAGTCTTGCATTAGGGTTATCACGTCTTCCTCTAAGTTATTTTTCTGATACCAACCCTTTGAATACAGAATAAAATGGGACATTGGATGAGTCATTTCTTCTCCTTATCAATCTTCGTCATACAGGTGATCTGCTTCGTATGCTTCACGGCAAGCTTCTATAAAATCGTCAACTTCTTTTTCAGATATACCTTTATCAATCAGCTTCTCCTTCATTTGTAAAACAAGTAGGTTCGCTCTGTATGTATAAATTACACCAATATCTCCGCTATCATATCTTACATTGACAACTAACAAATCCATATTTTTAGGATTTTTGCTTTGATCTGGACTCTCTATGTAAGAAATTATTTTCATTTTTTATTTCCTTATATCTTAATTATAAGCGAAAAGCCCTTGTTTGTCAAGGGCTTTCTTTAATCAATTTTTATTGAGGAACGATCCAACTGCCATGATTTGCGCGACTCAAATCCTTCGCGTCTTCCCAAGACAGACTCTCGCCCAAACTTACATAATCACGATAACTCATTCCTTCACCAAAATGAGGATTGTGAAACTCACTTCCTTCAGGGGTATTTACTGCCATTTGAAAACGGACAACCTTATATTTCTTCATTATTGATTTTCTCCTATTATATATAAATTTCTTTGAACAACATTCCAAACATAGATATAACTTTTTATTTCAAAATCTTCTCTTTTATTCCACGCCCTCGTCGCCTCTAAAAGACCCGTATAGGCATTTCTTGGAAGTTCAGTGAGAGTTTCAAGTTGATCCTTTCTAACAACAAAATATAGTTCATGTACGATTACTTGAGTCATTCGTCTCCTACAGCCATATTTATGTAATAAAACTTTTTATCAAAAACAACGCCTGACTTTTTCATATCCAATAACAAGCTTTTTAGCTTAGTGTATTCTCCCCCGAAACTCATTAGTCTGAGCCAATCATTCCAGAAGTAACACATTTGTTCAAATTGATTGTCGTTTACAGAAATCATTTCTAATCCTTTATAATAAAATTACCATTTTATTCATTTAATTTTCCAGAAGTAGCCTTAGATTCATGAATAATAACATGCCCCCAAAATAATCTAGCAGTAATGGAACCGTCATACCACTCTACAAGTTCGACTCGAAGATTTTCTTTTATCAAGTCTTCTATAAGTTTAGAAATTATATTTCTCATATATACCTCAATAAAATCACGCTTTTATTTAAACTTTATTCCACTCTAAACAAAACCTTCTTGCTACATCTTCAGATGTCGTATATTTAGAAACATCTTCGAAACAAGTCTTTTCACTTAGGTAATCCTGATTATGAGTATTTCCACCCCCATCTTTTACACGTTCAGCCAAGTATTCGTCCCAAGATAAATTTCGCCATTCATTCTCAGTACGGGATAGAATTTTCATAATATTTAAAGCAACTGTTTCTCTCTCGGAATTATGGAAAATACTATCCCAAGGGTATTTAATAAAATCTTTAGGTGTAGCCATTATTCACTCTCCCAAATTTGCCCCGATAAAATACCATTTTTGATTTCATCTGATCCAAACTCAATCGTGACGGTAGAAAAAAATCCAGCATCAAGGAGTTTGACATATAATCTAGCCGAATGTTGAGTAATCATATCGTAGGCAACAACCTTAAACTTCATATTTCCTGTTTGAAAAATCTTACCTTTCATTTTTTCGTAATCCATTATTCACTCTCCTCTTCTGGGTTATAATTCTCATCTGTATAGGCTGAAAAATCCAATCCTTCAATTATTTTTCGCCCATCATTTGTCTGAGAAAATTCCCAAACTCGCTCTACAAGACTCTCGACATCATTGGAGGTAAATAGTTTTGCAGAATGAGGATTAGGAAACCGAACACAATAAGTATTTCTGGTGATAGTTTCTTGAACAGTAGCGTGTTCGCAAATGTAATTAATGAGAGTTGATTTTTCCATTGTTTTATCCTTAATAAAATTTATGTTTTATTCATACGGACTTTCATATTTAGTTAAGTCTTTAAATCCACAAGACAGTAGCATTTCAACAAACTGTTCATCTGTAATATCTTCGGAATCAACCTCACCCATTTTCTGAATTAAGTCTCCAAACAAAGATAATGCGCTCCAGCCATCATCAAAACACTCAAATTTAGGAGTGTATTTTTTATTTAACCAAACCCATTTGACAAGCATTTCACCCGTTGTTCCACCGTCAGGATGATACATTCCAAAAGTAACTTCTGGATAATCTATAATATGCTTGTAATGTGCGCGATTAGACCAATGAAAACCTCGAATCATTCCGTCATGATTCTTCATTTTTACTCCTCATCATCAATAAAGTCTTCTTCAAACTGATCCTCTACTTCTTCCCACTCAATGTTGGGGAAATAGATTACAGTTCCAAGACCCATAGAGTCCGATTTTGCCCCCATAAAATAGGCTGTAACATCTTCCAATTCAAATCCATCGTCAGAAGATTCTACATGTGATTGAGCAGATTCAGCAATTGAAAGGAAAGCATCAAATTCGTTTTCTTCTCGCTCAAGATTGAAGGATAAACATTTTAATCCGTACATTCCACGACCAGAGTAGGAACGAGCGTCAAATCCAGCGTCCTCTACAATTTGTTTCAATTCTAAAAAATTCATGGTAATCTCCTATTATTCTATTTCTTCTAGTTTCTTGAAGGCTTCAATTGCCTCATCCATAGAATTCCCAAAGTAGTGAAATATGGTTTTTGATCCCTTCCATGTTACTACTGCCCAACCCTCATCTAACCAAAATTTGTTCTCTTCAGTGATAGGAATGTCTGAAACAAGATCAACTTTATTTTGCCAAAAAAGCCTACCTACTCTTCCATCAACTGTAACATGATTGTTGGACTTAATCAATTTCATTAACTTATTCATATTTCTCCTTGATTAAATTTCGCCCAATAAAAGAATACTTTTATTTATTAATTCTACGATAAAAATATTCTAAGTTCTTGCTTTTGCCTTGACGAATGCCGTTGATGGAATAAACTTGTCCCGATCCAATATATTGAAAAATATCAGGATTATATTCGTTTTTACCTTTTTCACTCATAGCATCGTAATGAACAATTGATCCGTCTTCAAGTTGGCACAACCTAACAGTTTGTTTTACAATTGGTGTTGAATAATAGGGGTCGCATTTTTCTTTCATTATTATTTCCTTTCAATAAAATACAGATTTTATTAACGTTGTTTTGATTCCAAACATTCTTTATGACCAAAAAGGGTGTGGCATCCAAAGTGAGTCCAAGCAAATTCTTCAGGTATAACATTCTTTTCTTCAGGAAGTAGGGAATATTGAACCTCTTCAATTTGAATAAAAACATCAGGGCAATACTCACCACAAACTTCACAAGTTCCATATCTGGAGGAAGATTGACCAGTAGACCTGAGTTGGTATCTATATTTATTCATTATATCACCTATTCGTTGATAATACAAGCCAAGCAGGTCAACATGAAGGGGCAGTTTCCACAGTCTTCTTTGACTTCCTCAACAAAGAAGTTTCTTGATTCATGAATTCCCGCAACTGGAGGAAGTTCACCATTTGCAATCAAGGTACTGAGACAAAGAATTTCTTCAATGGATTCTGCATTTTCAATGCGAGGATGAGTGATAGATAGAGTCTTTACATTTGTCATTTTTACTTCTCCTTAATTTCGTAAGTTCCAACAACAGGAACAGATTGAATATTCGAGTTATAAGTATCAAGAAACCGCATAACATCTTCCATGTGTTTAACTAAATTATCCACATGTTCTTTGGTTAGACCTTTATTGTAAATGTCGGGCATTCCTTTTTTGTATTCTTTTATCGATTCTAGAGCTTCAAAAATAACATCTGATACCATAATATTTTCCTGTATGAATAAAACTAACCTTTTATTTACATCCAGCCTGTATCTGGACTGCAAATATTACAATCTTCTGGTCTGATTCCGTGTTGGCAAAAACAGGTATCCTCTTCGCCATCATAATCGTGAACATATTCGATTTCTTCTAAAACGTTAATTGTATCTGGATCAAGTATTTTAATTTTGAAACGAATATTTGAAGACGATACACCAGCATCCCATGTGCCATCCGAGTTTTTGCCCACAGTCATTCCGTTCAAAAAATCAATCGATTTTACTTGATTTATTTTCTTTATTTTTTGTGACATGTTTATTTTCTCCTGAATGAATAAAACCAGACTTTTATCAATTCTTACTCAAATAAAGCTCTTGAGTCGGAGTAAGTTTTTTCATTCCCTCAACCTGATTTATCGTTTGTTCTTTAGTATATTCCGCAGACGAACAAAATTTTCCTTCAGGGTTATGAATCATTTTGGTGTAATTTCGCTTTGACTTATCATAAAAAACAGTATGTCTAAATCCTTCATTGTCAACATAAACGCCAGAAATTTTTTTCATTTTGTTATCTCCTATATTTGATTATGATTCAATTATAGTCTATTTCGGTTTGAAAGTCAAGGGTGAAACATTGCAATTTCATTACAACCCTTTCGGGGACACTCTACGCTTTACTATATCGGACGCTAAGGCGACCTTTAGTACATCGTACTAAGTTTGTGCTATGGTGTCAGTCAGTCTATGTTTTGCGCTTCGGTGGGTCATCCCTGCCCAGCGATTACATCTAATCCTAGTCTGTAATCTTGTGATGACTTGCTTCTTTCCGATATTTGATTCGAGCGCAATCTCAACTTACAACATAATTATACACGACTATTTATTATTTGTCAAGTATTTTCTCTGGCGAATTTTATTACAAATTCCCTGTATTCAGTCATACTTATTAAAGGAAAAAACAATCTAGGGAATAGCTGATCCAAAGATTGTTTAACCTGTTCCTTACTCACAGAAAAAGAATTAGATACGGCGATAATTACATCACCACGAGTAAGGTTAATTTTGTTCATTGTTTATTCATCAACGTTTATTTTAAAACTGCCTGTAAGAATATAGTTTGCCATTTCTCGCAGATCGTCGAAACATTCATTACAATTTACAACGTTGTCCCATAAAAAATCAATTTGCTTTTGAGTAAGATTGTCTGAGTCATTCTGAAAATCATTAGAAACACTTGCGAAGATATGATACGGGGTTATCTTCAGCCAATGAGTCTTTTCTAACGATAATTCAGGGTTGTCGCTAAGAAAAAGTTCTTTTGCCTTTTCTAAATGTCCGTTTATAGGGCATTCAAAAAACTTACCTTCAGGTGATAACCAGCCATTCATAAAATTATCCTTTTATTAATAATTAACATGCACGATTTCAAGAGCGTATTTACAATCTGTGTTCCCACTTTTTGCTTGTTCAATAACAAAATTTAAAGCGGCTTCGTCAGAGTCAAATACTTCAGTTTCATCAATGCGCTGGATTTGTAGGTTATTTTGATTTCCGTCAATCGCAAAGATTCCCCACCCTTGAGTGTAAGCATTATCCTTTTGAGTCTTTGTCCATCTATTCATGTTTTCTCCTAGAAAACTTCGCCCGTTATAAGTTTCGCAGATTGCGATTTTCAACAATCAAATTTCGCCTTATAGTTTCCTCATTCTCGTTAAACAATTTCTTAAGACTCTTTGGGAGTCCTGCGTATGTTCCGTCATGGGAAGTATAGCGAGGATGATATACACAATCGCGCCATACTCCGAAGTCTTCATATTCGTACATCGTAAACCTGTCAGTACCTAGCATGAAGTATTCCTGACCTGATACCGATGGAGGAATGACCGATTCCGTATCTTCAAAAACAGATATTCGCCAGAGAGTTTTTCCAATCTTTTTTGGTTCGCTGATCCAAATGACATTTTGCATTTTAATTATCCTGTTCTTTACATAAAAGATTGCTTTTATTCATTCCTTACAAAGAAGTCCTTGTAAAAATCCGATAAACTCATCGTCTTTAGTAAAGATTGATCCAATCGCCTTATAGTTATCTTCGTCAGTTTTCAACCAGTGTCCTGCACCTGTCCAGCATCGAACTACAGGAGTCTTCCCTTCTCGAATTCTGAGTTCATTCAAAGCAATAATTAAGTCTTTTATTCTGTCTGCTTTCGTGTACCGTTTCATTTGTTTAGTCTCCTGTTTTCACTGATACATCTATTATAACTGATTTTCTAATTAGTAACATTGCAATATCATTGCAGAAAAATTAATGAATGAGTCCTAACCATTCCCCAGACTCTTCAACATCTCCACAAGCCAGCCACAAAACGCGTTGAGACAAAGTAAACATGTCTGCTTGATCCAAATCATCCCATGCCCCAAATTCTGAAAGATATTTTCGACCCATGCTGAGAGAAGGGAGGAAAAAATCTAACTTCAAAACCCATTGCTTAACCGATTCTGAAACGTCGCCAGAAGCCGAACATTCTTTAATACAGTCTTCTGGAAATTCGGCAATGAATTCTCCAGTTTCAGAAAAGAATTGATTATCAGAAATTTCATAACCTATATGAAGATTATTGTTTTTATTGTTAGAGCGATAATAAGACCTAACTTGTCGTTCAGTTCCTTCAAAAACTGTATTAAAATAACCTTCGTTCTCTTCAGTCCAGACTTGCCAAGTTTTTCGGTTCATGATTGACTCCTTTATTTTGTTATAATACAATTATAAACCATGATAATAAAAAAGTCAAGCAAATTTGCCCCAATAACATTGCAGATTCGCTTGACAAATATTTAGTTATATGTTAGCCGACCCAAGAGTCATCATCGTTACAATCGTTCTTAAATTTCGCCCCATAAGGCATTCCTACAGTTTCCTCATTGCTCTTTGGGGACATTTTTCCCATACCGTTAGAAATGGAAATGAGAATTGAAATGATAATTATAAAAATAAAACCAACAAAACAAATGATTGTTTCCATTATTTTACTACCTTTTTATTTTATTAATTGGATAATTTAATTTATGTTCAATTATGTATTGATTATATAACTCTGCCGCTTCTTTTTCTGTTCTTTTTTGACCGATATAAACTCTTTTTCCGTTTACGCTTGTACTTGCTTGCCAAAAAACTTTACCTCTAATTTTATGAATTGATACACCATAATATTTAGAAGATGCGTTTTTTAGCTTTGTCCCGAATCTTGGGTTACTTTCTCCAGATACATCTTTGTGATTTTTAGAAATTCCATTTCTTACTACATTGTCAGGGTTGAGTAAACCCGCTCCCCCATCGGTCAGATTGTAACCGTTCGAAAATCTTGTATTCATTTTCAAAATAAACTTTTTCTCAGTCTCAAAATCACCATTATTTGAAATTATATAAAAATAAAAATTTTCTTCTCCATATTCGTTCCAATCTTCTTGAAAATAGGTATTTGCATGTTGATTATTTCTTAGTTTTGATCTGTGCTGAATAAATCTTTGACTAGGGTTTGTACTTAGTCCTATATATTTTTTACCATTAATTTTATTTTCAATACAATAAATTTCGCCCATTGATTATTTAATTCTCCTTCTTTCTCTTGCTATATCAGTAATTAAAATTCCTTGTAAATGATGACTCTCATGTTGTGCAATACGGGCAAGATAACCAGACAAATCAAGCGACTTAGATTCACCATTAGTTGACGTATAATTTACCGTGATTGAATTATGACGCTCAACAAAACAAAGAAGATTAGGAATTGATCCGCAACCTTCCCAGTCCCATGACGTACCCTTGTCCTTATGACGTTTGATTACAGGATTAATAAAGGCTTGCCAATTTTCGCCCATGTCCATAACAAAAACGTTATGAAGGAGTCCTACTTGATTCCCTGCCATGCCGACTAATTCGGCATCTTTGGCAGTTTGAATCATTTCTTCAATTTGTAATAGTAATTCCATTGACACATGCGGGATGTCTTCACATTTTGTTTTTAAAATAGGGTTAGGTACTCTGAGAATTTGCATTTTTTCTTCTTCTTTTATATAATCCATTATTTCAACTCCTTTGTAAATCTTCCTCTTGCATCACGTTTGCCAAATTTCGCCCTATGTAATCCGCCTTTGCGCCCAAAATCAGAATGTTTGAATCCAATTTGAACAAAGGCGAGTCGGTCTTCAGGGCTGATAGTTTTGATCCAATCTTTGCCCTTGAGATCATAGCGGGATTTGAAAAGGTTAGGGTAAATCATTTTACATCTTATATTCTGTTTCTAAAATATACCCCTGCCCCTCTTCGCCGTCATAAACTCTTTGCTTTACGCTTATCGAGTTTTCAACAATCCGCTTAATGGATGACTGCGTTATTTTGGAGTAAGAATTAATTCGATGAGGGCGATTATTAGAGCCGATAACGTGCGCCCATTGATCTTGAATTTCACCATCTTTTATATGTTGATTTATGATAATTTTCATGTGATGAATCCTTTTTATTTACAAATATGTCCTGATACTTTTTTACCTAACTTTAGTTTGTCGGAATAGTTATGTTCTTTTTTCAGACTTTCAAAAGCATCTTTTTTATCTTTGCCTTTTCCGTACCCAATATGCTTAGGGTATTTTCCACTTTTCAAATAAAAAGAATAGGTTTTCATATAGACTCCTTGATTTCTGCTGTCAAATTTGCGCCTATAATTTTACTGGTAATACTTCGCCCTTAACTTGCTTAACCATCTTCTTGATAGCCGATTCAGGGCATTTTTCAGAGATGCAAATTAAACTTACCGCCTGTTTCTTGCTTCGGGCATATACTGTTATATTAATTTTTCCCTGATCGCTCAATAAGGTTGCGGTATATTTTGTCATGTTGACTCCTTAAATATTTATACTTCAATTATAGCAGATAAAAGGATAGATGTCAATGATTTTTCATTGCAATTTCATTACAGGAAATTTCGCCCTATAATAAACTGAATTCAGAGCGAGTCAAATATTCCTTACCACCTAAAGTACTAAGTACACTAATAATAAATTCTTCTTCAGGGCGATTCCATCCTGCGGGATAACTGCCAATAACGACTCCCGTTTTCTGAGGGAATGCCCCGTTAATTTTAACTTGTTTTCCTAGCGAGTCTTCAGACATGATCCATTTACCGAATCCATCTGATTCCCCTGCTAGAATCGCCTTTGCTTCTTCTTCAGTCATTGGATGAGTCAATTTTCGCCCATCATGATTAACAATAGCGACTCGCCCTTCAGTGTCCCCCAATACCAAACTATAACCCACTTTATTTTTAATTGACCATTCAGGGTAATTATTATTCATTGGAGACTCCCAACTTCTTTGTCAAAAGTTCTTTATGGTTGCTGTGAATAAGGTCATTTTGTAAGTCTTCAACAAGAGACTTCTTAAGGGCAATACAAAACTTTTCGAAAACCTGTAAAATCTTTTCTGCGTTCCCTTCAGCCTTGCGAAAAGACAATTTGCGCCGACCATAAGCCATATAGTGATTTTCAGGCTTAAGAAAATATGACTTACTAATATTTTCGATTAAGAGATTTTCGCCCATATCAGACTCAAGGGTTACATCTTTGGGGAATTCGCCTGATGGAGTCTGAATTTGAAACGTAATCGAAAACATGTCATTATCCCAGTATGCGCCTGAATTTTCCTCCCTTGATCCTGCCAAAAAGCAGTTGACGTAAATACTGGAGTAAAGGCGGGAGTCAAATTTTGCAAAAGCTTTACTTTGTGGAAAGTGTTTATTGTAGATTGATTCAAGTTTTGTGCAGAATTCAGACGTAATCATTTTTGACTCCTGTTTTGTTATACTTTAATTATACTCTATTTTGCCCCTAGAAACATTACAAAATCATTACAAAAGTGCGCGAGAGTCTTTATGATATAAATAAACCTGTTTGCGCCATTCAGGATTAATATCTGTGTTGGCATCGTCTAAAAACTCAAGCGGACAATCTACCTGAGCGATTCCCTGTAATTCATTGACAAATTTATACCCCCATTTTCCATTTTGCCCCTTTTTAATGTACATAATTTCTAGGAATTTTCGCCCAGTAATAAAATCCTGAATAACGAGCCAAGAATAAAAAAAGTCTTTTTCTCCTTCAATGCTAACTTCTTCTGATTCAATAATAACCGACATTTTGAATGACTTTAAAGCGTATTTGCGGGCATTGTTTTTTGTTTTATAACCAAAGTAAAAACCCATGACAGACTCCTTATTAATAGAATGGCGATTTTATCCATATAAGTAATTCATGACAATTTTAAACCCCTTTAAATTACAGGGTACTAATTCAATATTACCAACAAAATCATTTAACCCATAATGGTCAACTTCAAAATTATTGACTTCGCCGCAATGCTTGAATCGTTCAATAAATTTATCCGCTAGCCCTTCAGAACGAAAAGAAGCATAAAAGACTCGTCTTTTATCGTCGTTGGAATAAAACTTTACATCCCAGTGATTCGATTTTGCGCCCATGTTTTTAATACTCTCCTCCTCCACTTCATCAATG